>Ga0302126_10000517_pt1 | contig 24645 bp, 13 predicted proteins | sample CB4_20m_MG_FD_203108 | JGI IMG/M metagenome (GOLD analysis project Ga0302126, IMG submission 203108) | Marine microbial communities from Western Arctic Ocean, Canada - CB4_20m | ecosystem: Environmental > Aquatic > Marine > Oceanic | place: Canada: Western Arctic Ocean | collected 2017-09-24 | reverse complement strand
TCATCTTTATCGATTTCTCGCACTACAACTACTCCTATTCGTCTTCTGAACACTTCTTCGAACGTTAAGGGCGTGGTTGAAAAGAACGATGAAAAAGTATCGTTCGCGTCCCCTCGCGTGTATTACGCGAAGAAGAAGAAGCGCAACAACGGCAAGAACAGGGTGTTACTTAGCTTAAGGGCGATTAAAGAACCGGAGGGAATGATTAGGAGTGATTTAGAGTTTAGTTCTTCTCTCTATGACGTCGATGTGATGAGTTCGTACGATGATTTGAGAGAAACGAGTGGGAACTTCACTTCTTCTTCTTCTTCTTCTTCTTCTTCTTCTGGTTCTTCTTCTGGTTCTTCTTCGGCTTCGAAGACGAAAAAGGACATGGTTGAAAATTTAAGAAGATCGAGCGATTCGAGAAGGAAAAGTAATGCGAGCGCGAAAATTGTCGCAGTGAAAGAGCGAAAGGAGGATACGACGGTGACGAATTCTTCTTCCTCTAATAGTAGTGATGATAAGATGAAGAAGAAGAAGAATTCTTCGTCAGCCGATGATCGTAAGAATAGGAGTTCGTTTAACGCAATCGATCAAATTTTGATCCCGGAGTATCGCACGGAGTCGAGCGGGTGCGGAGACGGCATAGTCGCCGTGACAGAAGAGCAAAAGAAAGCGTTGAAGAGATCTCTGAAGCCTTTACCTTATGACCCGATTAGGACGAGCGAGTTGTATAAAGGGAACCCGGCGAGAGTCGTGTTCAGGGCGGTTGAGATCGCGACGTCGATTGGGAGTTGGTTAGCGTTAGTTGCCTTAGACGTCGCGAGCGAATCTATGGAGAAAAACGCTAACGCGAGAGCTTCTGAATTGAGGGAAAAATTGACGAAATTAGGACCGGCGTTCGTGAAAGTCGGTCAAGCCTTATCGACGAGGCCGGATTTACTGCCAGGAAAGTACTTAGATGAGCTCTCGACTTTGCAAGACGCATTACCGACGTTTTCGGATAAAGAAGCGTTTGCGCTCGTGGAGAAAGAGTTGGGAAGGAAAATGAAAGATACTTTTAGAACTATAACGCCGGTACCTATCGCGGCTGCTTCTTTAGGGCAAGTCTATAAAGCGACTACTTTGGATACGAACAAAACGGTCGCTCTGAAAGTCCAACGCCCGTCGATTTATGAAGGTTTAGAATTAGATTTCCATTTGATTCGCATGTTTGGCGCCGTCGTGGATGCGAGTGTTTCGAGTTTGAACACCTCGATAGTTTCTTTAGTAGATGAATTCGCCGAGAGAGTTTTCATGGAGTTGAATTACGTGCAAGAAGGCATAAACGCAGAACGTTTCGCACGCTTATACGGAAGTCACCCAGACGTAGTCGTTCCTACTATCGATTGGGAACGCACATCGGCGAGAGTTTTAACAATGGAGTTCATTGAAGGCACAAAACTATCCGATCGTGAAAAGTTGAAAGAGCAAGGTTTAGACGTCCTTCAGTTGGTCGATATTGGCATTCAATGTTCGTTGAGACAACTGTTAGAGTTTGGGTATTTCCACGCCGATCCGCATCCGGGGAATTTACTCGCCACGAGAGATGGGAAACTCGCGTTTCTCGATTTTGGTATGATGTCCGAAACGCCTGAAACCGCACGTTATGCAATCATCGACCATGTCGTACACTTGGTCAATCGTGATTACGAAGCCATGGCGAATGATTATTATAAACTTGAGTTTTTGGAAGAATCCGTGGACGTGAAACCAATCGTGCCCGCGTTGGCAAACTTTTTTGACGATGTTTTAGATGCGAGCGTCGAGGAGTTGAACTTTAAAACAATCACCGACGGTTTAGGCGCCGTTTTATACGCGTATCCATTCAACGTCCCAGGCTATTATGCCTTGATTTTGAGAAGTTTAACAGTCTTGGAAGGTTTGGCGTTGAGTACGGATCCGAAATTTAAAGTTTTAGCGAAAGCGTATCCATACGTAGCGAGAAGACTTTTAACCGATCCAAGACCGCAATTGCGAGAAAGTTTCAAAGAATTGATGTTCAAAGACGACGTGTTCAGATGGAATCGTTTGGAAAACTTATTAAGAGAAGGCTCAAAAAACAGCGATTTCAACGCCGAAGAAGTTCTGCCTCCTTTGATTAATCTCGCTCTAGATAGCGATGGCGGTAAGAACACTTTAAGGCCTTTGATTGAAAAAGAAACAATCAAAGTCATCGAAGCGTTATTGTTAACTTCAGCGAACGATATCGCGCGAGATCCAAATCTTAAGCCGTTAGTCGACGCCTTACCGGCGCAGATCAAGAGTCTTCCCCCGATTACGATTGGCGGATCTGTCGCGCAAAGGAGAGAATTAGAACGCACGCGCGAAAGCGTGAGCAAATGTTTCCAACTCTACGCAGCAAGTTCTACTAATTCTACTAATAGCACTCACGGGAAATCTTCTTCGTCGCGACAGCGAGAAAACATTGACTTTGAAAAAACGCAGAAGCAACTTAAAGTTCTCTCCGATGCGTTGAGGGAACCGGCTGCGCAAGATTTCGTACGAACCGTCATCGGTGGTGTCGCCGAACGCATCGCCGCTCGATTCGTCAACTCAGTCTTGAAAAGCACCGCTTCTTCATCATCATCCTCTTCCTCTAGTAGTAGTAGTAGTAGTAGTACATCCACAGCTTCAGCGAAGGCTGGACCGCGATAGAGCGATTGATACATTCTCTATTAACGCGTAGAAACTCATAAAGTTGTTGCGTTATCATCGTTTTAAAATCCTACACTTATTTAGTACGCGCGATAAAGAAGAAAAGAAAGACAAATAATGTCAACTAATGAAACAAACCTAACCATGCTTCTGAATGCGATCGAAGACCAGGACATCGCTCGAACGAAAGCGTTCTTACAAAAAATAAAGTTCGAAATAAACGACCCAATCTTGCGAACGCAAGACTTTGAAGAGTTTGTTTTACGAACAGCGCTCGAAAAACATCTGCACTCGAAGACGGAACGAACTTTCGAAATTCTGTGCCACTGCGTTGACCACGATCACTTAAACGTGGACAAAGATATGTGGGGAGATGGGATGACTAGTTTAATGCGATCGGCCCAGACAGGCGATCAGTTTACCTGTTTCGCCTTATTAGGCCGAGGAGCGAATGTTTTACAGAAAAATCAAAGAGATTCGAACAAGAACGCGATCGATTACGCGTTTGAGAACGGGCACAAGAAAGTCTGCGATTTGTTGAAAGCAGAGAGAGATGGGACCGAGGAAGGTATGGAGAGGTTTGTGGAGATGTTGGATGGAGTTGAGTTGCCTAAGGACGATGATGATGACCGATAATGATGACGAGTAGCGGTAGCGCGTGTTTGTTAACGAACGCCAAGCGCGCGGTCGCAATATCGGATCGCATCAGGAGTAATAGATTAAACACAAACGAATGTATGAATAGTAATCAAAATATAGTTTATGCTGCTCGTACTTAATCGCATGTATTGAAATTTCTCGCCCGCTGTGTATACACTTATACGGGTGATGAAGCAAACCGTAGAAATGCGGAAAAGTTGTTTCACTTATTCTCGCAAGAAGAAGAAGAAGAGGAAGAAGGTTCCTCACACAAACAGTGTCAAACACGACGAGTCCTATCTAAGCTGTGCAGTAAAATAAAATAAAATGAAACGCATCTTCGTTAGAACTAACGCTCTCCTTCGTGACTTAATTGATCCAGTCAATCCGAACTTCGTTGGGATAACGACGAACATCGCTTCGAAAACGTTCTCAACAACGTCTTCGTCATCGTTTAGAAAATCCCCTAATAAAGCGATTTTAAGTGATCAAAATCAATTGTTCGATCGAGAAGAAATAACGAAGGGACAAAGAAAACTTAATCATAGTAATGTTCATAAAGATGATGTTCGTCGAAGATCGATTCGAACGATTACTTTATTCGATTTAGACGAAGAGAGGAAGCGGAATAAGATGATGAGAGGTGAAGCTGATTATGATGATGTTATTTTTGTACAGAAAAGGTACAAGAAGAAAGATAATCAGAAGAATAAACGGAAAGGGAATAAGAGTAGTTCTAGAAATGATGATAGTGATGACGATGATAATAGTGGCGACGATGATAGTAATGAAGAAGAAGAAGAAGAAGATATAATTGAAGAGTTTAAGATGTCTCGATGCGAGCAGGAGACGAAACGATCGATTGATAACTTAAAAGTAGAACTCGGGCATTTGAGAACATCGCGGGCGTCATCTGGCGTCGTTGAGAATATTATGTGTGAAATACATGGTTCACAAACGCCTTTGAAATCGTTAGGAGCGATTACTGTCAGAGATCAAAAGACAATAGCTTTGACTTTATACGATAACTCTGAACAGAACAAGAACGCGATCGAAAACGCAATAGTGAACGAAAAAAATCTCAAATTCGCTTGTAAGAAAGACGAAACTGGTCTAATAATTACAGTTCCAGAAATGGACACTAAAGCGCGCAAAGAAGTTTCGAAGATCGCGCAAGAACTCGCTGAGAAATCGAAAATCGCCGTCAGACGCGCTCGAAAGAACGCCCTCGACGCGGTCAAGAAACAAAAACAGTGCGGCGATGATGATAAGAAACGTTTCGAGAAAGCCATTCAGAAAGTACACGACGACGCGGTTTCTACTGTTGACTCTATTGAGAAGCTTAAGATTGCCGAAATCATGGCTGGGAAATAATATTGTTTTGAGTAAGAAGATAGAATATTCCATCAAAATTACGTATGCTGAGCTGCTGACCTTTAAAAAACACACAAAGTCACAAACCTTTTTCTAAAAAACTTTATAAAATAATCACGCGCGGTCGATCTCGAACACCGCAGTAATAAAGAATCTCCTCGCTATACAATAATGTTCCCACCACGCACACAATCGAGCACTCAATTATCATCTTTTTCTTCTTCTTCGTATTCTTCTAAACGTGATCGCGATCATCTTCTTCGGAACAAAACTAAAACATCACGCATCCATAATTCAAAAAATGTTAACTACAAAGACTACGAGCTCGATTTTTCACTCCTAGCACCTTCGACGAGGACGAGGGAGAATATTTTCATCGAGCAAAGGAAAGTTATCGTGAGCGAGGTCCCGGCACTTGCACGACCGCCTTTAGCTTTTTTGATCGGTACGTGTGTTGGCGCCCTCGTCGCCATTGTTGAGACGAGGAGGAGGATTGGTAGATTAGATGCCAGGATTTATGGCGGATTAGATAACAGACAACGAGCATCAGGAGCTGAAGATTTCTTTTTAAGGAATAAGAGCAGTAACAATAAAAGAGATAGTGCTGCTACTGCTGCCGCTCTTGTTTGGGATTCGAATTTTGCTTCTTCGTCGTCGTCGGAGCAGAGAGCGGAGCAGACCGCGAGAGGGCCGCGAAAGCCTAGTAGTAGTAGTAATGTTAATAATAATAGCGGCAATGGAGGAAGGATATTGAAAGCTTCGACGATCGCGGCGCTCGCTAGTGTTCGACCAGAGATGTATTTACCGACGCCTAAGGAAAGGTCGTATCAACATACCGAGGAAGCGAGTACGATGAGTAGAGAAAGTAAGGTTACGTTTTCGAGAATGACACCAATCGCGAACGCTACTAGCGTATTGTCTACTTTGCAACAACAACAGCAACAAAAAGTATTTTTAAGAGAAGACGAATTAGATATTAATGCCATCGGCGGTGGTAGTAGTAGTAGTAGTACTTCGACGACGACGACGAAGACGCGGACACTTATAGCGTGTAGATGGCAGCCTCCTGAGACAGATCCGACCGCAGAGTTATTCGTTGGCGGGAACGTAATAGCTTTAGGAAATTGGACGCCCGAGAAATGCGCAAAGATGAGAAATATTGGAGGCGATAAATGGATAGTAGATGTAGGATTACTCGACTCGAGTTCGCTCGTTGAATTCAAATTCGTGATCGATTCTGAAGTTTTAGGAAGAAGAGCGGAGACTGGCGAAGTTCGAAAATTCCAAGTTCCAGTTTTACGAGGCGGAAACACGAAACACACAAACGTCGAGCGTCGAGCGCCTCGCTGGGATTAAGTATTATAGTACTACGATCAGATTTAACTAATTTATATGACCTAGGTAAATTGTACTGGTACTAAAACTAACTTAATTTCTTCCTTGGCGCTTTGGAAAGCGTCCTCTTTGTTTAGGCTGAGTCGAACGTCTTCTCGATCGACTATCTAACTCGTTATTATTATTCAGCGATAGTTTCATCAAGTCTTCGTATCCTAACGCTTTATTCACTCGGTTTTGATGAAAATGACTACTATCGTCTTGCGAAATCGGCAGTGAAAATACATTGTCTAAACCGGTGAAGACCGAACACTTATCGCGCAAATCGTTATTCTTGTCACCAGTCTTATTAGTGCTACTTCTACTACTACTGCTATTGCTTATGTCTTGTATGAATGGAGCGACTACGACATTTCCTAGGCTTAAATTGGCGGTATCAAATAGACCTCCAGCTCCGGCGTTGTTGTTATAATGCCCGTTTGGAAATCGAGCGAAACACCCAACTTTCATTGGCATTCCTCTCGCATCGAATGGTGTTAATATCGACACACAATCGCCAAAGCTACCAAAATCATTAATAATTATCATCTTCGATGCTGAATCATTTTCCTTGTTCTCTTCTTCTTTAATGATTTCATTATCATTGTCGTTTTTTTCTACTACTAATAAATCCTCGCGCCATGCTGGAGCTGCTAACGTACCTCTTCGCATTCTTGGCCCAACAAACTTTCGAATATCGTAAACGCATACGCCGTCGTAACCGGATTCAGAATGAAATATCAATCTTTCATCTTCCAAATGTAAACACGCGCGCTGTTCTGTCTCGTTCACTATTGTATTAGAAGGATGGTCGAACCATGGTGGAGCAAACGTGGCAATAGGTTTGTTTGCGTTATATTTCGAACGTCTATCGACTAGAATAATCGATCCGCCGGCTAACGAAGCCGTGACGACTGGTCCTTTCGCTGCGATTGCTGTGATTTTATTATAAGAATCATCACCTTGGCATAATTCTATGGTTTCTTTCACTTCGTTGCGATTGAAATCAATCGCTCGAACACCTAGAGTCGTCCCAAACCAAATAACGGAATCCCACACGACTTCTTTACTAATACAAGTCGCACCAAGAATCTCGCCTTCAGATTCGAAAGGAACGTAAAACGCAGACATAGCGTTGCGTTCTTCGTTCGTTCTCAAATCCATAAATACGTCATTTTCTGAATCTCCTTGAAGAGAAGCGTCACGAGATAAATCGTGTATTTTTGCCACGCATGATTTTTCGCAACAAGCAACGATTGAATCCGCATGCAACGCGAGCAAAGATGTTTTTGCATCTTTTTTTGTAACCATCGGACGATGAATCGAAGGTTGCCCGTCCAGAGAAGACCAGCTACGAAGACGACCGCTATTCTCAGAGACGGCTACAAAATTATCAGTTAATACCATATCGCGAATATTAGAGTCTTTCGCCTCTAATGTTTGAATGCGTCCTCCCGCAACGTTGTATTTTGCATTACCTAAACCGTTGTACCAGATTTTCACGGAAGAAGCGTTGTATGAAGTGACTGTTTGCTGATCTGCGATTAATCCGCGAACGAAACTAGGACCGACGTCATAATATAAAGGCTCGACAACTTGATAACTCTTTGACTTTCTTGTTCCTGATAATGATGATGAAGATGATGAAAGGACTTCGTTCCAACCTACCCATGGTTCGCACGCCAAATATGAATCTCGCACGCTTCTCCAAACACTATCGCTTTTACTTAAATTCGTATTATTGTTTGGTTGCGGCAGTGGCTGTTTCGTATTAGACGCAGCGTGAAAGAATATCTTTTCAAACATCGACTCTTTCGTCGATTCTGCGGATGCAATTTTATTAAGCTGCGAACACGTTGCGCCCAACAAAACTGTTTCGCGAGGAGATAATTTAGAGAAAATGATCTCCCACACGTCTAAACTCAACACATCGGACGCATCAAACTCAATTCCTCCTGCAAAATATTCTAAATCATTGTCTAAATCTCCCGCAACTGTACCAAATAACGCTTCCATTTCCGGAGAGTATTTTGACGAAGTATTATAATTGCTGTTGCTGTTCTCGTTATTATTGTTATTATTGTTGTTGTTGTTGCATGCAGAAGACGACGACGGCGCTGCTGGCGGTGGCGGCGATGCGTAATTTCTATCCTTCACGTCCCAAAGAACTTCAACAGAAGCGATACCTGTATCGCTATTCATTACATTCCTTTCAACTCTTCGAATTGCATGGTACGGCGCGTTTTCCGTTTCTAAAAACTCTGATAACTGCACAGTCTTTGAACTCTTCTTCCCAATCTCTACTATACAAAACACTCTCTCTAACGAACTCTTATCCATACTCTCAAACTCTAACTTTCCGAACAATCTCCTTAACTCCCTCCTATTTGCCTTAAACTTCGTCGGCGAAAGCAACATTTGCCTTAACCCGAAACCATCATCAGCGTTCGGACTCCCTAGTTCCCCGAAATTATTCTCCAAGCTCCTACTCATCATATTCTTATTCGCGCTCGCCGGGCTCATAGAATAATAATACTTTGTCGCCTGCTGTCCCGCCGGACTCGAATGATTATTTCCGAAACTACTCGCGCTCGCTCCAACAGACATCGATTGTTGATATGCACTATTCATATCTCCATCTGTTGTTGGAGTCATCATCGTCATAGTCGCACCATTGAAATCGCTATTTTCTACATTCTGCGCGTTCTTCAAAATCTCAACCGGTACCGAATGTGATAACTGTTGCATTTCTCTCGCATAATTATAATTCTGTGTCTTATTGTCCCTTCGTTGCTCGCGCTCGCGATTTTGCCTCTTCTTCAGTTCCTTCGCTCGTCTGGATAACTCTTTCCCCGTTAATCCGTGACGATATTTTAAATCAAGTGAGATATTATCTTCGTTATTATCTTCATTTTTTTTTTCAAATCCAAAGTTCATCTCTTCGTCTTGGAAACCGTTGAAGGACTTTGTAGTACTACTCTTCCCCATATTAGTACTGGTTCTTTACTCCGAGAAGATTAATATTTGAAAGAATGCGTACGTATGCGTTCGTGTTCACGTGTTTATGAAATTGACATCGCTGATTAATTAATTAACTTATAATAAGCTGGCAAAGTGTGTTCTTGGATAGACTGTAATAACTATAGTGACGTTTTTTGAAATATATTCTTTTTATTTTCGTATGTAGTTTTTCTGCAGCCAGCAGCAGCAGCCTGGCAGCATTATTTTTTTTAATTTCTGTTCTTTTCGACTTTTCCCAACAGCTCCCCAAACGAGAATGATGGGAGAGGAGAGACGCGTCTTGAAAAAAACGAAAAGAGCGCGGAAACTCTCCTTCTAATGTTTTACCTACCTTTCGTTAAATGCTCTAACTTTCCCAAAATGGATTCAACTCTCGCGACTAAGCCTTTTCTCATTTGTCTAATATCATCGAAACCATGGCTGTCGATCGCATCGGCGTCTAATATGCTCTTTTCGAGTAAATGATACGCTTCTCGCGCATTCTTTTTGGTAGCTATTTTCAACTCTTCCGAAATATGCTCTGGGTCGTTTTTGTTGATGTCGTGGATGTCGTCGCATCGGAATTTCAAAGCGTCGACGTCGGCGATGATCTTTTGGAGTTGGTCAGTCGCTATTCTACGTTTTTGTGCGCTCGTAAGTGCTTGTTCTTGTTGTCGTTCGTGCGTTTGTTGTCTTTTCTCGTTATTATGAGTAGTAGTAGTAGTAGTGTTGTTGTAGTAAGTATTGTTTGGCGATTGCTCCCGATGATGATGAAAGGTGTCGTACGACGACGACGCTCTTTCTACGTCCTCGTCGTCGTAATCTCCTCCCATCATCATCTGTGCGCGTGCGCTCTTCTGAGCCTTTTCGGCGCTATCGCTCCTCATCTTCTCAATATCTCTCCTCGCATATTCCCTCTGTTTTCCCAACTCATACTGTCTCTGCTTCTCTCTCCTCACTTCATCTAATTCGTCTTCGACTTTCCTTCTCCTCGCTATATCGTTCTCCCACAACGCGAAAGAGTTATTGCCCTTGAAAACTCCTAAATCTTGTAAAAGATTATTACTTTCCCTTAAAATCTGCCCTTTAAATCGTAAGTCGTAATCGCACTCGTTCACGTTCGCTTCTTTACATGCAATAACTTTCAACAAATTCACAGATGTCGATCGTCTGGCTATGATTTCTATCGAACCGTTCGTTTGTTTTGTGTTTTTTAAACCGACTTGGATTTTAAGAACGAACGGTTTGTCTTCTTCTTCTTCTTCTTCTTCTTCTTCTTCTTCGTGATGATGATGTCGTTGTTGTTGTTGAGAGTCGTATGGGGTTTTAGATGCGAACGAGTATTCGTGGTTCATTTTATTAGTGTTCTTGTTATTATTTTTGATCGTTTTTGATCATTAATTAATTAATTAATTTTGCGTTTGTTTTTGAAGAAATGCTAAAACACCTAAAGCTTATGATGCCAAAGGTGCCTCACTAAAGATGAATGGATGTTAAACGTATACAGCGATGTAAAGAGTGCGCGTAACGTTCTAAATTTTACAAAATACAATTAAACTTATAAAGTGATTAAAGTCTACAAATCTACAAATCTCTCTCTCTCTCTCTTTACTCTACTATCGCATCCACGGAGACGGGCTTCGACTGTTTGGTTTATTCACTGATATTGGAGTCGTTCTCCCACTGCTCCCGTGTGATTGTGTGTTTGGAGCTGGAGAATTTCTTTCGCGTTCGCGTTCGCGTTCTTCGTCATCTGATGATGACGCCATTATCCTACTTCTTCCCTTTGACGAAGAACTCGAATAGTCCAACTCTTGGTCTTGATCTTCTTCATCTTCTTCGTCGAATTCTTTCAATTGATGTCTGTTTTTATTATTGTTCGCGTTCGTGTTTGCCGCAGTTAGCTTACTCAAATCATCATCGATATCATCGTTAATATTATTATTACTACCATTAATCGTTAGTTTGTGTTGCGCGAAATAAGCTAACTGCGTGGGCGAGACGTACGTGAAGCCGAGAAAATGGTGTTGCTCCGCCGACGATGGCGAGGCAGCGGCAGATTCAGCCTCTTGTAACACTTTTGCATCGGTCCATTTCTTATCGAAATGTGCGACGCACCCATCACCTTTTTCGTTATCGATGTTCGGCACGAACGGTGCCGGAACTTCTCTCTTTTCCAACCTTGGCCAATTTATTTTATGGAAGAATTTATGCTTTTTAATATCCTCCGTGCCTGATTTCACGTCGCTCCCTAGACGTAGAATTGGATCTTTCATGGTTAAATTCTGAATTAGTTTCGCTGCGTCTGATTCCACAAACGCTGGGATTTTCATTTTTTGCGTACATATCGCTTTTTGAATCGCCGCTTTGTTCTTCCCTCTGAATGGAAGTTGCCCGATTAACATTTCGTATAACAAAACTCCAACGGACCACCAATCCGCTTCTTTCCCATGTCCCTTATCTTTCAAGATTTCTGGTGCCATGTAATCTATGCTACCAACTAACGAGTTTGATTTTTCATCTTCGGTGAATTTTTTCGCCAATCCGAAATCTGTAATCCTCACGTGCCCTTCTCTATCGACTAAAATATTCTCCGGTTTCAAATCTCTATGCATGATGTTCAACGAATGCAAATGTCCAATACCGCAAACGATCTCGGCAATATAAAACCTCGTTAAGTTCACATCAAACATACCTTCTCTGTACATCCAATAAAACAAATGCCCGCCGTTTATGAAATCTAAAACTAAATACAATTTGGTCGCCGTTTGAAAACTAAATCTCAATTTAACTACGTACGGATGCGTAATCGACGTCAAAATATCTCTTTCCTGCTTCGTATACTCCATTTGCTCTTTAGCAATCACGACTTCTTTCTTTATAACTTTCATTGCATACAAAACCCCAGTATCTTTCTTCCTCACTTGGAACACTTTCCCAAACGCGCCTTGCCCGACTAAATACAACGCCTCGAAATCATCCGGCGTTAACTTCTTCATATTAGAATTAGTATTACGATCGTTCGAAGTAGTAGTCTCGGACATCCTCGAAGTAGCAGAATGATTAGTTTCTACCTCGACAAACACTTCGTTCGCTAATAAACTCGAATCAACTCTCCTCAAATTACTCGTCAACGCGCTCGTGCGACTACTATTACTCGCGCTCGTCCCTTTCTTCTTTTGAGTTCGTTCTTGTCCTCGTCGTTCGTGCTCTTCAGTGGAACTAGTAACGACGAACGACTCCTTCCTCATTAACCGATTAAGCTCAGCCTTGACATCGTTATGCGTCGTAGGTAACGGTGGTAACCCTGATAATTCCCATCGTTTCGCTTGTTCGTGCGCATCGAAGATTATTTCTTTTTCCTCGTTATTATTATTATTATTATTATTATTATTATTATTTTCTTCTTCGTTTTGAGCCGCATCACAATCATCATCATCTTCCAAAGTTTTAATGAGCTCCGTAGTAATCGATCGATCGGTAGCGCTTTTTTCTTTCATTGATGGAGGACAAATAAAGAAACTGCGCCGCGCAGATAATAATGATTTCGCGTTTCCGTCGCGTCCGTGTTATTACGATATTATTATTATTATTATCGCGTTCAAAAGTTCGTTTTTTTTTTGGAGGCACTTTTCCACTTTTATCAAAAAATCAAAATCTGAAAATAAGCAGTTCAAAAGTTTCATCAGAACCAACAACACAAAAATGATTTGCCGAATGGAGAGGGATCGACGAGATCTCTCTCGTTTTGAACACGCAAACAACCGAAAGAACGATTCTGTATCGATATCGCGCGTGTCAGTTTTGAGCGCGTCTTTGAAGCTTCTGAGATAAATAAGAGAAAGGTTGTTCGTTTACTAACGACGAGTCAGTTTTCATGATTTGATCAACGCACATCTTTGACCATCATCACTGCTTTGATAACTTTACGCGGGATATCAGAAGGAAACTGGACGCGAACTAACCAGTCGCCTCGAGGCGATCCACGCGTTCCCGGTCTCTTTACTGCTATTTCGCCTTAATAATTAGGGCGCGGTAACCGGACAGAACTTAAAAAAATAGACCTCTGTTTTTGTAACTTTGCCAGTGCCTTGCTTTGTGGATAAAGCCAATCGAGCCCTCTCTGCATATTTCCAAAGAAAAGAGAAGTTTGATTAATTAATTAAACAATCGATTAAAACAAGTTGTATAAATATCATGACATCGATCGCGAGTACTTTTGTACCGATAATGCGGCGTCCTATGCGCATCGCTGACACGACGAAGACGACGAAGACGAAGAAGAATATCCCCGATTTGAGGCGGCGTAGAACGAATTGGAAAGCGGAAACGTCTTCTGCGTCGGCCTCTGCTGCCTCTAAGGAAGAACGAGTAATAATTGGAGAAAGGAAAACGAGGAAGATTGAGAACAAGTGGGTGTTCGACGTACTCGATAGAACGAGAACGAAGAACACTACTGCTCATGGGAATAGTTCTACAGATCAGTTTGGACATTTGAGGACGAGGGCGAGAGAGATGTTAGAGCGAACGAGAACGCCTACGACGAGGGACGAGGCGTGGAGGTTTTTCGCTGTTGGCGATATCGTCGACGCTAAGCTCGTTTTTGAAGAAAACGATGATGATGTTGATGAGAAAGATTTGAGGAAAATGATTGGAGATGATGTCCCAGAGAATGCCGTGTTGTTGACGTTCGTGAACGGTTCGTTCGTTGAAAAGTTTTCGAGGGTTTTTACGAACGGATCTGTGTCAGTATCGCGCGATTGCATCGATGATGATTTTAAAGATTTAGTTGGGACGTTTGATGAAGATTTGGAGATTGATCAGCAAGGCGCTGTTTTTGCGAGGATGAATAAGGCTCAGATGAAGACGTTACTATCGCTTTCTGTATGCGCATCCGCCGATAAAGATAATAATAATAATAATAATAATAATAAAGATCGTTGTGTGATTTATATCGTACACGCGAGGAAAAGTTTAAAAGATAGAAAAGATGGCGAACTCGCTATAAATGAACAAAACGCGCGCATATTCATTAAAGCTCAAGAGAACAGTTCTTTTGAAATCGTCGAGAAATATGCAACACTCGGCGAAGGCAAAAAGAAACACGATTCCAGGTATTGGGCAAACGACGTGCTGGAAATATCTTTAGGTAAAAACGCGCAAGTTTCGCACTCGTTATCGCAAAATCACGGAAGAGAAGCCGTTCATACGAGAGCGACGTTCGTTAGACAACACGCAATGTCTAAATACGAAATCAACGAAGTTAACGTCGGTGCGAAATTACACAGACATGATTTGCGCGTGAAACAATTCGGAGAAAAAACAGACACGAAATTAAATTGCTTCAATTTAGCTGGCGCGAAACAAACTTTAGATTTACATTCCGCAATTGTTCTCGATTTTGAAGAAGGCACGACTGATCAAAGGCATCGATGCATTGTTTCATCTTCTTCTGGAAAAGGCGTTTTTGATGGTAACGTCCGCGTGAACAAAACGGCGCAACGAACGGATGCAAAACAAATCACTCGCAATTTATTGCTCGTTCCGAAAGCGACAGTAAATTGTAGACCAAATTTGCAAATCGTCGCTGATGACGTGAAGTGCACGCATGGATGTACTGTATCGGATTTAGAAGAAGAGGAGCTGTTTTATATTCAATCCAGAGGGTTAACGAAAGAAATCGCGAGAAGCTTGTTAGTTTCAGGCTTTGGCACGGAGATCATATCTAACATGTGCGGAGGCGTTTCGTTCAAAGAATACGTCAAAAGTACCGTGAAAGACGCTTTGCAAAAAGACTCGGTCGAGTTATTACAATAAAAGCAATGATGCACATTTCATATTGCACCTTCAAGTCCGTTCGACGTTCTTTGATTCGAATCCAAGAACGTCGAACCGACTTGAAGGTGCATATTATTATTATTATTATTATATTATATTAGTACGTATATTTTAATCAAAACAATTCACACTCAAAGTCAAATTTCAGAGACTATACCCCCAAAATCATTTCACAATATCATCTCCCTCGCCTTTCCGTGTAACATCTTACACATCTCGTTATAAGCGAACATATCAACCTGCTGCCCAAAGCTCACGATCTTCTTCGCCTTTACCGTATTATCCCCAGTAACAACTCCCTCCACCTCCAAAAACTGCGTCTCAGGTACCCTTAATTGATTAATATCCACCTGTACTTCTTGTCCATCCGAAGCCTTCGCCTTCAGTACTTGCGCTTGTACCGAAATCTTCTCGCAAACGAGCGTGACCGTTTTTTGTTTGAACTGTTGTAATTGTTGCGCGTTCACTTTTGGTTTCGGTTCGCTTACGTCGATGTTTCTCGATGACATTTTGATCGATTTCTCTCTGTTTATTTATTTTGATCGATCTTTTCAATGCGATTAAGGTCAGTACGCGCACGCACAAAAGGAGAGAGACACGTTGAACGAAGAAGAAGAAACTGTTTGAAAAGAGTCTTCGCGCACATCACGTCAGCATCAGGTGCCGAGAAATTTGAAATGTATGTAACGAACACGTCGTGTTTTATGAACACACTTACGATCAACGATCGATCACGACAAGACGCTGAGGAAGAAAAAGGAGCGAGAGAATAACAGTCTCTCCGTGAATGATATGTTTATAGACGGAGAGTGAGGCGTTCGAGGGCGAGAATCAAAACTGTACAGTACCTTCTTTTTATTGATTATTTCTTTTTTTTTGTGGACAAGGGAAGCAAAAAAAAAAGTATTTAAAGAAGTAAATGTCAGTTTAGGGTTTCAGTTTAGGAATTAGGATTAAGGATTATTTGAAAATATAGAAATATATTTTTAATGTTTTCATATCTCGCATAGATTAGTCATACACTACACATAAAAGATATATATCAAAAACACCACAAATCATTGACGAGACTTTGCCAAAGACGTTGTTATTTATAATCATTTTATACTCGTTGGGGGTGGGAAAAGAACAGAATATAGAAATTAGAAAAATAGACCTCTGTTTTATTATTAGGTGATGAGAAAATTTTCATATTTATTATCCATAAAAATGGCCTCGATATCATCGACGGCGACGACGAGGTCGCGCGCGATACTACGAACGATCAATTGGCTCATGCACTCAGAAATCTCCTTCGTAGGACGACAACAACAACAACAACGAGTAAGAGTGAGAGGACGAGAACGACAACAAACTATCGAATCGTTTAAATCGATCTCATCCACGTCTGCTCCAAATCATGAGAGGAACACGAAAACGATAGAAAACGAGACCGTGCCGGGAAGACGAGAAGAAAAACAAAAATTTAAAAAGCCAGATCTGCCGAAGAATTTAAGAGACTGCAAGAGAATAATCGCCATCGCATCAGGGAAAGGCGGCGTCGGGAAATCAACGACGGCGGTTAATTTAGCAGTCGCGAGTGCGAAATTAGGTCTAAAAGTCGCGCTGTTAGACGCGGACGTCTTCGGACCATCCGTACCGTTATTAATGAACTTAAAAGGGTTTCAGCCGAAATTGAATGAAAACAAAGAGATGATCGCTTTAGAGAATTTCAACGTGAAATGTATGTCCATGGGATTCATGTTACCTGATGATCGCGCGGCTGTGTGGCGGGGGCCTATGGTCATGGGGGCTATTGGGAAGATGATTACTGATACGTTCTGGGGCGATTACGCGCTCGATGTTTTGTTCGTCGATATGCCCCCGGGGACTGGAGATGCGCATATTTCGGTCGCGCAGAAGTTACCTATTACTGGTGTCGTCATTGTGAGTACGCCGAACGAGTTATCGTTGATCGATGCGAGAAGGGCTGTGGATATGTATCAGAAAGTCGATGCGAAGATTTTAGGCGTCGTCGAGAACATGGCGTGGTTTTCTTCAGATAACGGCAAGACGAAGCATTTTCCGTTTGGGAAAGGTGGGGCGAGTAAGTTTGCGAAGGAGTTAGGGGTTTCAGTTCTCGCCGAGGTGCCTATTTTAGCCGATGTGAGTAAAGGCGGTGATGAAGGTAGACCTGTAGCGGCGATGTTGAGTAGTAGTAGTAGTAGTAGTAGTAGTAGTAGGAATAATGATACTGTTGACGACGATGAAGCAGTAGGTAATGAAATATATTTAAAAGTGGCGAAGAAAATTTTATTAGAATCGGACTGATTTATGACAGTGCTAGTGTGTAGGAATGCTTTCTATTTCGTTTGTATGTACAATTAACAACAATTAACAACAATTAACAATAACATTATTATTATTATTATTATTATTATTATTATTAACCCAAAGGTGCTATATAATATTTTCTTTTCTTCTTTGTTAAATTTCGTCTTCGTCGAAATCGGCGAGAGGTTCGAAATAACCATCCGGACGCGAACCACCACCACCATTTCTTCCGAAACTAAACCCACGGTTACTACTGCCCGACTTCGAACGCATTCTTCTAAACCAATCTTGAACGCTTTCAATGAATTCGTTGACAGTATTTTTAAAGCCGTGCGGTACGAATCGACCTAATTCGAAGTATTTATACACCATGAAAAACGCAACAGAAAATAAGCAAAACAAAAAAAATCCAAACACTGGGTGCTTCGTCGTTTTTTTCTTATTTTTTTTATTCCCAATGTTTTCATAATCAGTACCAAGTGCGTTTAATGGGTTCGTACAAGTATCACCATGGACGATGCGTTCGTGAGTTTTTGGAATCGCCCCCTTTTCGACTAAATATTGACACTCCATGATGTTCACGTTTTCCATTGGATCACAGGACGAAAGTACTGATGGCGAGGCGTGAACTCGATAATATCCATATTCGCACGACGTGTCGTATAAGCGTTCGCACTCGCACTTGGTACTTGCGACGAGGTCTTTTGATTCAGAAACGACACCTGTTTCGAGGTTTAAACATCTCGCGAGCCTTTTTCTGCGACGTCTTTCGAGTTTAACGCCCATGTTGCACTCTTTTTGGTTCGGAATATTTAGAAACCACGTTTCGTAATCGTTTTGTTCGTCGCATTGGTTTATTTTAAACGTTGAATTCGATAGCAACAAGTTGTTAAAATCGAGCACATATGCAATTCCAGAAGCTTCATATTCTTCCTTCGATGCGTCTTCGCCATGAATGACAAATACTGTTCCCTTTTGCACGACATCGGTCCTGATATTATGAACGTTGATCGGTTTGCTCAACTTTATTGGACCTTCCCAACACGCACCGACATCGCGAGAAAACCAAACTTCGTTAGTTTGCCCCGAACTCGATTCTCTCGCCGCGACGATCAAAGCGCCGAAATTTCCAAACTCATAAATATGTGCTCCTTTTAAAGTTTCTTCCCACGTTAAGCCACCATCGCGAGATATATACGTGTTCACTTCACTCGGTTCATACGACAGAACGTTACCGATGTTACCGGTGGAAATAATGACGCCCGGCGTAGACTTGTGCGAATATACCGCACCGAATCGAGTTGACCAATCCGAGCCACCGATCCAGGACGAATCGCCGTGCAAATGCAAAGAACATACTGTCCTTGGATCTTCAGTCATAGCACAGCCTTGAATTGGATTTCCATTTGCATCTGTTTTCGGTGCTGGGATATATCGCCACACTCCTCCACCGTTGAAAGATTGTAACGTCTGAAAATAATTTGTATATTTTGGAGTTTTAGAACTCACGCTAAACGCTTCGTGCGAAATTTGATTCGCAATTAAAACACCATCCATGCTCGCAATGCCTGCGAAATCTGCAATACCGCTTTGACGAACGTTATGACGTAATGATAACGAAAATAATTTCAAGGAATCGTCAGCGGCGTATAAATTACCCATCGGCGCATTGCCTTCGATTATAGCTTCCTCTGCGTGGTCGATGGAAATGAAATCTGGCCCAGCCGCTTCCGAGTCGAAATCGAATATCGAAAACGCCTTTGCGCGAATATTCTCCGGAAAGCAAATCGGATCAAACGTTTCTCCATTATTCGTAGATACTTCTAATAAAACTTCGTCGTATCTTAATTCAGAATCATCGATGTCAGTTTTTGATTTTTCCAAAAGTTTCAAATATTTATCGCAATCTTTCAAAGCCGCGACGTAGACGTCGTTATTTAAAACTTCGAACACGTTCCCGCAAGGCGTTTTATGAGCAAACCAATCTTTTCCTTCAAAAAAAGTAGCCGATCTCACGAACGACACTGCAAAACTGAACCCTTCATGTTTCCTCGATTTCCATAGATCATCCGTCGAAGTATATACAGTTGCTAAAATCGAAGGCGTTCCGGTATGCGTCGGGTCTGGATCTGGTCCCCAATCGAAATCAACGAAAGAAACGATATCATTCGTCTTCGCCGTTAAGTTCTGCCACGTTTGCCCAAAATCCTGAGAAACCATCAAATCGTTTGCGCATACGACTGAATCGTCATAATGCGCTCTCCTACACTCCGGTCTACTGACCATCGCTAAAACAAAATCTTCCCTATGTTTCCCCGGGTGCATGACCATAGTACCAACGATCCTCCACCCATCATCGTACGTCCCACCACTCATCGCATACGGACTCTTAAAACATTTCCCATTTTCATTCTCCATTTGAAACCCGCACGGCTGTATCCAACTATCTCCGACGTCTTTCGTCGCCCAATGCCTGTCCTTATTTCCTTGTAATATCGCGTTCTTCACCGATGAATCAGATTGCACTTGGGTCAGGATAACATCCACAACGTACTCTTTGTCACTGAACCCACTTAAGAGCGTCGTATAATCCGAATACGTCTTCCCATTATCCTTCGAGATCTCGATTTGCCCGTTTTGTAGTTTCAGTATCACCCTCCCAAACGTCTCGTCACTCACTGCGTCTCCTCGTTTAACGACCCATTCGAATTGCTCTATTGGCGACGGTTGCGTGATCGCTGTCAATGATTGATATTCACGCTCGTTGTTCTCGGGGCATTTCAGATCGTTACTTTCGTCATCGGCTCGAACGATGAGATTCCCCATCATCATCGCGCTCGCGAGTAGGAGTACTGCGTAAGAAATCTTCCTCATCATATTTATCACAGATGCTAGTGAAGATGTTGAAGAAAACGAAGTTTCGTTTTGCGGTCGATGAGCTGCCGATGATGAAGAAGAAGAACTTGGTCTCTTCCTCTTCTTCTGCTTCGAACAATCAGTGTTCGTTAGCGACACAGGCGAAAACTGATGATTCCTTTGATCTCGAAAGAACAGAGTATCAGAATATAGAAAAATAATAGCGCTCTGTTTTTGTAATGCATGTGATGAGAAAATTTACACTACGACACTACGAGTATTTCTTCTGTAATAAAATATTCCAAATTTCCCTCGTCGTCTGTGCCAGCCAATAATGAGTATCATTTGCTAGGGTTCAGTGTCGATAACGCGCGGCCAAATTTTTCAAATCATGCTCTGCCCCTCTGTCGTGTCTATTTAGTAAATAACAGGAAAGAACGAGCGGAGTGATCTGGAAATTAATTCCACGCGATACTGCTGACCACTGCACCACCGCTCGATTGCGAGTGAGTTCGCTGAACAGTACTGAGTCATCGAGGACTCGATGTGATAACGAACACCGAGCGCGACGTGCATAAAATACATCGGTTGGTCTACCTCTGTGAACAAAAAATGTTTTCATCAGCGCGGGACCACGGCAGATCTTGCGCGGCAATAATTTATTTAAGAAATGAAAAAGTCAAACAAAAAAGATCCCATCACGAGCAAAAAGCGGCCACAGTTAATAAAGAACCAAATCTGAAACGATAATCGATCCGATAGAAAAAGATGGTAACCAGCACCGGCGCACAACAAAGAACTCAAAATGCAGCAGTGGATCAATGCTCGCCCGAGCGCGAACAATTCCAACAGTTACAACAAAAATATATCGAAACTACGCAGAAGCAGAAACAGATCCAAATCCAATTTCAACAAAAACAGACGGATCGTAAACACGCGATGTTGACTGCACAATCGTTACAAACGATCGACAGTCAATCGAAGATTTATAAACCAGTAGGAAGAGGTTTTGTCATGCGCGAAAAACGGAAGATCGAGGAAGATTTAAGCGAAATCGTGAGAAAGTCAGAGAAGCAAATCGATGACTTTTTAGCGCAGAAGCAGTTTTTGGACGTGAAGATTTTAGAGATTGAGAAGAATTTGAGGGAGTTGATGGAAGGGAACGAAGAGCTTATTAAGGAGTTGCAGAAGGTATGATTTTACTTCGATTTGATCGCGTGATTATTGTTTGTTTAGTAGTGTGAGTACGTGCGAAGGATTGAATGATTGTGATATTTGCGGCACGCGACTAACATTTTTCGTTCATTTTACGTTTTTTTCTAATCCAACAGGCAGGCTTGATGGGCAATCAATAGTAAGGAGAGAGAGAGAGAGAAATGAATGAGTATATATAATTAGCACGCGAAAAGTAGAAGTAAAATATAGGATTTTTTATTCAATGTATGTTTGTATTCAACTTAACATATGCGTTAAAGTTGTGTGTTTGTTTGTGTTTGTGCTGTTTTTCTGTTTTATGATGGTTGATAGCGTGAACGGAGAGTCTCGACGTCGTCCGAAAGCTCGATAGTTCGCGATAACAAATTTCCTCGTCTTTGTGCGATCGTTTTCGCTCTTATTTTGTAAAGCTTTAAAGCGAGAAAGATAATGACGACGAGAGAAACAAACGCGACGACGAAAAGGAACCCGAATGATTTTACGAGCACAAAATCGTTTTGGTCGTCGGTATCGTCGTCGTCGGTAGTATTCGGTAAAAGAGAGTTTTCATCAACATCATCGGCACTTTTCGATACATCATCTTCACCGTTGTTCGCATTAAATGATTCTTTTCGTTCGACCGTGAAACCGTTTGTTATTCGCTGTATTTCTGTATCGACTTTATTCGGAGCGCTTTTTACTGTTATTGGGAAAGATACTTTTGAAGACTGTCCACGCGAATCGATTGCTTCTACGGTTATGTTCATCGTTACATTCTGATTGTTATTATTGAGTAACTTTGTCGCATCGAATACAAAGTTACCAGTGTTCGCATCAATCGTCGCCATAGTAGCGGCATCTGATAAATCACGAAATACGCGAAATTTGACACTCGAAGAAGAGGAAGAAGTCGCGGCAAAGAAAAAAGTAGCCAGTTCGTTCGACGCTAACTGTAAGACTTTGTTAGAGTCGGGTTCACTCGTGAACACTGGCGGGTCCGAAAACTCTGTGCAGGATTCACCTTCAAAGCCTTCAATACAGTCGCACTCGAAGTTTTCGTTGCATACTACTTTTCCGCCATTGCACGCCGCTGAAAATGTTGCATCTAACCCAGGGCATCTGCGAGTCGTACAATTCGTAGCAGGATCGCCTAAACCGAATGCACATTTTTGACAAAACGGTAAAGTACAACTATATAAGAACATCTCGAGAGTTGTATCTTTACTATCTGGTGACGAAAAAAGTCTGAGCAATTCATCACCAAACGTTTGTCCGATCGCAAACGATGGTATGGTAATCGCTGTCGACGGTGGAAAGCTTCGCCAGTTATCGGCAGCCGCGGCTGGGAAATTGCCCTCGTAAGTGTCAACGTTCATGATTAAAATACCAACTCCACCAGCGTCTTGGCAATTGATCGTCTTCTGCGCGAACGAACAACTTCCTCTCACGACTACACAGATCTCTCCTTCTCTAGCGTTGCCGATGTAAGTATTACACCCTTCTCGATCCCAGGCATCTGGTAAGTAATCGTTAGACGCAATAGCGTTTCTTGGATCGGGCGATTGGTACTCGATTTCTTTACTTTCGTCGTTTGTTGTGTTTGTATTTTCAGCAATACCAAAGTATTTCCGGGCGTCGTTGAGAAAGTAATAGAATGGCTCCGTGAACGAACTCTGCTCTGGTCGAGATTTCGGAAATACGAAATTGCCCGAGACAGATTCCAAACCGATTTTTGAGGAGAGATAGCATTTTTCTCCACACTCATTCCCATAGTCGATCTCAAAAACGTCCAGAATAATCTCTTCTTCTTGTTCGAGTTCTCCCAAGTTTGTTTTCAATTTAATTCCTAGCGTTCCAGATGGATACAAACATTGTGACGTTTCATTTCCACCACTTTCATCATCGCTTCCTTCTACGTATAAAGTAGCTTTGATGCCGTCCAATAAAGCGCGATAGCCGAAATCAACGGCAACTATTGCAAAATATACGCCCGGAGGAGCGCGAGAGAACCCTAACTGACCACCAACGTCGTTATTAGCTACGGTTTCAAAGATATCCGCGTTCGTCCAAATATCTCGTTTAGAATCAAAACGAGGAACGCTCCCGCGCGATATTCCAAAGAATAGCTCTGGTGCATCGCTTGAAAAATAATAGTCGTTAAACTTTTCAACGTTAAACACGAACTTCTGATTCAGGCATCTGATTTCAAAAGAAAATACAACAGCTTCTCCTGATTGAAGTCTATCCTCGAACGTGTGCGTTTCGCCAGACTCAATAACAATCAATGGATGTTGACATTGGGTACCAGTAAAAGAATCTCCACACGAGCACGTTCCCATTACTTCATCACATGTTCCGTCATTTTGACATTCATTCTCGCACCAACCAGAGAACGGGAGACCTTGAACGGATAAACGGTAGAGTAGATTTTCAGTAGCACCGGTTGGATCGTTATATGTCAGCAAATACCACCAATCAATCAATGCATCGTCGTCGTCGCCGTCATCGTTTGTAAAATTGACAAGTGGTATATCGGCGACTTTTACTTTCACTTCGTGTTGTACGAGATACTTTTCATCTTCATGAAAACTTGGATGCTTGGAAGAGTGATCGGTGTCATTCGATATTACTTTTGATTCTGGTATTTCCGATGACGATTCATCGCGTGATTCTAAAGAATCAGACGCATCGTAGGAATCTCGACAAATTCCATCTTCGTCGTGAATGTTCATCGCAACCTTTCCAGAACCGTCGCTTAAGAAGCCACCACGTAATCCAGGTGGACAGTATATAGGTACTGAGTTCCGTTTGAGGAATAAACGAGGCGACGACCCGTGGTGCAGAGCGTGAGCCAAAGTCGCGCGTACGACGACAGTGCTATGCGGAATCTGAAATTTATAGACATCAAAAGCGCCTTCAGTCAGAACTCTTACGTCGGTGACATTTTCCCAGATGACAAAGTTTGTAGGAAACGATGACGACGACGACGACGATAAGTTTCTTTGCACAACTTTTTCAACGAGCTCTAAAGTTTCAATATTTATCGAGCACGCGACTCCGGTAAGGTTACTCGGACATAAACACACGCCGTTATTACACGTTCCAACATTACTGCAATTTCCTACACAAAGACGTGACTTGTCAATATCGCTTTCCGCGGTAAGTAACGAAATCCTAAACTTCAAATCTTTATCGCTGCCTGCGAATCTTGTACCGCCGTTTGATTCGACTTCGGAATCCGATTGATAAAATTTTGCGTTTCTGACTCCAAAGGACCAATTTTCGTTTTCACCGATTGAAAAGTTGCTGTATAGGAAATTTGGAACTACGCAATCCTTGCGCGAGCATCGTGTTTGTGCAATTGAATCGACATCGTAT
>Ga0302126_10000516_pt1 | contig 24681 bp, 15 predicted proteins | sample CB4_20m_MG_FD_203108 | JGI IMG/M metagenome (GOLD analysis project Ga0302126, IMG submission 203108) | Marine microbial communities from Western Arctic Ocean, Canada - CB4_20m | ecosystem: Environmental > Aquatic > Marine > Oceanic | place: Canada: Western Arctic Ocean | collected 2017-09-24 | reverse complement strand
ACGCTATTATTGCTTGGCCTTTTTAGATTCGCTCTCTCTCTCTTTGCTGCTCTTGCTGCTCTCGTGATTAAGATCCTGCGATGGACAATTTTCATCGATAGTACTAATCAGATGATCAGTTATTATTAGGAGTGGTGATCCACAGAACTTCGCTCGCGTAAGTAAACAAAGTTATCAGAAAAAAGACGACGACGAAAGAAAGAAAGAAAGTAAGTAAGTAATAAGCATCAAAACTTGAGATTACAATAAATGTCTCATCATCACAATCATCATCAATCCGTGCTCCCGGCGTGGATGTGTGCCGGTCCAAGGAACCAAGTAAAACAAACGAATAAAAGAACTGAATTATCGCTCAAGACGGATCAAACGACGACCTTATCGTTCGTTTCTTATAACCTATTAGCGGATTTACTGACCGGTGAAGACGCAGGGTTTTCATCGGAGAAGGAGGATTTAATGTTCGAACACAGGGCCTTGAAGCTGTTGAAGATGATCTTCCCGAACGAGAACGAGAACGAGAACAAAGGCAAAGGCAAAGCAGGAGAAGAAGAGGAACTCGGGAAGAAGAGGATGAACGCGAGCGAAGACGATGACGATGACGAGAATAACGAAGAGGCCCAGAACGGGATAACGCCAGATGTCATTTGCGTGCAAGAATGCGATCATTATTACGATTTTTTTGAACCCGAGATGCAAAAGAGAGGGTATTTCGGCGTGTTCAGGGAAGATAAATGGTCGCCGTGTTTGAAATTCTCGACGGACGTTAGGGACGGGTTGGCCATTTTTGCAAAGAAAGAGACGTGCGAGTTAGTTGGTATGCACATATCCACGCACGCTGAGCAGAAGGATCAAGATGCAAAGGTCTTATTCGCCAGATTGGTCATGAAAAAGTCTTTAACGAGACAAGAAGTCGTCGTTATTAACGCGCATTTGGAGTCCGGTCAATCGCCCGATAAAGTCGTCACGAGGGTGAACCAAGCGAAGGAAATGTGCTCGCGTTTGAACGCATTTTGCGTCGCACAATGCTCGAATATTAACACCGTACAAATCGTCGTCTGTGGGGATTTCAATGCGACACCTGAGGAACCTTGCATGGAACATTTACGCGGCCGAGGGTTGAAATCTGCGTTTTCAGATTTAGAATTGACAGGAGCAGGAAAAGATAAGGAACAACAACAACAACAAATAGAAGGAAACACAAATAATGAAGAAAATCGAGAACCGTTTTTTACGACGTTTAAGACGAGACTTGGTTTCTTCAAGAACGGAACGAGTAAACGATGCTCTGATTACATCATGTATTCCGCTCACAGAGGCGCAAAGATTGTATCTAGAGTAGTACCGCAACAAGACGGCTTTGGCGAAAACGTAATCGGTTTGCCATCAAAGACGCAACCGAGTGACCACTTGCTTTTAAGAGCGAGAGTGAGTTTCAAAGATCCAATTATTGCATCGCCAAATAATAACGCCGCCAACAAGTAATAACGCGTGATTGAAGAATTTCTTTGATTAACTGATTACTACGCTCGTGTGTGTGTGTGTGTGTGTGTGTGTTTATATACGAGCGCTTTTACTTTACTACATGTAGTTTTTTCTAATATTTTATATCTATTTAACATTCATCTATTCATTATTCTCTATGTTGTTTTATTATTAACGCCGTCGTTTTGTTTACATTAGAACTTTTAAACGTTCGTGGGCGGATGCAGGAATTCCGAACCTTTTCTTTTCCGAATCGATCCATAAGATTTCGGCGTTTACTTTTCGAGCATTTTCTAAAGCGTTTTGGAACTGCTCGCCTTGCATTGGGAAATCGGTATAAACGACACAGTCTTCGGCTTTGACGCGATACAAATCGCGCGCCCATAAACGGATTTGATCGCACACCGTCGGCGGCACCGATGGATGATTTGCTTTCTTACCAATCGTACACCGCGGATGCGCTCGAGTTTGTAAGTAATTCACGATTTGATCGGGTGTTATTCCAGCTCTGAGCGCGTCTAGAATAGAATCACGCGTAATCATACCAACATATGCGTTTGGTAATTTATAATCCGGTCTCGTGAACAATCTAAGGACTTCGGTTTCTAACTCGGAATGCGTATACGCGTATACTCGGAAATTTGTCTCTACGATGATATGCCCGTCGATCCTTGCTAAAGCGGACTTTGCCGACAAAGTCGTGGAAACGCTCGATAAACCGGCAGATAAAACCGTCGGTACGTACCAATCTTCGCTCTGATCATCACCGTCGTATAAAATGCCCAAAGCGCTCAAGTGACTCGCGACTTTGCGTTCAGCCTCTGAAAGATTTTGTTTAGAATACCTTCTTCCTGGATGTTGAAACGATAAGCGCACTAAAAAGGCCATGGCAGCTGCAGATGATTTGTCGTCGGCGTCATCTTCTACTTCTACTTCTGCGTAACTTGTTTTCGTTTTTGCTCCTTCGTCCATATTTTTCTTCTTATTCTTCCTCTCAAAATCGCCTCCTTTTGCGTATCTCGCCAATAAGATCCAAATCTGCTCCACAGTCGCGCCTAATAAGAACGAAAACCCATCGTTCGTTATCCTCCCATCTTTCGTAATCAATTTCGAGGCATAAAAGAGTTTTCTTAAATGTAAGCTATTCGTATCATGATTATCGTTTGACATTTTCCTCCGCTTATGCTTCGCCTTTTTCCTCTTTTCTTCGGACGCTTCGCTCGTCAACTCTAACAAAACGTCTTCCCACCTTCCTTTCGCGTATGAATCCAAGAACGTCCTATCCATGAATTCATTCTTCTTCTTATGATCATGATTATTATTACTCGTACCATTTCTACGCTCTTCTGCATCGACATAGTCATCATCTAAATCACTGAACCCGTTCTCTAAACTCTCCCTCATGTGTCGCCTGAAACTTTCGTTCACTTTGAACCAAACATCGTCGTCGTCATCATCAGTATTCGTACGATCATCACATTTGACGATCGTTCTCAACGCGATCAATCTATTGACGACTTCTTGATCGCAGCAACGATTGTTGTTATTATTATTATTATTATTATTACTATTATTATTATTCCTATGCCACTCCTTGAACGTCTTCAGGGACAGCGCAGTGTTCTTCGGTAAGAACACGATCCTCATCAAGATCTGTTTCTGTACGGGCGATAAAGCCCTAACGACCGCTAAACATGCCTGCGGCGATATCTCGTACAGAGCATTTATTCTCTTTAAAGAGAGTTCGTTGAAGAATCGCTCGAACGCGGATGTCGACGCGTTAGTTAATAGCGACGAGGAGGACATTTTTGTCGCGCTCAACCTATCAACCTATCAACCTATCAACCTATCAACCTATCAACCTATCAATATCAATATCAACATCAATACGATGAGTATATCACAACATATATCACAATATATCACAATAATATATATCACAATAATATATATATATCACAATATCTGTTAAAAGTATCTCTCTCTATTATTTTTCTATCGCGCGCTTTATTATTTGAAGAGCAAGTGCTCGCGCGATGACCCTGCTGAACCGGCTGGATTTTGACCATTCGCAATATCCCCTCGTAATATACTTTTAGCGAAAAATAAACGAGAAAAGCTAATAATAGCTTTTATGTACATACACCTACACTATGATACCATACCTACGTAGTTTTAATGAAGTGACAAGTGAGGAAAAATGCGTATTTAAAATTCACTATAAACCCCTCTGGCAAATGGCATTGGCTGTCGTTGGTGCTTGCATGTGTGCTATACAATCGTTCAAAGCCTTCACACTTTTGTTCAATTAAGTAGTTCAAGCAATCGATTCGGTTGCGACTGCGAGCGTAAAAACAAGCATACGCATCCCAAGGACAGTCGTTTTCGTGTAAGTATTTCAGAACGTCCAAGTGACCTTTTTCGGCAGCGGCCAAACACGCATACGCATGCATAGGACATCCATTCTCAACGCAATACTTCACCTTTGCAAGATTACCTTGATATGCTGCCGCAGCGATCGTCCTTAAATCCCAAGGACAGTCGTTTTCGTGTAAGTATTTCAGAACGTCCCAGTGACCTTTTCTGGCAGCGCCAAAACACGCATCCGCATTCATAGGACATCCATTCTCAACGCAATACTTCACCATTGCAAGATTACCTTGTTCTGCTGCCGCAGCGATCGTCCTTAAATCCCAAGGACAGTCGTTTTCGTGTAAGTATTTCAGAACGTCCAAGTGACCTTTTTTGGCAGCGCCAAAACACGCCCACTCATCCATAGGGCATCCATTATCAACACAATACTTCACCATTGCAAGATTACCTTGTTCTGCTGCGCTACACACAGTTTTCCTCATTGAATTCGATTCCCAAGGACAGTCGTTTTCGTATAAGTATTTCAGAATGTCCAAGTGACCTTCTTTGGCAGCCCGCGAACACGCATACGCATTCATAGGACATCCATTCTCGACGCAATACTTCACCATGGCAAGATTACCTTGTTCTGCTGCCGCAGCGATCGTATTTGTATTCCAATCACAATTCTTCACTTCTCGCAACCAAACGAGATATTCGAGTTTATTCATTCGAACAACTCTCCAGCAGAACCATTCCTGAGTTTCATACCTTTCAACACCCCAACAATAATTATCCCAAGCGAACTCCAACTGCGATATTGAAGATAACTCTCGCATATTAAAAGTATATGGCAATTTAATCTTCGCTCTTTCAATAGCGTCGCGAGCATCTTTAAACGCCATGTTCAAAAACTTCAAATCAGATCTCGGTCTTAATTTCCCAACAAGGAACGTTTCGAATATATCGCGACATTGCTTCGTGAACAATAAAGCTAGAGGAGATGGACAAACAATCTCATCAATTCTTTCAATTTTATAGTCCATTTCCATCACAACATTTCTCATTCCATCAATCTTTTCATTTATCTTTTTCATCTCCTTCTTCGTCTTCTTCTTAAACTTCTTCTGATCTTTTCTGATCTTCTTCGGATCTTTTCTGATCGAAACGAGAAGATCTTCAATCACGTCAATTCGCTTAAATTTATTTGCTCTGACTGTCTGAGTTTACCGCTAATCGTTAATGACAATTGCGCGTCTTCCCCTTCCTCTTCGTTCTTTTTCTTGATCTTTGATGATGATGACGTTTGTTTTATGTATGTTCTCGTTATTTGATTCGCACAAGCAAAGTAACGCACAACCTCGTTGTGATGGTCGTTGACCGTCTTTTCATTTTTATTGGAAAACGCCTAACAGCCTAAACGCGTCATAATAAATAAATAATAATAATACTCGTAATAATAATAATACTCGTACTCGTAATAATAAATTATAATAATAATAATAATAATACTGGTACGAGTGGTGCGATAAAAACCGTGCCCAATAGTAATAAATATGAGTACTAATATGAGTACTGTCACTAATAGTAACGAGAAGAATAGTAATAGTCATCGTCATAACGAAATAGTAGTCGAAGAAGAAGAAGAAGAAGAAGAAGGGGAAGATTTCGAGTTGGACGATAACGAACGTCGTTTGAGTGTAACCGTTACTACGAACGCGACGAAAAAGCGCTCGATGAAGACGGAAGACGATGATCTGTATTCATCAGATTCAGATTCAGATCATGGAAATGGAAAAGGAACGAAGCATGAGAACGAGAGAGACGAAGATGATGATGATGATGATGATGATAATGATGATGAGAAGAAGAACAAGAAATTTTGGAGAGCGACGGAAGAAGTATGCGATGGATGCAAACACGTTTCTCCTTGTTTACAACAAGGCGTCTGTTTAGACCCGACCGTTATCTCATCCTCTCGCATGAGTACTGATGTTGGACGCGCAGGAGGAGCGACTTTTGCCCATCAGGCGCAGAAGAACATGTTTTTGATCGAGGGACAAATGGTCGAGAAGAATGGAGAACTTTGGCGAGCGACGACGTTACCGAATAAAAGAAAGAACAATAGTAATCCTAGTAATACGATGAATGAGAGCACAATCAATAGAACGATATCTGCACAAGAGAGCCTTCTTATTCCGATCGGGTTACCGGCAGACGCAGAAGAGGCGAGGAAGTTTTTAGAGAATACGAATTGCGCGAAGATACCGCACGGGAACCACGTCGATTTCTTGTTCAAAGACCATCTTTTGCATTTTTATGAAACAAAGATTGATGTAATGAATGAGAACAACGAAGCGTTTGGCGATGATGATGAAAATAATGGATTTGGAATGTGCGGGAGCGATTGTACCTCGACACATCTTAATAGTAATAATAAGACGACTTTGATGAATAGTAGTTTTGTGGAAGATCATGGGACAATTACGGAAGTAATAAGAAGACAAAGGAAAGGACATTCTGTAAATTTAGGAGGAGGCGATTACGTCCCGTTTGTAAAACTGACCGGCACAAGCAATCAAAAACAATCACAGGGCAAAGAAAAAGAAGAAAGTAATATTGTTATCGTCGGTGGTGATCAAGTTGTTCTCGATATTAGACAAATAGTCGAACAAGAACGAAGAGGTGGAAACGAAATCGCAGTAAATACACGTTTAAAAGTCGAAGGAATATGTTGCCCAAGCGAAGTGCCGTTGATTCATTCAATTTTAGATAACTTAAATGGCGTTCGGAACGTGAAAGTTATCGTCCCAACGAAAATGGTTCTAGTCGAGCACGCGAAGTCTTACGCTCCAATAGAATCATTAGTCGACGCCTTGAACACTGCTCACTTAAGAGCATCCGTTGCAGATGTTGATTATTACGAGAAGAATCAAGACATGAATAAAAAAACAAAATTTCAAAGTTTCGTTGCAAACTTACCTGGGCCAAAGATTCTATTAGCGTGTTTCTTCACCATCGTCTCAATGTTACATTTCATTGGCGGAGACATATTCAAATATTTTAAATTCGCCGCTTTAGGTGCGATCGCAGTTGGGTTACCAGAAATAATTTTGAAATCGTACGGTAGTTTAAGAATGCGCGTGGTTGATATTAACACTTTAATGGCTATTGCAATTGCCGGCGCCGTCGCTTTGCAAGATTATTTCGAAGCCGCCGCCGTGGTGAGTTTATTCACGTTATCCGAATGGCTCGAATCGAGAGCTATGGCAAAGACTTCCGATGCAATGTCTGCGGTTTTAGCTTTAAGAGTCGATGAAGCTGAACTCTTGTGTAAAGAATTCACTAATAACAATAATAATAACTCAATTAAAGGAAATTCGACGCAAAAGGTCGCGGTCGAATCTGTTAATATTGGCGAAATAATCCGCGTTAGACCGGGTGCTCGAGTTCCCTTGGACGGTGTCGTCATTGATGGTTCGACAGCAATCGATGAAAGCGCTTTGACTGGCGAATCAAAGCCGGTCATAAAAACCGTCGATTCTTTAGTCTTTGGTGGAACCGTTAACCAAAAGGGATCGATCGATGTTCGTGTGACTTCTATTTCAGTAGATTCAGCTTACTCGAGACTCATTCGCTTAGTCGAAGACGCACAATCTATGAGATCTTCAGCGGAACGCATGATTGAATCGTTCGCGAAATGGTACACGCCGTTGGTTATCTTCGCCGCGTTTCTCTACGGCACAATCCCGGTCATTATCGATCGAGATAATGCGAAAGAGTCTCTGTATACCGCGTGTGTTTTACTCGTCATCGCGTGCCCTTGCGCGCTCGTTTTATCTACTCCTGTCGTAGCTGTATGTGGATTGACTGTATGCGCTCGAAGAGGCGTCGTCGTAAAGGGATCGCAATTTCTAGAGCGACTCGGACAATTGAAAACAATCTTCATCGATAAGACTGGAACGTTAACTACTGGTACTTTTGAAATGACAGAAGTGAAGCTCGCGACGCCGAGCGATGAAGAAAATGTACCGCGCCCTGCACTCGGTGTCGGTGCACTTTTACGTTGGGTTGTTGCGGTTGAATCGAAATCGTCGCACCCATTGGCGTTTGCGATTCAAAAAAATGCCGGCGCAGCGATTCGCGTTGCGGCGAGACAATGTGCGGTGACCAAGTACGAACAAGTCGATGGCCAAGGCGTTCGCGCTTTCGTCGATGGCGTACTAGTCGAACTCGGAAATGAAAAACTAGCCGTGAGCAAACGTTGGACGTCATCTGACCCAAAACTAAACGAAACAGCGATTAGATGGGAAACAGAAATCGGAGCCACGGTCGTATGGGTTGGAATTAATGGCAGGTTGGGAGGCATTTTGAAATGCGAAGATTCTATGAGACCGAGCGCGAAAGATGCGATTGCAAAGTTGCAAAAAACATGCGAAGTTACTATTTTGACCGGTGATAATCGCGGAGCTGCAGAAATGGCCGCGAAAAATGTCGGCATCGATTTGAAAAACGTATTAGCTTCTCTTACGCCAACCGATAAACTAAATCGCGTCGTGGAAGAAGTCGAAAAGCAAGAAGCGGCTTTGAAATCGTTGAGAGATGCGAGAAGTTGTTTTGGCCGCCGTATGATGATGAGCGGTGGAAGAGGAACGATTGCGATGGTTGGAGATGGTGTCAATGATGCTCCGGCTTTAGCTTCCGCAGATGTCGGTGTCGCAATGGGTGTAGCCGGTACTGCGGCAGCGATGGAGACTGCACCGGTTGCCTTATTAACGAACGATTTGAGCCGCCTCGCGGACACGATTTATATTGGGAGAAGATGCGTGTTGAAAATTCGCCAAAACATTTTCTTTTCCGTAACAACGAAACTTGTCGTCTTAGGATTAACGTTCGCTGGCTTGGCTGGTTTATGGCAAGCCGTCGTCGTCGACGTTGGAAGCGCTTTGATTGTCATTTTCAATGGCATGTCCATTTTAAGAGAAGCCGATGAGGAAGATAAAAGACGAAACAAGATTTCGCACGAGCTTGGCGTTAAGCACGCGCTCGAGGTTGAAGAAAAGCTAAAACTCGCGGAGAGACAAGCTCAAATTTCAAATAACATTACGTCACACTCACACGCGCATTCGCACGCGGGTTCAAGTATACCGGTGACGACGACAATTACAGCGGCTGGAGGATGTTGTGTAAGTGGACGCTGTAGCGACGGATCTACGCATTTTAAGACGGTCTTCGTTTTGCCGCCAAAAACAAAGTAATTATGTACAAATACTAAATATAATAACTATAGAAACCTATTAGTTCGCGCTGATCACGCAACTGTAAAGCTTATTAGCTTGAGATATACAAATGTATTGCTAGATTATATGTTACTAATTCTATCTAAAATCTATTATACGGTAAATAACAAAGTTTAGCACCTTTAGAGGAAGAGCGACAACAAAGGGCGTTGCGGGCGCCGCCTTTAAGTCAGCCACAGCCGCGAGGCTCATTCACTCATACTTCTTGAAGTCTCCGAAACGCCACAATCTTCTTCAAATTCTTCTTCATCGTCTTCTTCTTCGTCGTCGTCGAACATGTCACCGATGAGCACGGCAAACGAGTTATCGCCACCTAATTCTTTCCGAAACTTTCTTAACGTTTCAATTTGTTTTCGACCTCTCACTGATGAAGCCAATATTGCATGAAGCTGAGGCGATAACAAACTAACGCCTTGAAATTTATTGTTTCGGAGCAGCGCTATAAACTGTCTATTTAATGGATTAGTGATATCGTCTTCCTCGTCCTCTTCTTCTTCTTCTTCTTCTTCTTCTTCTTCTTCTTCGTTGTGATATAGCTTGAACGAATGCGCGTTTAATCGTTCGAGAGTCTTTTTATCATCCAATAGCACCCACTTACCAGTCGTCGGACATCTCAACTCGCTCGGTTTATATTCGCCCTTATATTTCATCTTCACGCAATCGTGGATGTAATATCCCATGTAATAGTATTTGAAGTTTTCGTTCGTTTCGTGCTTTTGTTTAACCCAATCGATTTCGTACAGCGCAGAAAACTTTCCCAGCTCGAGTTTTTGTAAATCCGGGTCGGAAAAGAAATAGACGGAGCTCAAACACGTAGGTAAAATATCGCATACGCCAACCGCGACGAGCTCGTCGTCGATGAAATATCGAAAATGTTTCGAACCTTGATCGTTATTATTATTCTTATTACTTACTAAAGGTGTATCGCATAAAAAGTTTGTATATGATGAAACCTTAAGCTTTGAAGGTTTATCTTTATGTACGACTGCTTGATATCTTTTCCATAGCTCGTAATCTTCTTGCCTGAATTCGGACGCGAGAACTTCGACGCGAAATACTTTCTTTCTTTTCTTTTCTTTTTTGACCATTGCTTTTTCTCGCACTGTTTTTGCTACCGAAGCTTTCGTCTTCTTCTCCTTCTTGCGTTCTATTACTATTCGTCGTTCAGGAACGAGACTATGAAAATTAATAAATCCTCTATTGGATACTTCACATCGCCAGTTCTCAATTTTCCTAATATTCGCGTGAACTAAATTAGCCACGCGTTCTATATCGTCCTTCATTTTCGAAGCCAACGCGAAGCACACAGAGGTCATATAAACCGCGCAATTATCACTACTATTCTTCATCTTATTATTCTTCACTTCTTTTATTTCAAACGAAAGTTTTTGATTCCAATCGTCGTCTCGTACTATCGATGGATACGCGCTTCCAACCGCTTCGACTATCGCGGCTTTCAATAAACTCTTCTCGTTATCGTCCTCTTCATCGTCCTCTTCTTTCACTGCGAGTTCATCAAAAACATCATCATTTCCTCGTTCTTCTTCGTCGTTGACTAAGAATCTCTCAAACTTCCTCCTCGCGTATCGTTGCCCCTTCGTCTCCTCGAACTCTCGAACCGGTAGTCTGATCGTGCAAAGGACGCAACAGGACTTATCTTTGGTCGGTTTATAGACCCATCTTCCCGATCTCCTAAAACCGAAATTAATAGCTCGTTCATAGGCCTCTGCGCTCATCGCGTGCGCTATGAATCCATGAGAAAAACTTGAGGAACTCTCTGTTTCGTTCATATCTTCCCTTTTCTGTTGTTCTCGTTTTCTCCGTCGCTGTTTGCAATAGCCACAGTCCGAGCCTTGGTCGTCCGCGAAATACTCAACGATCGATAATAAAGGAACATCAGTTTTGTCATTAATAATCTCAGGAGTAGTAGCAGTAGCAGTAGTATCTGAGCATGATTTTTTTCCTCGTTCTTTTTGCATTTATTAATACATGACGATGTTATTCTGATGCTCTGACAGTAGTAAACGTGTTTGCACTATGAACGAAGCAGTTTCGTTTGATTGTTTTTATTAATACGTGATGTTATTCTGATGCTCTGACAGTAGTAAACGTGTTTGCACTATGAACGAAGCAGTTTCGTTTGATTGTTTTTATTAATACGTGACGATGATATTCTGATGCTCTAACAGTAGTAAACGTGTTTGCGCTATGAACGAAGCAGTTTCGTTTGATTGTTTTTATTGACCCACAGTCAGACAGTAGTATTTACGATATTTGGATAGTCATAGTAGAGCGTTATTTAGTGAGAATAATACGATGTGTGGATATCAGATACTAGAGAGATCAAAAAGTTTTCCATCGTGAACATATTTGTACCTATGATAGTATACTTCAATATTAAAAATTACAACTTATTAAACGATACTGGCGTATCGTTATGAACGCGCCAAATAGTTTCGCCCAATAAATTACCGACGGATAGAACGGTTAACTGCGCGAAATCTCTTTCGGGCGTATGTGGAATCGAGTTTGTGACGATGACTTCAGTGAACGCGCCAGAACCTAAGCGTTCAACAGCTGGGGGAGAAAACACGGCATGCGTGGCGCAAGCGTATACTTCTCTCGCCCCTAACGATCTACATAATTCTGCGCCGGCGAGTAATGTTCCACCGGTATCGATCATATCATCCAACATGATGCATATTTTACCCTCGACGTCGCCGATTAAATTCATTACTTGAGCTTTATTATGCCCAGTACGTCTCTTATCGATGATTGCCAACGGGGCGTCGGCTAATTTCTTTGCAAACGCTCGAGCGCGTGGAACGCCTCCGACGTCTGGCGATACCACGACGACTTCGTCGGGGTGAAAGTCTTTGGAAGTTAAATAATCTAAAATGACCGTTTCGCCGTAAATATGATCAACTGGTATATCATAATACCCAATCGTTTGTAATGAATGAATGTCCATTAAAACCGCCCTCGTCGCTCCGGCTTGCGTCAATAAGTTTGCGACTAACTTAGCCGCAATACTTTCTCTCCCAGCCGTTCTCCTATCCGCTCTGGCATAACCGAAATATGGAATGACAGCAGTAATCGATCTACACGACGCTCTTCTGCACGCATCGATCATGACCAATAATTCCATTATGTTATCATTCGTCGGTGGACACGTCGGTTGTACTAAAAACACGTCCGATCCTCTGATCGATTCGTTTATTTGTACGTAAATCTCGCCATCCGCGAACTTCTTTATGGTTAACTTCCCGAGTTCCATGCCTAAATAATTCGCAATTTCTGTCGATAGCTCTGGATGTGCTGAACCGGAGAACACTTTCAAGTGATTCTTCGTCGACGAACCGATCATGTTATGTAGCTCTTGATTCGCCTGCGAAGAATTACCAGCGAAAGCTCGGCCGTTACTTGCAGAAGTAGGCGTATACGACTCGTTCAAGATCTCTGAACGAGCGTTAGAGGAGATCTCTGAGAGTTCAGCGAACACGTCTTTCCTCTTATTCTGCATCATCGTACTCGATTCAGTTATTTCGTTATCGGATATTGCCTCGGCTCTTATTAACGATAACGATAACGATGATCTTCTATTGCGATGATGACCGTTTTTGTTAACGGACCTAATTTTAAAAACAACGTTGTTATTATTATTGTGGTTTGAAACTTTCTTATTATTATTATTATGACGAGCAGTGTTCGATGATAAATTAGTATTATTATTATTACTATGAGTGTAACAAAAAGGAGTAGAAGACTTAATCATCATCGTCGTCATCTTAATTGTCTCGCTCTTACTATATAAGAATAGAGAGAGTAGTTTGATTATGACGGACGACTGATGCCCTTTTGTTGAGATTGATTTATGGGGAAAAGTTGAAGATTTTTTTTTTCTGTCTGTTTTTTGATGTCGACGAATGGAGAGATTCAATGATAATTAATTTGTTAATTTTGGTTCTCAACCCTACACGTCATGGTTCTGTAATATAGTTGGTTAGTATCCGGGACTTTGAAATTCGAAAAAAGCTTTAAAAGCACATCAAGATCGATCGGTATCATAACATTTGATAATTAATCCCGTCACCTTGGTTCGAATCCAAGCAGAACCTTTTTTTTTGCTAATTCCATAACAATTCCGTCGATGCGATCGTTTTGAGTCCACACGCAATGATTCTTGAGAAGATTGCGAGAATGCAGATCTCCGAAAGAGAACGCGCAAAAAATTAAAACTCTCTCCCCATCCATGACAAATTACATAGAAAGACGGAAAGAGATTGTCTTTTGTTTGTTGTTGATGATGTTGATGATGATGATGATGCAGTGATTGCTTTTTTAATTGTTGGTGGGGAGATTTGTTTTTTATTGAACCGCGCGGCTTTTACGCCGAGCGAGCGAGGGGAAGAGCTATCAAACAAATGCTCTCCAGCCTGGACATTTCTGTTCTATTGCATAGTTTAAGAACTCGATGTGGTCGTTTTCGTGAGCGTGATAACAAGTAAGCGAATCCCAAGGACATCCGTGTTCGTGTAAATACTTCAATACGTCCAAGTGACCATTTGAGGCAGCGTTTGAGCACGCATCCGCACCCGCATGCATAGGACAATCATTCTCTACGCAATACTTGACCATCTCAAGATTACCTCGATATGCTGCCCAATCGATCGTCTCTTATACCTATCTCTCTCGCCAAACCGATAATTATCCCACGCTAACGCCAACTCTTGCATTGATTCTACATCTTCAACATAACGTCTCTCACTGTTCAATTCAATCTTCGATCGAATAACCACATCCCTACTCCATCTGCATAAATCATAAAATATCTTCAAATCGAACTCTCGTTCAATTTCGTGAGAACTTCGGCCCCAAACACTCACGGATGATCGGTCACGAACTTCCATAAAGGTGTCGGTGCTTTTGCATCTGATGACATCATCTTTCTTTTCTTTCTTTGTTTATTTGATCTCTATTTCGTAGGTTCTTATTGCATGCACAGCGTGTGTTTAAAAGTTATCTGACGACGTGCGCGATTTTAAATGACAAGACTTGCGCGAAAGTGGAAAGGCGTTTTTTTCTTGGTCAAACTCTTTTCATAATGATGAGATCTCGTTAAATATCACGCTCACGCTCTCGTGCGGTTAATTGATTGAAGTTTCTAAAAGAGGGAGAGAGAGAGAGAGAGAAATAATGAAGAGGAAGATGATGTCAGATGATGATCGAGCGACACCTTTATGGAAGTTCGTGACCGATCATCCGTTAGTGTTTGGGGCCGAAGTTCTCACGAAATTGAACGAGTTCGATTTGAAGATATTTTATGATTTATGCAGATGGAGTAGGGATGTGGTTATTCGATCGAAGATCAAATTGAACAACGAGAGACGTTATGTTGAAGATGTTGAATCAATGCAAGAGTTGGCGTTAGCGTGGGATAATTATCGCTTGGGCGAGAGAGATAGGTATAATGGTGAGATGACTCAGGAACGTTTCTGCTGGCGTGTTGCTCAAACGAACAACTTGGATTTTCTCAAATGGGCGCGCGAAGTGAAACAGTGTGCGTGGGATGTATGGACGATTGGTTGGGCAGAAGGACAAGGTAATCTCGAGATGGTCAAGTATTGCGTCGAGAATGATTGTCCTATGGATGAGGCGGCGTGTTACTGGGCTGCCTCAGATGGTCACTTGGACGTATTGAAGTATTTACACGAACACGGATGTCCTTGGGATTGGCGTACTTGTCGTTGCGCTCACGAAAACAACCACATCGATTGCTTGAACTATGCAATAGAACACGAATGTCCAGGATTCGAACAATACGATCCAGAGCATCCAGACTACGATCCACCAGAAGTCTACTCAGATTCAGACGAAGAAGAATCAGAAGAATCGGAGGAAGAAGAAGAAGACGTAGGCGAAGGACATCCAGATTATGATTCAGAAGATGACATCGAAGAAGAATTCATCTCGGACGAAAAATTGGAAGAATATTATGATTTAGAGTTTAAGGTTTTTGCAGATGGAGTAGGGATGTGGTTAGTCGATCGAAGATTGAATTGAATAATGAGAGACGTCATGTTGAGAATGTAAAATCAATTCAAGAGTTGGAATTAGCTTGGGAACATTATCAGTGGGGCGAGAGAGATAGTTATGTTTATGAGATGACTCTGTACATTCCTGTACTATATAGTAGTTTAAGCACTCAATATGGTTTTCATAGTGAGCTTGAAAACAAGATCCGAATTCCAAATGTAAATACTTCAATATCGCCAAGTGACCATGTGAGGCAGCGCACCAACACGCACTCGCATCCATAGGACATCCATTTTCGACGCAATACTTGACCATTTCAAGATACCGTCTTCGATTTGTACCAATGACCACCCGCGTGGAGTCAAAACATACTCTTTTCTTGCTCTAATTGGCTCTAAGCATCTGTTTCTAATCTGAACATGTTTCAAAGAAAAGAATCACTCGCTTTGTCCAACGAGACTGGCAATCGACCGAACGATTTTATGGCATTCGTGAACGCTTTAGCGATTTCGAGCAAAAACTTAAACGCATTTTTGTTATACTTTCCTAATTTCTTTTCTTTGTAAGTACTCTCCACTTTTATTGTTAATATTAATGAGTCCGATGAAACGAGCTTTAATTTTATCATTTTTTCGTCATCGTCGTCGTAATCATCATCAATGTCGTCGTTGTCGTCTTCAAATGAAAACATAAACTCAATCGTGCAGACTAAAAATACCAAAGCCGCTCGTAATAATAAAGCCGAAGAGTGCAAGACTAAATAACTGACGAAATATGCAAAAGTCGTCGGTAAGAAGAGGAAAATTGGAGGCACGAACAGTACGCCAAACACGAGATTTTTCGTCGATTGTCTCGCGTTGATTTCATTCTTTGGATTACCGAAACCGAACTCGTAACAGAATTTACCAAATGCTATTTGAGCCGTGACGAGTAAACTCGAATATACGTGCAACGCAGCAGCGTGCGTTGTAAACATGAACATAAAGTCTGATAAACACGCGAGTTGAGTGGATAAGCCAAGAAACCACATTTTTTCATCAACAAAGGTGATGATTGTATCGAATCGAATATACGATAAAATAGAGGAATATCCATCGGCTAAGACAATCGCTAAAGCGCTCAACGAACGAGCTAAAGGCAAATGCAATTTAATACCTAACGGATTACCTCTCGCGAGCCAATTCGCGTTTAGTATTAAATATTCACCATTCATGAATCCAGCAGAGAGTATTTGTAGACGTGACGCGATTTTCACGAACACTTTGAACGTTCTCGCCAGAAAAATATCGAAAACGAACAAGACTACTAGTTTTCTCCTCGATTGATTTCGTTCTCGTTCTCGTTCTTCTTGGATATCACTTTCATCATACGTTTTTTTTTCTTCTTCTTCATCTTCTTCTCCGATGATATTATTATTATTATTATTATTATTATTATTATTATTATTATTATTATTATTATTATTTGTCTGTCTTTGCTCTTTACTGATCATCAATGACATAGATATGATCTTTCGTAACGTCGCTATGCGAGCCGATATTATGCGCGCGCACGTGCTCACTTCTGATACAGATTTGCATCTGAATCGTCCACCTTTCCAGCTACTGCCACCATTCGCACTTCCAAAGAAGGATGGAACTACTTTGAAATCATCCATTAATCGCTGCAATAAATCTAACGACGGTTTAACAATCGTTTTACTTAAAATATTTCTAAATGAGGGTGTTGAAGTTGTTTTTCTTCTTCTTCTTCTTCTGCTGCTGCTGCTGTGATAATTCGTTTTCTTAGCCGCCAACGAAGACAACGCTAAAACGTGTAACACTGCGTTCACTCCTTCAATAGTAGTCCTCTTATTAGTATCATTATCATCATCTACTGCTACTGCTACTCCTCCTACCTCCCTACGCTTTCTCATTCTTTTTTTTATCTTGTTCTCTGTCATATCAATCGCATCGCGAGATATTGAAACGAACAAAACATCCGCGCGAGGTATTCGCTCTGACGTCATTTTTGAATACACGTTAACCGCTGGTGATGATGATGACGATGATGATGATGTACTACTACTACTAGTAAAATCGAACTCGATGAAGAATTCGCTTTTGAAGTTCTTTTCGTTGTTGTTGTTGTCGTTGTCGTTACTGCTATTGCTCTTAGATTTCTGTTTATTCGTATTACTCTTAACTACTTTACCAATCAGAGTTGGTTTATTATTTCCCACCAAAGTGGGCAACGAATCATAGTTTAAAATCTCATCTACAGAAGATGTAATGTTATTATTATCATTATCGTTATTACTATTATCTTCCTTCGTTTCACTGATGACTACGTTCCATACGATTACTTTATTATTATTACCATCATAGATATCTTCTCTCGACGATGAACACGAGGACGATGAAAGAGAACTTTCGTTTTTCCACGACCACCCGTGAACGAACGAACCTGCTGAAAATTGGTCATCATTAACGAAGATATCTGATGGAATGAATACGCGAACACACACAGAAGATGGAGATGATTGCGACTGCGATTGCGCGTGTTCTTTCTCTTTAGTTCTTTTAGTTCTTCCTCTTCTTAATTGTTCTTGTATGATGGTGGGCATATTTTATTTAACCACAGACTTGAGATGAGATGGAAGCGAAAATGAGGTTTGCCTATTGGTAAAATTACAAAAGATCTTCGCCCTCCCGCACCTTTACTTATTTTTTAATGAAAACGTAAACATACACAAATTACACGCACAAGTAAACAACATTAAATCTAAACCATGACTGAATTGGAATGAATTCCGCTAAAATATCCCGTTTGATCTAAATCCGCACCTAATACCTTCTTCGGGTAATACATTAAAATCGGACCGCACATTTCTTCGTTATGGTTCGTACCGTAATACACGTCGTTTTTAATCTTTGAAGTATCAAACGTACAATCGACGACGATGCTATCTTCTTTACGAACTCTGACGCGATTGTTCAAGAGGAAAAAGTTTTGATCTGTACCATAGCCTCCGTATTCATCGATATATTTCACGATATATTTATCGCCCAAAGGGGATTCGACGGATAGTTTCATTCTTTTCGCGGAGTCGTGCGCGTGTAAATGCACGGCTAAGATCGTCACACCGGCGTTAGAATCTTCTAGTAAAGATCCATCTTCAGCTTTTTGAATGAAATCATCTTTCAAATGGTTCGCATACACTTCGTTCTCTTGACCGACTGAATAATGCACGAGCGTTTCGTCTTTCCCAGGTTTCAACTTCATCGTAGTCTTCATGATCGTTAAGACGCCTGCGTCGACGACGTCTGGTCTGTATGGATTCAATTTAATAATAGCTCCGGTGTCGTCGTTCCACATTTTGATCGGTTTATTCATTGGATATAAATAATGCACTTGCGTTAAGAACATATCAAACGCTGTATCTTTACCGACCTTGTAGCCAAAAGTGGCCGGGTAAGTGAACGTACCGGCGCCTTTATCGTACGCCCAAGAGATTTCCAAACAAGGAGAATCAGGTTCACCGTAGAAAGGCCAAGTACCGCACTGATCAGATCCATAAAATTGTCCAGTCGTTAATCCAAATTTCTTATACATGCGTTTAGCGTTGCAAGCGAATACGGTCACGTGATGCGTCGCTTCTTCGTTCGTCACTACAGGCGTGAACGATTTCACGTGATACGTTCTGGTATCAGCTGCTGGTATGCGATCGAACGAACACGCGAAACCGACTAATGGGTTCTTCGGATCATCGAAAACTTTATCGTCCAAAAGTAAATCGTTCGTCGTCAACTTAAAGTTTGTCTCGTCGCGCGCTCCTAATCCGAGTTGTTCTTCCCCCGTTGTCTGCTGCTGCGGCGAGAAGAAGTTCGGCAAGTGCATTCGTCTCGGTAACGTCAATGAATACTTATTCTTCTTCTTCTTCTCCTCATTATTGTCATGGTTATCATTACTATCATCAATCGGTAGTAGAATGTGGTTATTATCATCATTTAAGTTCATCTTCGAAATCTCTGCTTCAGCTTTTATTTGACTCTGTCGCTCCTTTTGATATCCATCAGAATGGCCGAAAAACGCGAAGGAGATGAACAAAATAGTGATAACAAAGGCTAAGATCGGTGCCCCATATTTCGACACCGCGTGATCATCTCTGCGATAGTACGGGTGTGACATCCTAATCGTTGCCATTTTATTCTTCTTCTATATGCTCTCTTTTACTTTTACTTTTCTTATCACACAGTATTGTTTCCAATCAATGCGTTTATTTAACTCCCTCGCTTGCACTGTTTTGTGACACGGTTCGGTGTATGTATGTATACAGTAATATTTATATATATATAAATATATTATAATATGTATTATCTAACTTCTTCGTCTGTTCTCGATATATGTTTTGTTTTTTCTTTTGGAGTGTAATTTGAAGAGCGCGCGGCCTTTTCGGTCTAAAAAATAAAGCAGCAGCAGCAGGCAAAATCAGCAGCAGCAGAAGTTACAGCAGCACGCATTCGTTGAAACGGTCATCCTGATGTCATCGGCAGCTTGACCATAAAAAAAGAGTAATAATAATAATAATAATAACAGAGTATGGGGATAACGACCATGTTCTTGCAGGCACTGTTTACGCAGAAAGCTACTATGCCAGATAACAGTAGTAAAGGGGACAATAATAATACTATCAGTAATAACCACGTTATGACTACTAATAACACTCCTGCTCCTCCTACTGCTCCTACGGCGACTAATAAAAGAGTAGTCACCTACTGTGTTTTGTTTCTATCGATCACGATGATGCTATCGATGTTAGTGTTCAATACTACTAACGCAGGGAACAAAACGACGCAATCGCGTGCACGAGTAGGACGAAAAGTAATAGCAGAAGAAGGAGTACTACTATCGAAACCTAGTAGTAGTAGTAGTAGTAAAAGAGTAGTATCAACGAATGCGTGGAAACAGAAGGAGATAGCAGACGAAGCAGAAGAAGAGAAATATTTCGACGATAACGTCAGTATAACATCAGATACGACTCAACGACAACAACAACAACAACAAAAACAAAAACAGAAGAAGAAGAAGAGAGAAAGAGATAGATTTGATGAACAAAACCACGTAGAATTTAAGAAAATAAACGAAAAGGCGAAGAAGTGTTCGTTAATAGTAGCCTCTTTTTATGCCACGAAACCTGGTGGGTTTGATCGAAAAAAGGGCGAGCGATGTAATGGGTGCCACGAACCCCCGGTGTTCATTACGTTCGAGAGCGCTAGAATTGCGAATAAGAACGCACAGAACGTATGCGTAGCAATTTTGACCGACGAAGAAACAGAGATTGATTTAAGTAAACCTGGAATGGATTTCGTACAAATACATCGTTTTGCTGGTTTATTGGATAGGACGAAAATAGGCACCGGGGCGTTAATGTTAGAACGCATGAAATTATATAACGCGTTCATTAAACGCGCGAGAGATAACGATTATATGGCGGATTTGCTAATGGTCGATACAGATATCGTATTTATCGGCGATGTTTCAGATTTGTTCAAAACGAGGAACTTTGATTACGGAGTAACTATTAGAGATAATAAGGCGTATCCAGTACAGGGCGGGGTACAGTTCGTTCCGAGAGGTAAATACGTCGGCGCTGCAAAATTCTCCGATCATACTTTAGATATGTGGAAGGAAGATTTAGCGAAAACGGGGAAAGAAGCCGGGTTCACTGGTGACCAAGCCGCGTATCAAAGAGGCTTGAACGTACCCGCTTCGAAAATACAACAATTAGCGAGAGGGAAGAAAACGGTCGATTTACCAGTTGTATGCGGTCATACCGACGCCGAAGCCGTCACCGTAAGAATGATCCCAGGCGAACAATATAATTTTGTCCCCACGGGAAATGGCCAATCTCTGAAGAAGAAAGATATTCGCGTTCTACATTACAAGGGTGGGAAAAAGGAAGGCATGTTCGTTCCGTACAATGCGATGAAGAAATCGAGAGACGTAGCGGATGTTTTTAACCTCAAAAAACTTGTCGTTTAGAAATTTTTCGCATATATATCATATTACTACGTTGTCGTATACTAGTTATTAAAATCTATAATGTTTATCGATCGCTTTTCCGTTTCTTCTCTTGCATATAAGACGTACCAGTAGGCGCCGACGATGCGTACTTGTACAAATCTGACGTAGTATTTGTTTGTGCATTGTCCTGATTTGGTTGTTCTTCTATATCGTCCATGTCAAACGGCTCATCCATATCTTTCATCTGTTGAGGAGGAGGAGGAGGAGATACGTTACCGGAGTACTTTTCACCTTCTCGGACTGTTTTTAAGGACGAGCCTCCCGATGGTGAAGCGAATCCGGAAACTCTACTCATCGGTGAAAATGCGCCTTTTTCTTTATTGCTTATGCTACTACCAGGAGGGTTATTAGAGGGATTACCAACGACGCTCGGTCCCCACCAACCGGCGTTGCCGCCGCTACCAGATCCACCGAATCCAGATTGTCTAGGCATTGATTGAGGTAAACCGGCAAACGTGGACGATTGACTACTTCCACCGCTCGAAACTTTATTGAAACTATCCATCATATTATTATTATTGTTATTGTTATTATTCAAACCAGCAGCATTGGTATTCATCATAGAGCCAAAGTTATTATTATTATTATTATTATTATTATTATTATTATTACTAGAAGAAGAAGCGTTGTTATTATTCATTAAACCAGAAGAATTTTGCATCATAACAGCGGCTCGATTAGAACCAATTTGATGATTGATATTATCTCCAGTTAAAGTACCTCTGCCTGGACCGAGAGGACTCGCGTAGACCGCGGGAAACTGTACAGCAGCTGCCGCTTTAGCTGCGACAGCTTGTTGTTTTTGTCTCTGCATCGATAAATTTTGCATTTGCGACGTTGGTGGCGATTGACCAAAATGTAACGGATGTAAAGCCGCAGAGTTCATAGCGTGAGGCGAACCGACGAATTGATTTCCCAAAAATTGCGTTCCGCCCGGGCTTTGACCAAAACTTCCAACACCAAAAGAACCTGAGTTTATTTGAGATATTGCCGCGGCGTTTGCCGCGGCGGCTGTTTGCATTTGCTGCGCTTGTAAGAATGCAATATTTCCTGATTGTGGATTCGCTGAAGCAGAAGCAAACGCGGCAGCTAATCCACCAACAATCGGTTGTTGTTGCTGTAGATGTCCAGAAACACCGGCAGCTTGCTGGGAAGCACTAATAACTGGTATTGTTGCCGAAGGGGCAGCCGCTGTAGCAACCGCAATTGGAGGCTGCGTAAAATTCGGAAACGGCGTTTGCACGGTTTGTTTCGGTTTCTTCGCCGCGATAACTTCTCTCTTTGCACTCTCCGAAACCGCCGCGGCCATTTTCGCAGCACTTCGTTGGTGTTCTTTTCTCGTTTCTTCTGATGTCGTTTCTGGACAATTCGGTGGCTTGAACGGCGTCGATTCATCAAACTCTTCTCCGGTGATGTATGGATGTAAAAGCGCTTGCTTTGGCGTCCATCTTTCAGTTGGATCGAGCATTAACATGCCAAATAAGAAATCTAAAAATAATCCGCGCGCTTTCTTCTGTTCCACTATCGCGTTTTCTCGTTCTCTCGAACCGGGAGAGCTACCGAGATCTTTATAAGGCGCTCCGTATATGATATCGGCTAATTTCTTTTGATGAAAATATCTCTTCCCTACTGCAGCACGTTTCCCCGATCGCTCTTCGTATTGCTGCAAGTTCAACAATCGATAATTTGATGGCAAATTTTGATTATTATTATTATTACTATTTTGATTATTATTATTCATTAATAATAATTCAGAATCTGATTCCGATTGCGTCATCATCGCGCTATCCGAAATCGTACTAGAAGAACCGCCTTGCCCAGCTAATGGATTATTAGTAGAATTTACTCGAACGAAATATTTATGTCTATGCCTTGCTTTCGCGAGCATTGAATCTGGTGGTGGTTCGATCGTTTCACACATCCTCGTCAACAAATCGAACTCGCTCGCACCTGGTAAAATGGGCAATCCTAGAAACATTTCGGCCGCTACGCATCCTAAACTCCACATATCTATCGGCATTCCGTACGGCGTGCCTAATAAAACTTCTGGCGATCTATAAAACCTCGATTGGATGTATTGATAAACCGTCCTGTTTTGGAAGCAAGCTGATCCAAAATCGACCAATTTCACTTCCGTGGACGATAAAGATTTCAACAAAATATTCTCCGGCTTAATGTCGCAATGAATCACGTTCGCTTCTCTCAAAACATCTAATGCGTTTAATAATTGTACCATTAACTCTCTTAAAACTCTCAAGCTCACGCCTCGGAATTTGTTCTTCCTCAAGAACTCGTATAAGTTTATGTCCAATAATTCAAACACTAAACATAAATGGTTATGACATACGAATTGATCGAGCAATTTTACAATTTTCTTCTCGCCGGTCGGGTCGCATCGAGTGTTTAACATGTGCAAAATTCCAATCTCGACGTGAGCTTGGTGGAAATACGCTGGGTGATTTTTTATAATCTTCAGCGCGCTTATCGTTTCTTCTTCTTCTTCTTCTTGTCCTTCTTCTTTTTGTTCTTCGTTATTGTTGTTCTTGTTGTTTTTGTTGTTGCCGAGTGTTACGGAATCAGTAGTAGTAGTAGAAGGATTACTAGTATTACTACTACTGTTATCGCTGTTATTCCCATTACTGTTATTATTATTATTATTATTATTATTATTATCTCTCGTTAAAGTGTGTTCCCTCTTCACCCTTAGGACTTGCCCGAACGTCCCACTCCCTAAACTGCCAAGAACTCTGTACGCACATCTCTCGTCGCCCGCCCTTAAGACGTCGTTTTGGTACACGATCAGGTCCGAATTCTCGTTATCTAGACCATCGTTCGAGGCCGGTGTCGATGGTTTAGATAAACATACCGCTCTCGCCTGTTCATCGCCTGGTGATTTCCGCCTGTTTATTTCCATTATTATTATATATTATTATTCTTGTTATATATTATTATTCTCTCTCCTTCTCTCTCGTTTATTGTATTTATGAATGTGAAGTTGTTGTTGAGAGTTTTTGCCCTCGTGTTCCTCTTCAAAGACAGCCATCAGACGCAGACAGCAAAAACACGCGAAAAACAGTTTAGTATATTTATCACAGAGAACGTGCGGCACAAACGGTACAAATCGAAAGAACTTTTATGCATGTATAAATAATAGGAAAACACGCGATGATCAGAAAGAATAGTACGTGATCCACGTATATTTAGAGTGGAACAGAGAATGGTCAGTAGTGGGAAAGTTGTCAGAGTGAAAGAGCTCGAGAACATATTTAACACTACTCTTATAAATATCAACAACGACAACAACAACAACAACAACACAGTAAAGAAGAACGAGCAAAACATTGAACTAATAGGAAGAACTATTACTACTACTACTGTTGGTGATGATAATGATAATGATGATAATAGTAATGCTATGAACGAAGAAGATTGTATGAGTGAGTCA
>Ga0302126_10000514_pt1 | contig 24774 bp, 7 predicted proteins | sample CB4_20m_MG_FD_203108 | JGI IMG/M metagenome (GOLD analysis project Ga0302126, IMG submission 203108) | Marine microbial communities from Western Arctic Ocean, Canada - CB4_20m | ecosystem: Environmental > Aquatic > Marine > Oceanic | place: Canada: Western Arctic Ocean | collected 2017-09-24 | reverse complement strand
TCCAATGACGTTGATAGGAGACTTCTCGAACCCGCTCGGGATCGGCGCGACGTGCGTCGTCGTTGCGTTGATCTTAGGATGCCTCGGACAACTCGTCGCTTTATTCGCTCCGAAACGAACGACGCAGAAAAAAGGAACGAAGAAGACGACTCCGAAAGCAGCCGGAGCTCCGGCGTCCGCGAAAACGTCCGCGAAAAAAAACTCTGCCGCTGCGAAGAAAACGACCACGTCGGCATCGAAAGCAAAGAAAACTCCGACCGCCGCGGCCGCGGCGTCGTTGGTATCTCCATCCAGGGCCTCGACGAGAAGTCGTACGCCGGCGAAGAAGTACGTCGCGTAAACACGAGAGTAAGTAAAGCATCATTAAGAGCGAGAGCGAGGAGCGAGCACACATTAAACACACAACGAACCATATTACCACGCACACACGTATACATTTATATATATATCCATCCACGGTACGATTAGGGACGAGAAAAGAGAGAGAGCGTTATGTTAGCGTACACAAATAGCTGTTTAAATTTCAGTATAAAACGAACAAATCACGTTTTCTTTTGAGCTCCTTATTATTCTAACGGTTTCTTCCCCAACTATTAAAAGAATTGCAAAACATAAACATGTCTCGACACGGTACGCCATCGCGAACGAAAAACACTCTCGCTCGCTCTTCACTCTCTCTCGCATTCGTTTCCGAATTTCTTACGTTCGTGCTTACGATTCCAGTGACTGTCTCGCTCGATTAAACTCTCTTTAAACATACGTTTTGTGTGACTTTTTGTTAAATCGCAAAATTCTCGAAACGTCGCCTGACGCGTGAACGACCTGTGGTTTGCGGAAGCATGTTCACGTGACATTAAAAGTAGCTTTTTTAATGCTAGTGAGCGCGATGAATCAAGACGAGCGATCGATCTCGTGTCTCGAATTGTATTTATTGATCGAATTCGATTCGATTTGATTTATGTGTGAACGACCTGTGGTTTGCGGAAAAATGTTCACAGGACATTAAAGGTTGCTTTTTTGATGCTAGCGAGCGCGATGAATCGAGACGAGCGATCGATCTCGCGTCTCGAAGTTCATTTATTGATCGAATTCGATTTATGTGCGCGTGTGTGTGATGTGCTAAAAAACAGGTGATATCTCTTCTTCGCTCGATACGGTCGGGGTATGCGTCTATCAATACCAAATGCCTCGCCTGCATGATATGGACGAGGTCATGGCGAACGCTACGAAAATATGCGAGCTAATCAAGGGCACGAAACAAGGCTTACCCGGCATGGATTTAATAGTGTTTCCGGAATATTCGACGCAAGGGATTATGTACGATAAGCAGGAGTGTTTCGATACCGCGACGACGATACCTGGGCCGATCACGGATAAGTATTGCGAGGCGTGTAAAGCGAACAAAGTCTGGGGCGTGTTCTCGTTAACGGGCGAACGGCACGAAGAACATCCGAGGAAACAACCGTATAATACGCTCGTTTTAATTAACGATCGAGGCGAGATCGTGCAAAAGTATAGGAAGATCTTGCCCTGGTGCCCAATTGAAGGTTGGTACCCAGGCGATCAAGTGTACGTCTGCGATGGGCCGAAAGGGATGAAGATATCGTTGATCATTTGCGACGACGGAAATTATCCCGAGATTTGGAGAGAATGCGCGATGCGCGGCGCCGAGCTCGTCGTCAGATGCCAAGGATATATGTATCCAGCGAAAGAACAACAAGTCATGGTCGCTAAGTGCATGGCATGGATGAATAACGTCTACGTAGCAGTTGCGAACGCGTCAGGTTCCGACGGCGTTTATACGTATTTCGGTCATTCCGCCATCGTCGGTAACGATGGACGAACGCTCGGCGAATGCGGTACGGAAATAAATGGCGTGAATTATGCACAATTGAGCATTTCGGGCATTCGCGACGCGCGTAAGAACGACCAATCGCAGAATCATCTCTATAAGTTACTTCACAGAGGGTATACTGGCGTATACGCGAGCGGCGACGGCGATAAAGGTGTCGCAAAATGCCCGTTTTCGTTTTACGAAACGTGGGTGAACAACCCGGAATTGGCGCAACAACAAGTCGAAGCACTTACCAGGAACACGATTGGCGTGCAATGTTGCCCCGTTGCAGGAATTCCTTCGCCGGACGCGATGCAAAAGCTCACTTTGGAAGATGACTTGTCATAATTACCGACCAAACGCACGAAAAGAAAACGTTAACTTGTCTAAACAAAATACTAAATATATCAATTAAATTATAAACAATTTATCGCGCCACGGGAGCTTCTCCTTTGCCTAAGTGTTGATATTCCGCTGCGTCAAGACCAAGCTGCGCTAACAAACTCGTCCATCTCGGCGGTTCTTCATCAAATACGTACGTCATTGGAAACACCAAAACTCCACTGCCACCCATGCGTCTCAAAGCCTTTACGGTTTCGTATATTCTCGTTTTCGGTACGCCAATTGAAACGGCATAAAATTGTCCCTCTTCGACTGAACCATCACTTTGCGGCGTATAAATAGGAGATACAGTCGGGCCTTGCAAACCTCGGAGCAAACTACCTCCAGAACAGACTGCTTTTGCAACATATTCCGCGGAAGATCCTCTAACGTTAGCAGTGACCATGAAAACTCCCTCCGCTCTCAAATGCGCTTCTAATCTTTCCAACATCTCGTGAACAATCTCTAAAACCCCAGGTCGCTTCAATAAAGCCTCTCTCGATGCAACTAAGCATCCTTGTGAATCAAGAACGCGCCCACCTTCGATTTCTTTGAGATTATTTTCTCGCAAAGTTGTCCCCGATGAGACGAGATCCAAAATGCAATCCGCGGCGCCCATCGCCGGCGCGGCTTCCAACGCACCATCTGCAGTCGAAATCACGACATTCTCCATACCTTGTTCCTTAAAAAACTGCGTTGCAACGTTCACGTAAGCAGTGACAACTCTCAACGGACGCTCCTTCGAAAACCTCTTATCAGCCTTCAATTGCGATAAAGAGTTCACGTTATCCCAAGCGTTTGGCACCGCTACCGCTAAATGGCATCCACCAAACCCAAGCGCATCGTGCACAATAACCAAATCATCATCTTCGTTCCCAATCTCGCGTAACATATCATACCCAACAATCCCAATATCAATATCTCCAGTTAAAATCTTCCTCACGACGTCCGTAGCCCTTTGAAACCAAACCTCCATGCCGCTCACGTTTGGAATCTCGGCCGCGTACTGTCTCGGGTTTAATTTCCTTACTGATAATTGACACGATTTTAACAGCGCTTGCGTGTCTTCAGCCATGCGTCCTTTCGATGGAATGCCCATGCGTATCGAATCACGCGCTTCGATCGGTTGCTTTTTCACTGCTATCATTTTCAGATCGACGCCGACGCAGACGAGCGCGAACGAAGAAGAACAACAACAAAGACGTCAGCAGCAAAGTAAAAAGAGATACATAAAAGTCAGTACAAAAACTAAAAACGTGCTCTCTCTCTCTCTATCGCTTCTCTCTCTCGATTCCAACGAATCACTAAATAAACAAGAAACTATAAATAACCGTACTACGCGTCTGTACTTAACCATAGCAACGTCCTCGGAAATATCAGCGATAGGACAATACCGGTACATCGCACGGGAAAAAAACAAAGATAATCCAAAATCAGTTCTGAGTAAAGACCTGCTCACGAATGTCTCGCGAATTCTTGTAAGGACGAAACGAAACGAATCACACGCACTCGCAAAAGAAACAAATAAATCGCATACGAACTCACGCGTGACTTGCCCGCCTTGCTGTTGCGGAATAGAAGAAGTGATCGTCAGAACCTTTCGCGCGAGGCGCTTCCTTAGCTCGCACTTGCCAGTGCCGTGAAGTTTCGAGCTCGAAATGGATCCGTTCTTCCGTGCTTGAAAGCGCGATGATGATTGCTGCGACTGCGACTGCGCGCGCCAGATGAAGGCGTAAGATTGTTCGAGCGATTGTGTTTGCGCGCGTGGTTGCATGGCGAACATTTTTGATCGTGATATATCGCGTTTGTAATGACGCAGTTTTGCCTTTTTGTGTTTATCCAATTCCCCAGCACGATTTATGTGTCTTTTGTTTGGAAGTGCAAAAATGAAAAAAAGGCGAGTAAGAAAAGACGGAAGAAAACTATTTGAATAGGACGCGATACATTTTTCGTGAATAACAACGGTGATAATCATCAGTCGGCGATAGCGATAGCACCGAAAGAAAGGAGCACTTGTTTAATGGTATCGTGTGATCGATGATGCGCGAGATCCATAGCGTCGCATTGTAACTTTTCCGAAATCTGATTGGCGCTCGCGCCTAGTTTCAGTAACGTCTGCGAGCTCGAAGAAGCGTCGAATTCGGCGGCGAGCATTAAGGGAGTGTATCCGGTTTTTATGCTCTCGCGGTTCGGGTTCGCTTTTAAGTCCTTTATGAGGATCTCGATTGCGAGTGCGTCGTCGAATTCGATGACTGTGTCGAGAGTTGTTTTACCGAACGCGTTTTCGTGATCGACCGAGGAACCGAATTTGAGCAATACTTTGGCCTTTTTGCGAATCTCGTTCATTCGCGAGACGTCGGTAGCGTCGTGGTTTTCAACGAAAAGCGTCGTTAAAGCGGTTTGCCCATTAAACGCTTCACAGTTCATATCGAACTTGAACACTTTTTCGTTACTTTTGAAGACGTCTAAAACGCCCTCAAAGGCGTTCTTCGTCGTTGAATTCGCGCCGCCCATAGAGCACGCAATGACTGGATAGACTCCGTACGAGTTGTTCAATAGAATTTTGCCATCGTCATCGACTACTCCTTCGGAAGAGCAAACGGCGTACTCTAAAAGAATCTTCAACGCTCCAACAGAACCGTATCGACAGGCTGCGAGAATCGCCGTGTCGGCTCTCGAATTTTCTAAATGAATTTTTGCACTCAACTCCTCGAGAATCGTTCTAACGGCGTCTACGGCGTTGTTCTCCACAGCGGCAATCAAAGGTGTGAACCCGTTTAAAACAGACTCGCGGTTCACGTTAAGTTTTGATACAACGGCGAGCTCACAAATTGAATTAGAATAGTTCAATCTAGCGAGTAAAGTCAAACAGGTTTCACCCGAAGCAGGAGCTTCGAAATCGGCTAAAGCTCCTCTGTTTACGAGACATTCCATCGCATGTCTGCGAGCGCTCGCACCTTTCTCTCGCGTAGCAACGTACATTAACGGTGAAAGTAACATCTTTGAAGAAGATTGAAACGTGCGACTGTTGAAATTACTTTCGCAATTAGCCGCGTTTAAGTTTGCTTTACACTCTTGACATAAAAAGCGCAAAATATCATCGCGATTGGTCAAAGCAGCCATTGCGCATGAATTGGCACCTTCATGCGTTTTTGAACACAAATCAACATCGGCACCAACAGATGCTAGAGTTCTAACAATTTCAATTTTACCGAGAAAAGTTGCTTCAACGATTGGAATAGTCAATCCATCGCCATTTAGATTGGCATTCTTTGCAGCTAAAACTTTTATGGATTCGTTCGCCCCGCAGCGAACTGCGTATAAAATCGCCTTTACTCTTTCGCCAGAGTTATCATCATCGAGAACTAATGATACGCTTGCATCTCTTACTGAACCTACATCAATTAAACCTTCCACGGTTATCGAGTCGTCCTTTGCTATAGCGGCAAAGAAATTTTTCAACGCAGTTACATCCGAGACGTTCGTTGCTGCCGACGACGTTTCATAAAATTTCGACAACGCATCTCGTACGGCATTATTCTTTCTCAATTGCGCCCATGAAAATGCGTGATAACCATTCGCTGCCCCTTCTCTTTCAAAAACTCGAGTTGGATCGCACTTACCTATTTCGATTAAATAATCAATAATTTCACTCGCAAAATCAACACCTTCAAAATCAGCAGGGCGATCCGCTAAAAGCATCAAAGGCGTCCATCCAGCCTCCGTCGTCGAGTTCGACCCATTGACCTTACCGTTGACTATGAGAATCTTCAAAACTTGAAGTAAATTTTCAATTGGACACGCCGCGCACGCATCGCAAAGAGGATCAACCCCGCCGTTACCTTTTGGTGCGAACGAAGCATCGGCCGAAGCGTCCACTATTAAAGCATGAACGACTTTATCGTGTCCAAGAGCGGCCGCTAGGCAAAGTGCAGTGTTTCCAGAGACATAATCTTCGAGATTTGTATCAATATTCATAAACTCCGTATCTCTGTGTTTCGAAATTGCAGAAATTGCAACTGCACAATTGCGCCTCGCGCACATTCCGAACAAACTATCACCAAATTGGGTAAATGGATTCTTAGTCACATCAACTTTACCATCGCGTAAGATTTTTAAAATTTTATCCTCGTCGTCGGCTTCAAACGCAACCGTGATGGCCGAATCCCCGAGTGACGTTTCTATGGTTGCACTCGCGTTAATTTCATTTAGCAACGCATCAACTGCTTTCTTCCAGTTTTTGCATTTCAACGCAGCCATAAGCGCGGTCTCATGGAGACTTGTCTCAAAATCAACAGTTGCGCCACATTTTTTAACAAGATGAATCATAGAAGACACATTGTTTGTTTTTGCGCAGTACGTCAAAGCAGTATTATTATTAGCTCGAGACTCTGCGTTTACTTGAGCTCCAGCTTTGACGAGATTTGACATTGCATCAAATTTACCGAGAGACGCCGCCAGCTGCAGAGGGGTCAATCCGTCTTCCGAAGTAGCCTCGATATCGAGAATGCCTTCTTCGAGGATCTTCGCCAAAGTAATAAAAAGTTTCGCGTTTGATTTTGCTCGAACCGCAGAGTGCACACACGTGTCACCAACATTCTCCTCTTGTTTCTTTTCGTCAGAAACTAAAGTCACATCTAACGTTGCGTCTGCGCCCAAATTTAATAGCATCTCCACAGCGGGCGCTGCGATATCACCGCACCCACACGCGCGAATCAGCGCTGTTCGACCCGATCGCTCGTCATTCACGTCTGCATTTGCAAATCTTACGAGACATTCCACAGAAACCGCATCGCCACACCTAGCAGCAACCATTAAAGGCGTCTCTAATGTCTCCTTATCGGCGGCATTGGCATCAACATCACCATTCACAAAAAACATATTTATTATATCTTCCTTTTGTTTTTCTTTAGTGGTAGAATCTGCAGAGCACAAAGATTCAAAAGGGGATAACCGCGTGATTGAACTTTTTTGAGCCGCATTAGCTCCAGAGCGGAGTAATAATTCCACCATGCGCGCATCAACGTTTCTACACGCGACGATCAAAGCAGTCTCGCCGACAGTTTCAGTCTCTGTATTCGGATCAGCGTTCGTTTTTGCCATAATGAAATTTGCCGCATCGGTGTCACCGATTCTCACAGCTCGAATTAACGGCGTATCATGATTAACTTTGTCTTGACCGTGTGCATCTGCGCCAAGCTCTACTAGTGCAGTACCGGCGCTATCTGCCGATGCCTCAATCGAAGCCGAGAATGCAGAAATACCAAATTTATTCTCCCGATTAACGTTTGCACCTAAATATATGAGCTTTCGAATGATGACATCGTTGTTACGTTCAGTCGCGACAATAAGCGCAGTTTTCCCAGTTTCAGTCTCAAAATCAACATTTGCCTTCCCTTCGTTCACTAGAATTTCGATAATTTGCGGAGCGTTGATATCGTCACCATTGAGGACGAGAGCTTTATCGCAAGCTACGATTAAAGCCGTTCTATGAGCAGTTTTTGATGAGACGAAATTTACGTTAATTCCTGGAGTCTTTACCAAATCTCTCGTCACATCTACTAGATTGCGACGGCAGCAGTACATCAGAGCAGTCTCTTTAGCCAACGGTGATACATAGTTAACGTTGCCGCTCCGTTCGTTCCCATGACCTGTGTACGCGAGAATGTTCGGTGCACACCAATCAGAATTATTCATAAAAGCAACATCAATTGCTGTTTCACCGCTCCCCATGGTACTAGTTGCGACTGCTCCCAACGATACCAAAACATCAAATGCTTTCGATCGTTTCTCAATCGTTGCAGCCATGGCTAATGCCGTACGCTTCGTACTTTTCGATTCGTAGTTCAGCGTTGCGCCACACTCTATTGCAAGTTTTGCGACATCTTTACTCTTTTGCGCAGCACAAAACAACGGCGATTCGCCGTTTCCAAGAGGGTCGCAATCCCAAAAGTTGCATCCAGATGGAAATACTTTCATGACTTCTGCAGAGCCCGTCAAACAAGCCTGAAGAACTGGCACTTTATTTGTTCTCGATGAAAGCAAAGGTTTTGCGCCGAGGTTTAATAAAACTTGCGCGCATCTTGGCTTGTTTGCAGTTGCCGCACCGACGAGAGGAGTGACTCCTAACGAGGAATCGAATTCCACATCTGCTCCGGCAACTTTAACGAGTTCTTCGACAGTTTTAGAGTCATCTCTTGCAATGGCATACAAAACTGCAGTTCTTCCATCTTGCGTTTCTCGGTCGACGAGCGCGCCGTTCGAGACTAAAGCGTGAAAAGCAGCAGTTTTACCACGAAATGCACAATGTGTAAGCACTGTGTGCTTTGTAGAGACAGTTTCTCGATTTGCGTCGGCGCCACATACTGTTATTAATTTCTCAACAACTTCAATGTTTCCATATTCTGCAGCAATCATTAACGGCGTCAAAGATTCCCTGGTACTTTCTCTGTTCGGATCGGCACCATACTTTTTACAGAGAGCAACAACTGCGGCAGCATTACCAGCTTTGCAGGCCTCGTGGAGCGCAGAAAAACCACGGCTTGTTTCAAAATCAACAATCGAGACGTTGAACTCGCACAGTACTTGCAAACAACCTAATCGAGATGGCTTCTTTGCGGCTTCTATGAGTGGCGTCAATCCATCCGCACTTTCTGAGTTATCTGGAACACCAGCTAAAAGCATGTGCCTAACTGCGTCGGAATCTTCGTCGACCACGGCGCGAATGAGAGGCGTTTTTTTGTCGCTCATGCTCCTCGAGGGATCGATGTTGTGCGTCGAAATCAAACGATGTATGACATCCGTGTGCCCCAAGCGGCCTGCTAAAACAATTGCACTACAGCCTTTTACATCGCCTGTCTTCATCTCGTAGTTTGCATCGGCGTTACCGATTGATAGTAGTGCAGAAACATGATCGGCGCGTGAAGCGGATACGGCAGCCATTAGCGCAGTCTCGCCAAGCCTAGTCTCGTAATTAACTTCAGCTCCGGCGGCTAAGAGCTGTTCAATCTGTGAGACTGAACCACGCTTTGCGGCAAAAATCAAAGGAGTTAAAACTTCAGCCGAGTTATTCCGCGTTTCATAGTTCACGTCGACGCCTTCTGAAATTAGTAGATCAATGGCATCATCGCAGCCATATTGAAGCGCATCTAAAAGTAACGTCGAACCCTTTGATGTTTCAACATTTTTATTAGCTCCGTGATCTAAGAGTAAAGCGAGAACGCGTGGATTGTTTGTGAAAACACGAGCGGCAAAAATTGCCGGGGTGAGACCATTTTTATTTTCTTGGTTCACGTCAGCCTTATCGATTGAGTTGGTCAGCAAAAACTTCAAAGTATTCTCGCACTCCAAATCGAATTGATATGACTCTTCAGTAATTCTTTCAACAGATGCGCCGAGCTTTTCAATCAAGGCGGACAGAGCGGTTGCACCCGTTCGCGTTTCTTGATTTGTTTTGGACCCGTTTCGTAAACATACTGCAACTCGATCAGCGCAGCCTAACAGGGATGCAGCAATTAAAGCAGTTCGACCGTCCCGCGTTACGTGAGATATGTTTTCACCGAGACGCAAAAGTGCTGGAACAGCTTCTATGAAAAATTGAGATTGGACAGCATGAATTAATGGTGTCGCACCAGTAATGATCGATTCTTCATCACGAACAGAACCACATGCTGCATATTGGAGAGTCATCATCTCAGTGCTATCACGCGCAAAAGAAGATATGAGCGCATTTTTACCCAAACGCGTTTCAAATCGAGGGTTTGCTCCTTTCGTCAACAATGCAAAAAACGCTTCCTCTTTCCTCTTCTCGCATGCCATCATCAATGGAGAAATCCCATTCGAGTTCTCGTAATCAACAGCAGCTCCCAAGTTAATCAGTTGATAGATTGCGGAAATGTTGTTTGTGAGAACTGCGCACATCAACGGTGTAAAATTACCGTAAGCAGCGGAAAATTTACTTGAAAGCTCACCATCAACGTTTGCACCAGCAGTGACAAGGGCCGCCATGCAGGAATTTCTTCGCGGGATTAGAGATGCATAGTGCAATGCTTTCACGAAATTCGGTGCATTCCGAGTCGTTTCATAATCTATGCAATCAAGTTTACTAGATTTTTTCTCCTTGTTCAACTTTGAGGACAAATCAGCGAGTAAATGAATCATTTCTGGACGATCTGCTGATACCGCAGCTATCAAAGCAGTCTTTCCAGAGTTCGACTCGTACTCAATTCTTGCATTACCATTCATATATAAACTTGAAACAATCTCTTCATGACCGTTTTCGACTGCAAGCGTCAATGCCGTATCACCTCTCTTTGTCTCGTGTAGAACCTCGTTCGGTTCTTCGAGATTTTCAAGTATAGCATTGACGCAGTCCAAATGACCGTGACTAGAGGCGATTGTCAAAGCAGTTTCGCCGTTGATATTCGTAAGCTTCGTTTTCGCACGATATGGTTCTCTTAACAAAAGTCCAATGCATTCAATTTGACCTGCTTTCGCGGCGTGCATCAGAGCAGTTTCTTGAGAGATTGGATTCTTGGCGTTGATGTCGGCACCAAGAGATAACAACAGGTTAGTCGCATCTCTCGCACCAGTACTAACGGCAACATCAAGAGGTCGCTCACCGGTCATGTTTGAAGGACTGTCAATTGGAAATTTGAATTCTTTATGCAAAGATAAGATTGACGATCGCGAGTCAAATTTCGAAGCGACTGACATTGCAGAATGACCGAGACGGTTTTCTTTCAACGGGTCAGCTCCAAGCTTTAAAAGTTTAGCGCACGATTCAAAGTTATCGCTTTCAAGACAAGACATCAAAGGTGTATGCGTGAATTTGTTTTCTCGATCGACGTCTGCTCCCAAAGCTTTAATAAGAATATCCAAATTTTCAAAGTTCTTTTCGCGACTTGCAAAATTTAGGGCAGTATCGCCTTCAACACTTTCAAAGTTAATCTTTGCACCAAGGAAAACAAGTCTTCTGATAGTCAATTCTCTTACTTTGTATTGAACGCATCGTGCGGCACTCATTAGAGCAGTTTGATTCCTTTTAGACGTCTCTGGCGAAATTGCAAAATTCGCCTCGAGATCTATTTGTGCATTTTCTCGAATGAGCAACTCGCAAATCGCCGCACACTTTGCATCGTCTTCAATTCCAATGGCAGCCGATATCAATGCCGTACGACCAAACTTTGCGTCTTCATTGTTAACAGACGCACCAATAGCAATTAATTGTGTAATTGCGTCATTAGATGCCGACATCGCAGCGACTGAAAGAGCAGTAAAGCCTTTGGCTTTAGTCTCGTAATTCGGATCGGCGCCGTGTGCGACGAGCGCCTTGCAACACTTGGGTAAATTCAACTCTGCAGCTGTGAGGAGTGGCGTAAAACCTGTTGATATGGCTTCAAAATTCGGGTCTGCCCCGCATTCGATTAAAGCAATCATGCTGTCTATGGCACTCGCCTTAACGCCAGCCTGAAGTGCCGTTTGCTTGGAAATATCGAGATCCTCTAAGTCTGGATTTGCACCAAGATCAATTAAAATTCTCACGACATCGGGCTCATTAATCGAACACGCAACCATTAAAGCCGATACACCTTCTGATTTGGTTATAAAGTCGACGTCTGCACCCATCATTTCTACAATTTTTACGCACATTTCCGAGTTGCCGCTCTTAGTCGCGCATATCAACGGCGTCTCCTTAAACATCTTTGATTCAAAATTAATGTCCGCACCTTTCGCATTCGAGAGAATATACGCGCACTCAAACCTGCCAGTAGAAGTTGCTAAATGTAATGCGATGAGTCCAGTCGTGGTTTCTTTCATAACGCTGCATTTTTTCGAGCTACTTAGCAGTAGTTCTAAAATAGATGTGCGTCCGAAACGAACGGCCAACGTCAACGCAGTTTCACCCGAACGATATTCAAAATCCACGTCGGCATTTGCATCAACCAACGATTTGACAAAAGAGACGCGATCGTTTTGAATAGCAATGGCGAGAGCATTCAAACCAGTTTTTGAATCTACGTGTTCAATATCCACGCCGTTCTTTATCAAGATCGGAACAAAATCGCTCCGGCCGCTTTGGGCAGCACTAAACAAAGCTGACATTTCATTCACATTCCGACGTAAATCGGCCGTACTTCCATTTGTTAGAAGAGACTCGAGAACTTCAACGCCAGTTTCTTGCAAAGAACAACATGTGAAAAGAGCCGTGCTTCCTCTGCGATTAAACCGGTCAAAAACAGCACCTTCGCGACGAAGAAGTTTAATGCAGTCGATGTGATTGCCCTTAGTAGCGGCTAAAAGTGCAGTTTCGGCGTTCCGAATTGATTCATAATCGATTTTACATATTTTGCGAGGATTATTTTGGACATTGGAACCTGCATCTGAAGGCACAAGAAGTTCCTCGATCATTTCGTTGTTCCCAAGACGAGCAGAGATGATTAAGGGAGTGTCTCCTACGGACGTTTCATAATTCACGTCTTCGCCACATTTTCTTAGTCGCATGAAAGCCTCAATATTACCATTCATTGCAGCCTTGGTCATCGCCGTATAGCGAGCAGACGTCTCGTAATCTTTTTCATCTATAATTGATGCTAGACACGATACAGTTTCGAGTTGATTGTTATTGATGGCTTCAACGAGCGCAGTTCGACCAATCGTTGGCTCAACAGCTGGATTAGCTCCATTATGGATAAGAAATTTCAGAGATTCCATTGCGCCAACTTTCGCAGCAGCCGTCAATGCGCAGTGACGAGTGTTTGTATCAAAACCACAAACGAAGTCAATTGCGCATCCAACCTCCAGTAGAACGGAGATTGCCTCTGGATCGTCACGTTCTGCAGCGTGCATGAGTGCCGTTTTGCCACTTGATTCACCAACGTAATTCAAGTTGCAATTCGCAATACTTAACGCATGCACGGATGAAAAAGCACCCGAAATAGCGGCAACACCGAGCGCAGTCATTCCAATTTTAGAAGACTCGAGGTCAACATTTGCTCCACGTTCGACGAGCGTACTTATCGCGACAGTGCGCCCATTTTTTGCTGCAATTGTAAGCGCGGTTTCACCTGAAATCGCGCACTCATAATCGAGTACAGCTCCACGATCGCAGAGTAAATGAATAGCGTCTATTCGACCCTTTTCACTCGCCACGCACAATGGCGTCATGCCTTTCGATGATTCTTTATTGACAATTGCACCAAGATCTAACAAACACGCCATCGCTCGCAAGTCTCCCGAAGCAGATGCAACACATAGTGGAGTAAGCTTTTGAGAATTCTCAACTTCGATGTCGTGGCCAGCGCGAGCTAATAATTTCAAGATTTCTATTTCACCTTTTTCTAGTGCAACTGAAAGTGCAGTTTTCCCCTTTGTAGATTCAGATAAAATCTTCGCTCCTTTATCGACAAAAAAACGAGCAGCGGCGACTGATCCGTATTCTGTTGCTACCATTAAAGCCGATGATCCGAGTTTTTCTGACACTTTGTTCAACAGTGCGCCTTTTTTAAGTAATCTACCGCATTTCACCACGTCATTTTCTTTTGCAGCCATCATTAAAAACGTTTCGCCTTTGAAGTTCTCGAAATTGATGTTCGCACCTCGTTCGAGCAAAATTTTGCAACTCCCTTCTTGCTCCGCATGAATGGCCAAGACTAAAGCAGTTTCACCAAATCTATTCTCATAATTAATGTTCGCACCTGCTTCTATTGCCGCTTTGATTGCGTCAAGATTTCCTTCTCGCGAAGCTACATTTAAAGGTGTGCGTCCGTCTCTAGTCTCAAAGTCCATGCTCGCGCCTGCTTGATTCAGCTTGTGCAATAGTTCCGAATCGTTCACAGTCGCGGCAATGATTTGGGCGGAATCATCAGTAGAAGTTTCTGCGTCTAGACTGGCACCAGCAGCTTTAAGAATATCAATAGCATCAAGTTGTTTTGCAAGCGACGCTTGAATAAGTGCTGTACCCTGCGGAGTTTCTCTATTCACAGCAGCCCCTCGAGAAAGAAGCGCTTTCAAACTCGTAATCGCGCCCAACCGAGCCGCTTCTTGAAGTATTGAAATCCCCGCAGCATCGATTTCTTCAATATCTGCACCCGCGTTCAAGCATATATTAATGGAAACGTTGTCGTCTGCCTTTACAGCCGCTCTCAAAGGCGATTCAAAAGCAGTAGGTATCATATTCATTTCGCACTTTTTAGAAACGAGATAGTTCATGATCGAGTATCTCTTTGCTCGAATTGCTGCAACGATAGGCACAACGCCATTCGAACCAAAACTATCTACATTTGCACCGGACTCAACTAAAGCTTGAATATTCTCTTCATGACCACTGAAGCACCCGCATACTAATGCAGTTTGTTTTTGAACAGAACATTCTTTTTCACAAGAAACAGAGCCGGAAAACGCGAGCATTTTCCGAATAGATTCAGCATACTTCTCGTCACCAGCTGCAATTTGACAAATAAGCGACGCGTACACATGTTTTTGAGTTGTTTGCCTACCCAGTAAAGCAGCGATAGCATTCAACGAATTGTTATTCACGGCGATTCGCAAAGCCATATCCCCGTCGAGCGTTTCGCGATCGCAATCGCAACCGAGATCGAGCAACTTCTTTATAACCTTGTTCGGGTCGTCCAGTAATGTAGCTAGAGTCAGCGCGGTATGAGATGCGTTGCATGACAAACGTCGTATTGTTTTTCGCTTACTGTTTTGCGGTAAAACTTTATCTTTCTCAGTTTTGGGATTTTTGCAGAGCGCTTCGCACGATAGTAGGTTTCCAAATTCAACCGCTCGCATGAGTGGTGTGAATCCGAATCCATCCACGGCATTTGGATCTGCGCCTAAATCAATTAGAATCTCAATTGTCTTTTTATTCTTGCAATGTTTCGCCGCTTCATGAATTGCGCTATAGCAGTGCGGTAACGGCGTTTCTAGATTTATTTTCGCACCCGCTGAAAGTAACGCCGTAAACGTTTCGTTAGGATCCACACGAAAGTCCTTATTCCCGTTTCGCCAAACGCATGGAAAAGGTCCCGCTCTAGCTTCGTCAGCATATATTACCGCTATTGTTAACGCAGTGCGACCATTTCTGTCTACGAAATTCGGATCTGCATTGAAAGGTGCGCTACAAATAGTTTTGATGGCTTCATTTTTGCCGGCTAACGCGAGGATTGACAAAACAGTCAATCCATCTCGATTTTGCGAGTTAATATTCAAATGCTTCGAGTGTTTCATCAAAAGCTTCATGATACTAAAGTTTCCAATCAGCGCTGCTACAGATAATGCAGTACGTCCATCGCTAGACTCAAATGCAGGATCTTCACCAAACGAGAGTAATAACTTGATCATTTTATCATCATCGTCGTTTTCCATACTTTCAATAGAAGCGAAGAGGGCGGTTGTACTGTTAATTTCAACATCGCGCTCTGGCGATGAACGTTCGAGAAATTCAACAACGTCATATTTTTTCTTCAAAACAGCCGCGATAAGTGCAGAATTTTGAACAATAGTCGTCGATGTGTCTCCTTTCTCTTCTTGAACATTTTCTTGTGTTTCTCCCCTCATCGACTTCAACGTCGCTTGATTCACATCCCCACCATAACCAGCTAAGGAAACAATATATTGTGTTCTGCCTAATAAAGCCGCGTGCATGACAGCAGTGATTCCATCACGATTCCGTCGATTTATATCGCATCCTCTATCAAATAATCCGGCTATAATTGGACGCGCATTCTTGCCTTCGATAGCCGCAAACAAAGGAGTTAGAGTTGCGTTTGCTTCTCCGCATGGAGTATCAGACTCTCTATTTACATCGCAAAGATTCGTATCGAGTATTAATCTCACGCAATCTTGGTGCCCTAGTAAACACGCTCTAACTAATGCGGTGTGACCGATTTTATTTTCGTAATCGATGATATCTCTTGCGATTTTAATTTCATCTTCGTTGTTCTCGTCGCAAGTGCTTATGACGCGAGACAATAATAAATCTAACGTTTGCACAGAATCTCCATCAATCGCTGCGAGTAAAGCCGTGTTTGAACTGATTTTGGATTCTTGAGTTAACAAAGTAGGTTCAGAGTCAAGCAAAATATTCACGACATCGAGGCTATTTGCTTTACACGCGATCGTCAACGCAGTTTCACCAGTGACAGATTCAGTTGATAAATATTTATGCAGATCAGATTCACTGTCGACTATTTCGAGAATACGTTTTAAAGCGATACAGTTTTTAGCTCTAACGGCTTTCATAGCGGAAGTTTCGTTATTTTCGTCAAGTTGTACGACGCTCGCTCCTGCTTCTAGGAGAACTTCAATGCAATCGATGTTTCTGTTTTCAATAGCAATCATTAAAGGTGTGTATCCAGATCCCTTTTGCGCTAAACCATCAGCAGCTCCATGCGAAAGAAGTGTTAAACATGCTATAACTTTATTGTCTCGAGCTGCAAAGAACAAGGATGTTTCGCCGAGTTCATTCTGATGGTCGACAACGGCGCCGCATTGCGACAACAAGCATGTGATTGTATCTTCGTCATCGCTTAAAGCAGCGCAATGCAACGGCGTTTCGTGCAAATCATTTTCTAAATAGACATCCGCACCTTTCTTGAACAGTTCACCACAGACGCGCCATTTTCCATTTTTCGCGGCTACTCCTAAAGCGAAATCGTTTGTTTTTTTAGAAATTTTATTCGCTTTGGCGCCGCGCTCGCATAACATCCACACGGCATCAAGCGCACCACTTCTAGCAGCGGCGACTAAAGGCAATTCGCCAGTACCGTTACTATCATCGTCAACATCAAACCCGAAAACATCTAAGCATATTTTAATGCCTTCGAGATTGTTATGTTTAGAAGCTATGGTAAAACAGTTTTGACCAAATTTGTTTCGTTTCTTTGCATCCGCTTTCAACTCTTCAACGATGAATCGAAGCGCTTTTGCGTTGCTTTCCTCAAACGATGCATTTAATATTGGCAATACACCTGTGGAAGTTTCAAAATCAACAGAGCCTCCGTTTGCTTTCAAAAAACGCATGGCTTCGATTGAACCGTTCAGAGCGGCTTCGGACATTGCCGTTTCACCTAACGCATTTTCTCGATCGACGCGAGTACCTCTTTCGCATAGCCAAGCGCACGCTTCTGGGTGGTTGAAAAAAGCCGCATCATGCAAAGGTGTTCTACCGATATTTGTCTCTAAAGTTAATCGACCTCCGAGTTTTCGGCAAAGTTTCATCGCGTCTATGTCTCCTCTAGCGGCGCATTCGCAAAAAATTGTCCTTCCCAAAGGACCGCATACGTTTATATCGCACTGCCCTTTCTTGATTAAAATCTTCGCCATATCTTCATCGTGTTGAATAATAGCGAGCAACAACGCCGATAATCCGCTAGTCATTCCCCACGCCGTTGCGTCCGCGCCTAGCATCAATAGCGCGTTGAGCGCTTCCAAACGCGAGTGCTTAGCGCATACCAAAACTGGAAACAGCTCGTTCTGATTCTCAAAGTCGATATGCGCTCCGCCTCTCTTCAAAGCGTAAATACAGCTCACGCTATTATTCGCGCAAGCGTGTAACATCGCGTTACTCAAAAACTCCTCATCTTCTTCGTCGCTTTGGTGCTCATACACGACGTCCAAGTTTACGTCAGCTTTATACTTATCGATCAAAGTAACGCACACCTCTGGTTTATCCGCAGCAGCGGCCGCGATTAAAGCAGTCCTCCCTCCAATCTTCGTAATCAAATTCACATTAGCACCATACTTCGCGACGAGCGCATCAATCGCTCGCAAACTTCCATTTTCACTGGCGGCAATAAGTGCCGTCGCAGCCGCGCTCTCGAAGTCGACCAAATCACGCCCTGCATCGAACTCTCTCAATAATAAATCGATAACGCTCACGTTATCGTTCACTGCGGCTGCAATCAACGCGGTGCAACCGTTTACCTCTGCCTTCACGAACTCCGGTCTCTCTTTCAGCACGTTTCTTATGAGTCCTTCGCGTTCACTTTGAGTGATCTTCTTCATCTCATTATCATAAACATCATCATCATCATCTTCATCATCTTCGTTGTTAGTATCGTTCGAATGGGAACATAGCCCGATTAAATTCGTAATCACGCGCGAGTCCTTCACTACTTCCGGCGTCGCATCGGCGTAGAAGAACTGCATTATTATTCTTATATGTGTATCTGCTCCACGCGTGTGTATTTCTTTCTCTCTTTTAAATCAATTAATAATCAATTAATTAAAAGGCGTTTTATGAGGCAAATGGTGTTTAATAAATGCAGAGAATTTTGGCCAATGTTGATTTGAAACCCTAAACTCACCCTCTCTTCTCATTCTTCCTCTCTCGTTAAGAACTTCGTTTTAGAACTTCTCTGCAGAGGGCGAAACGCGAGGGAGAGAGATTAAGATTAAGAGATTAAGAGAGATTAAGAGAGAGAGAGAGAGAGCTCATCTTTGTTTTAAGGGCAGTTGCAGTCGCAGTCGCAGTCGTTTGTTTTTGTAGAGCATGTTCAGTTGTTGTTTTAATGCAGCGAACGTAGTGCGCGCGAAGAAAGAGAGTCAGAGTCATCAGCTCGCGAGTTCTTCTACTCGTGCCGCCGCCTGTGCCGCTTCTGCTGATGCGGTCGCTACGAAGAGTGGTACTGCGAAAGTTAATACTGATGATGATGGGAAAAGAACGAACGTGTTAATAATTGGAGACGGGAGATTAGGGACTTGGCTCGCAGTACAATTCGCGTTATGTACTACTACTGCTCGAGATAGTAATCATAGCAGTAGTAATAATCGTTATGATAAGATGAACGTGTACTTGAAGGCGAGGAAGCGAGAAGCGAGAGATAGTTCGCGTTCTGCGTCGAAGGAGCCAGGGGAGTATTTAATCAAAAAGCACGACGTGAGAAGAATCGAGAGCTATGAAGACACGAACGATGATAATAGCATTGATAGAGCGACTGAGAAGAAGAAGAAGAAGAAGAAGAAGAACGAATATTATTTCGATTACGTGTTCGTGACCGTGAAGACGTACGCGTTTGAGAGCGTGAAACGAGAGATTGATGAAAGCGGCGTGAAAATTGGTACGGCGGTGATGTTACATAACGGAATCGTGAAGCCGCTATTCGAGGATGTTTATGAGAATGGGAAATATATTCCGTGCGTGATTCCGCAGAGTTATGATTTCGTGAAGGTTGAAGACGAGGAAGGAGCGTTTGAGATTCACGTGAAGAACGCGGAGAAGCCGTGGGCTATGGCCGATACCGCGGCGAGCAGAGAAGTTCACGAGCTCTTGAAAAGTATCGGAGCGAATTCGAAACCGGATGAAGATTTTGAATACACTTTATTACGTAAGTATTTCATAAACTGCGTCGCGAACTTGCTCTCGATCGTAGGCAATTGCAATTGCGACGGGTTACTTGATACGCCGCTTCGAATGCAACGCATGGAGCGCTTATACTCCGAAATGTTCGTAGCCTTGGAACAATCGCACGAAAAAGGGTTCGCGAAAATGCCCAAAGACTTCAAAGCAGTCGTCTTCGACGGTCTACGTTCGTACGGCAAGCACTTCCCGAGCACGAAATTAGATTTCGACTCCGGCGCTCCTTTAGAAATCGATTCGCTTAACGGGTACGTATGCTTAAGAGCGCGCGAGAATAACGCGCCTTGCATCGAACACGAACTGCTCATCGAAGAAGTTAAGAATCTCGTGAAACTGCGTGACGCAAAAGATCGTAATCAATAATCGCATATAATCAACGCGTATAGCTTATTAAAATAGACTTGTCCGTATATCATTCATCAAAATCCATTCATCCAAGACAAAAAGAGTTTTAGACTTGTCCAAGACAAGAAGAGTTTTAGAATTACAAGCCTATAATTACAGTTTATACTGCTGGTGAAACTAAACCGAATCGCTTCACTAATTTATCAAAAGTGCGAAACGAAACGAATATTAAATTGTTTCGCGTTAATGTCAGCAATCAAACAACCATCTCTCAAAATCCTCGTTTCGTTCACGCTCGTAGGCGCCGCGATCGGGTTCTACGTACAAGACTCGTACGAAAGGAAGTTCAGGGACGAGCAATATCAGCGTTTTCAGAAATTCTGCGAAGCGAAGGAAAGGAAGATTTAAAAAGCGCAAAATCAGAAGAACATGGAAAACAACGTTATTAATAATAATAATAATAATAATAATAATAATAATAGGAGAACGTCGTTAGCGAGAGAAGCGGTGATGTTTGGATTCGCGAAGAATTGCGAGCAGCAAATACCATTTCTCTTAACGACATCGGACGCAGACGACGACTTCTTCGCTTCAAAGGAAGACTTCTCTGACTTTGGGAGGAAGGCCAACGACTCTTTTGTGAGCACCCGAGAAAAAAAAGATAACATCAGTAAAAAGTACGCTATTACGTTCGACGCGTCTAGCGTGAAAGGCGAACGAGCGTATATGGAAGATAGATGGAACGTAAGTAAGAGCAAGTGTGAGAGTGTAGTGGTCTTTGGTGTGTATGATGGACATGGAGGGGCCGCGGTGAGCGATTTATTGATGAGGACTTTGGCGGAGAAGATTATGAGAGACGTCGAGAGGTTAAGGAAGATGCCGAGGGAGACGATTAGGGAAGCGTTTAAGGAAGTCGATGAGAGAGCGTGTTTGGAGAATCCGGGGAAGATGAGGAAGCATTCTTTGAGTGGGAAATTATTGGGGAATCCCGGTACTGGATCGTGCGCTGTAGTTGTAGTCGTTTGCGCTCATTTAGGTAAAATCTTCATCGCGAACGTCGGTGATTCGAAGGCTACGGTTGTTCAAATGCATAGCAACATGACGACAATAGAAAACGACGAGAATGCAACAGCAACAGCAACAAGAACAACAACAACTACTACTACTAGTGTATCAAAAACAACAACAAAGAAACAAATGGCGAGTGATGATAATACGATTAATAGTGGGGGTATTAATAAGAGAAGGCGCTCGCTATCGCAAAGCAATCGATCGACGCCGGTGAAAAATTTGCCTATGGTCCAACAAGTTACAACGACTACGAGTACTATCGTCTTTGAAACGCCAGATCAGAGACCAACTAGGGAAGATGAACGCGTGCGTATTAACGAAGCTGGTGGGAGAGTTTTGAAGGCTAGAGATGGTTCTGCGCGCGTCGAAGGTATCCTCGCCGTCACAAGAGCGTTTGGTAACGCGGGAATTAAAAGCTTGGTCAAAGCCGTTCCTGAGATTTTTGAGTTTCCTATCGAAAAGTGCAAGACGGTCGTTTTATGCTCCGACGGTGTTACCGAAGTATTAAGTACGGAGGAACTGAGCTCTTTCGTTGTGACTTCCATCGAGGACGATAAACGCACAAGAGTAGAAAGACAGAAACGCAGTCAGAGCTTTATAGACAAAAACAACAACGACGGTTATAACAACAACAATAATAATAACAACGAAGCAGTAGCAAATAGTAACGGAAGGAAATCTCCGTTGTCATCGCCGTTTAAAGAGTCTTCGAATATTCGAAAATTCGAAAATGAGCGCACCTCATCCGAAATGCTGACATCCCTCTCTTTGAAACGTCGATCGCGTGATAACGTGACTGCGCTTGTGTTTAGAATCAGCGATGATTTAACGTCATTTGATTATTTGAAAAATTCGTCATTGGCGCACGCTTCAATGGCGGGGAAAGAGACGGTTCCAACGTCGCCGGTACTTTCACCGATGTTTGGAAAAAACATCGATGTACTAGAAAGTGATGAATTGGCTTATCAATTGCGAATGTCCGTCCAAGCAACGACGACGATTGCAAACACGCCCTCTCCTTCTCCGGATAAAAAGAAGACTGCGGGTGAGACAGCTTAAAAAATGTACAGTACCTTTTAGTAACTCGCGCGCGTTGACCTTAGCTATAATTAATTTGACCACCTATTTGTTGTGAAAGATACTCCTAATACTAATATATACACTAATATATAAACTATTATCTATGTCATCTACTTACGAGACTCTTCTTCATTTGTTTCTCTAACTTTGCTCTTTCGATGACGCCATCGGCATGCCAAAAAGCTAAGCCGGCAAATATGTACATCGTAGGCGCGAAAAGCATCGCATCTTTGATCTCTAAATGCGCTTGACTTATCAACGTTGCAACTGCTATAGGTCCAATTCCAGCAGTAAGGTTGCGCACGGCTAAATGTGCCGCCACTGTAGCAGACGGGTTTTCTGGATCGATTTCACGCGTCATGACAGCAGTGGGCGATCGGAAGAACTCACTGAGCATAAAACCAAAGAAAAGATACGCCATCGAGACTTGATACGAGCTCGACTCTAACGATTCTGCAATTAATGGTGCGCACAGAATCGTTCCACCGGCAACCATGAGTTTTCTTTGAAAACTATTCAAACGATCCGAGAAATAACCAGACGTGAGTCCGCCAATTGCTCCAGCGCCAGGAATAACAAGTGCGAGAAGATTATTATACTCTGACGGTTCTAAGCCGAACGTTCTTTGATAAAACGTAGCCTGGAACGCGATCATAGACCATCCAGCGACGTCTGTTAAAGTGGCGGCAAACGTCAAAGCGCGAAAAGATGGGTTCTTAAACGTCTTCAAAGCGGCGAAGAAGAACGATTGTTCCTTCTTCAAGTTTTGCTCTAACTCGCGCTCTTCTTTATTAATTGTTAGATCGGCTCGGATTTCAATTATCTCTGACAAATCTTCAATCTTTTCACTCTTTTCCGATTTACGAACGGCGAGGACGGCTGTTTTTTCTACCGCTTCTTGTTCCATCTCTTGCGCGCGCATCAAATTCAGTCTCGGCGTATCATCTTCATCGTAAGATGCGATGAGCGAAACTATGTTCAAATCCGATACCGGTTTTACGATATCAGAGCCTCGAGCTTTGCGAAGAATTTTCTTTGCGTCCGAAAGTCGTTTCTTTGCGCGTCTTTGTTTCCTACGAACAGCGCGAGATGATCCATCTCTACCGCGTCCTGGATCGCTCACTACTAGAAATAAAAGAGGCGCAATTATCAACCCTGGGATGGCAACAGTTTCAAAAAGTTCGCGCCACCCTAAATCGAAATTCGACATCAACGCATCAGCAACGGATTCCATCGCAGTCCCAGCGTTTGGCGATAATACCACGGAATCTCCAGTAACATAGAGGATTGTGTGACTGCCGAGATGTTTAATATCGGAAAGATATTCGATTGGAAGCGTAATCGGTAAATTTGGATTTAGCAATGAATCTGTCGCCGTTTGAGGTGCGGCGACTAAAGCTCCCGCGCTGAACGAAATAAATCTTCCGACGTGAACTCCCATGTTATACAACGACATCGCGATGTTCTTGTTCCTAGGGAAAAGCTCCGGTAAGAGTGAAAACGCGATTGGATTCTGTGGTCCATTACCAATCGCGAACACGATCCTGGCAATGACTAATTCCGTAAAGGTATTCGCGTTCGCCGTCATAACTGTCCCTGCCGTCCAAATAAACGCGCCGGCTGCTAACAAATTCTTCCTATTTGTTTTATCCGCCGCGATACCCAGTAAAGGTAAACATAGACTATAGACAACCGTGAACAAAGTCGTCAACAACGCGCCTTCACCGTCCGATAACTTCAAATCTACCGATATCGCTGGCAACAACGCGGACACTAGAAACCCGCTCGCCGCGCAATGCACGTACGCTATCGATAACAAACCTAGCGTAAACCCGGCTTTATTCTTCGCCATCTTCCCGCTAATCCTTAACCACTTCTCGGCGCTATCCGCCTCTTTCTCTGGGTCGTCCCCAAACGGTTCGAACGACTTCCCTGGGTAAAACATCGTTATCCGTTTCGTGAGATCGTATCTCTCGTTCGCGTCTTTTCTTCTTCGTCCTCTGCGTTTCTCTTCCCAATTTTCTTCTTCATAAAAGGCAGTCCTCGTCTGCTCTTCTGACGACTCATCCGCTCTCGCGAAGGATACCTTCCTCGTCCAAACTCGCTTTTCTCTTCTCACCCTTTCTTCTTCGTCGTCTGCGTCCGCACTCCCTCTATCCTCCGTTTTTCTTCTTCTTCTTCTTCTTCTTCTTCGTCCGTTTTCAGCCGTACTGCTTCGCTCCTGCTCCATCACGTTTATCCAACCACCGCGCATGCGCCTGTGACGATGAGTACTCAGCTCAGTCGTCGTTCCATTCAAACGTACACTGGACATGACTGCATGAAAACACTGCGTTGCTGCGCGCATTTTCTAGCGTATACACGCGCGCCGACGCGCGCGCGCGCGTGTTAAGCTTTACGAAGAAGAAAATCGAGAAAGAAAATGCGGACTACGTGCTCGTTAAGTACAAAAGCCTCTCTATCGTATTCTGAGAGTAGGTTTATGGAATGACGAGGTGTTTATTTAGGGTTTAAGTTTAGGGTTTAAGTTTAGGGTTTAGGGTTTAGAAAAAAAAAGAAACTTTTCGTATTATTTCAGTTGATTGGAAACTTCAAACTTTAGTGCGAATATACGCACGCATAGATAGTTATATCTTTACTTTCGCCCTTTCTTGAATAGATTTTGCTCTCATACACGGATACTACTGAGCACAGAGAGAGA
>Ga0302126_10000506_pt1 | contig 24948 bp, 18 predicted proteins | sample CB4_20m_MG_FD_203108 | JGI IMG/M metagenome (GOLD analysis project Ga0302126, IMG submission 203108) | Marine microbial communities from Western Arctic Ocean, Canada - CB4_20m | ecosystem: Environmental > Aquatic > Marine > Oceanic | place: Canada: Western Arctic Ocean | collected 2017-09-24 | reverse complement strand
ACTGAGGCGACGGTGAAGATCAAACCGTAGAGCGCGATGGATTCGTTCAAGCGTTGTAACTTCACTTCAACGGCGGCTTGAATTAAATTCGTCGTTCTAGAAAGCGCGGCGGACAAAATCTCGGCTTGCTCAGAGGCGAAGAAAATTGTCGATAGCGCTGGATCCAAACGCTTTTTGACGAATAAAGGAAGAAATCTTGCGCTATAACTCAAACGCTTAAACTGCGCTTCGTTGAACTTCAACTCGATGATTTGATTATAGGCTTGCGCGGATAACGCGAGCATTTTGGTCTTCGCGACTACGTCGGCGACAGCAGATTCTAAATCCGCGACTTGCGTTAACATCTCTTGCTGATTTCTATAATTCGTATTCGAAGCTCTCGATTTTCTCAACACAGACGATACGTTGTCGTATTGTATTTGCAATTGCGCTAAAGACTGCCTCTTCGCCTTTGCTTTCGGTAATCTGGATAAAATTAACAATCTATATTGTTCGATGATCATTAAACGTTGAATTTGTCGCATCGTTCGATCGAATGATTCTTTACCTGGAGGAACCGTGACTAAACATTGCGTGCCCCCATCTTCGTCCAGTTGGTAGTTGACGTATATTTTCGCACCGTCACCCAAAGCCGCTCCGGCGAAAGCGCCGACTTCCCAATCGAGCTCGGAGTCGCGAAAAGTTTCCGTCGAACCCTTCGTACTCGTTTGCGCACTCGTCGCGTCGGCTACTCTGTCTTCGAAATAAGACGAGTCTCGAGAGACGACGCGCGAGGCCAATGCCGTCCGAGCGGCTTCGAGTTGTCTCAAAGAAATTCGACTATTTGCATCGGTAGACATGTTAAAATCTTCAAACAATGATCTCGACCTTTGAAGGTCGTCGATCGATACGCCAGTATCTGCTACTACGATATGATCGGAACTGAAGTCGTCATTGATGACGCCTGCGAAAGTCTCCTTGTCCAATCTGACTACAAAGTGTTGGATTAAAAATACTTTCCCTGGAATATCAGCTAACCAATTCGTCGGTAATAACCAACTCCACGGCTTAATCGGCACCTCAATCGCGTCGTTTAATCTCCCTGGGCCGGACAAAGTCAACGTCTCAAACTCTGTATGTCTTTGCAATCGACAATTAAAGCCGTCTCCTAAATCTAAGACGACGTCTGACCACCCGCGCGCTATACCGTCGAGTACTGACGTAACTTTCCACGCCGGCGTCGTATAATGCGACAATAAATCCTTAATCGTTTCCCTATACGCCTCGCCTTCTTCTTTCGTAAACTTCCCGGTTTCATCGTATTCTCTCAACCAACACAGATGCAAAATCTCGCCACCGAGCGGCACGAAAGGACGACTTCTCGTCTCTGCCGATAACGCTCTCCTTTGCCCTAACCCTCGATCGATTCGTTTCTCGTTCAAACCATGCGCGTGATTCTTCGATTCATCGCCATCGTCGTTAAACGCAACCGTGTTCGCATTCGACTCGTTCGTATCCCCACCAGGAAGTAACTCCGACGACCCGATTCGATCTTCCCCGAACGCGACCGAAAGTATCGAATGATGTTCATCGCCATCGTCTATCGTCATCTGTCTCCCTTTCGCCGTATCCCAAACAGTTCTCTTTTTCGCACTCTTCGTCCTAACTAACAAACCCCTTTTTCCCAAATCCCGATTTCGTTCGTACGATAGAGTTCTTCTTCTCAATGCCCTGCCTTGCACGGACGAACTGGAACACTCAAAACTCGCTCGCACGCGCTCGCGATCGATTCGCGATCTCTTCCTCCCATCCCTCTTTTGCAAAAGCAGAACCGATTCTTTCGATCTCAGCGTTATTTTAAGCCTCGCTTGCATCGCCGTTTCTTTTGGATATCTCAACGAAGTGTTCCGTAAATAATCCAAATCCGTCGCTTTAGCAAAATTCGTATCCGATGAACTTTTCTTCAACTTCCTCGACGCGCTTTAATTAATCACGATTCGCGGTCGATTTTTTTAGATCAAAAGCGAGTGCGCGAGAGCACGTTTTAGTTCTCTGCGAGAGCGATATAGATTTGATCGCTGTTTAGGGCGTGGATATGTCTCGCGCAGAACAGGCTACTCAATAAAGTTTTGGTCTCTTCGAAAAGACTAAAAAGAGCTTTATACAGTCACGGGAAACCTCTCATAAGGGCGGATTTAGGATATTTCCAACCTTTTTAGTGCTTTAAACGATAAGAACTCAAAAAGGTTGACACCCTAAATCCGCCCCAGGTAGGCATTTCCTGATTCCTGTGCCTGTGTTATAGATAAAGGGATCCCGATAATAATAATACGAGTGAAGTGATTCATATCTAAAATATCTAAAATCGTAAAAGAAGATACGATGACTGACACGGAGGAGAAAGGGCAGAGAAGGAATCCGCAAGATAAGTCGCGAGAGAAATACCACGACGAACGATACCGATGTAGGAAGTGCGCGAGGGGCAGTTCGTGTTTTGAGGTTCATAAATCGACGAATAGGATTATTACCATCGAGAGGAATTTGACGACGACGATAACTGGCAACAGTGGAAAGAATACTAAGAAGAACAACAATAAGAGTAATAGTAATAGTAATAACAGTGAGTATGAATACGATGATCCGAGATATGAAATGAAGAAGCTTTTGGAGAACGGGCATAGGGCGACAGTGAAGACGTATACGGCGTTAATAAAAACGCTCGGGAAACGAGGCAACGCGAAAGAGGCGGAGAGGATTTTTATGAACGAAGCTGTAAAAGAGTTCGATTGCGACGCGCAGATTTATAACGCGGTGTGTCACGCGTTTTGTGAGAACGATGAACCAGATGAAGCCATGAGGTTCGTGGATCATTGGGTGGAAAAGATGAACGCTGCAACAAAGGGGCCTAATCAAGCGACGCATCCAGAGATTATCAACGCATACGGTAGAAAAGGAGAGTATAGGAAAGTATACAGAACGTTAAGGATTATGGAAGAACGACATTCTGTCGTTCCTTCTGAAAGAACGTATAACGCGTTCATTAAAGGATGCATAGAAAATAACGATCCAGACGAAGCCGAGCAAGTTCTTGAAAGATGGAACAACGAAAAATACGACTTGGAAAAAATGGCTTCGAAAACTGTCACTAAACCGGTCGCCGCCTCGTATGGCATGGTCATCGATTGGTACTGCTCGAACGACGAAGTTGGGAAAGGACGGAAATTGATGGAAAAAATGCGATGGGCAAACGTCGCGCCATCGTTACCGGTTTTTAACATGCTCATTAAAGGTTATTTAAAGCAAGGGAATCCAAGAGCGGCTGAAGTTATCTTTCGAGAGCTTCAGGGCGGCGGCGAGTGGGACACCGAACGAATGAACGTGAAACCTGACGTGCAAACGTATACGATGTTCCTCGAATATTGGGCAAACTCTGGAGACGTTAAAAACGTAGAGCGTTATATAAACGCTATGAAAGTAGATAAAAAGATCGAGATCGATTCGTTCGTCGTTTCATCAGTCGCGAAAGCGTATGCAAGACACGGTGACCCAGAAATGGCCGAGAAAAAGTGCAAAGCCATGATGGAACAGTTCAATATCAAACCGCACGTGATTCCTTTAACGACCGTCGTCGCCGCGTATTGCACCACGGGCGATACTATCGAAGCCGAACGCATGGTTAACGAAATGATCACAGAATACAACGTAAATCCAAACGAGCGCACGTTCTCGCACGTTATATGGGCGCACGGCCAACGCGAAGACGCGATCGGCATAAAACGAGTCGCTTCGTGGATGATCGATATGGGTTTCCGAATCGATCGAGGCGATACGAACAAGGCTTTAACACGCGCTCTACAAGATTGCGGTTTAGGAAGAAACGCTATCGATAACGTGATTCAAGACATTTTGAGTTCAAACGTGCTCGCCAATCGAAGAAGCGAAAGAGTTTACGACCGAAGCGGCGCTTCCTCGCAAGACGCAACCGTCGATTCCGATTCCAGACCAACATCGACCACAACCACGACTACGACTACGAGATCATACAACAAAAACATCAACATTAACAACTATAGCACCAATCGCTCATCAATAATCGCATCGGCGCGAGCGAAATCGATGACGACTATTCGATTCCCTCGCCTACTCGCGATTATTTCAGCGCGCGCGACATCAGCTTCTACTCGATTTCTTTAAAAAAACAAAAACGCTCCTTAGGGTTTAGGGTTTTTACTGTCAACAATTTCTCATTCTTCTCCTGCGCATAAAAACGTTAAATAACACTGTTATGAATAAAATGCTCTCGATCAAAACTCGCTCGATGTTCACTTTCTCCCTTTTCTTCCTCTTCTCCTTCGTTTGCAGTCGTTCTGTTGCATCTAGGTTTGAGGTAAGCGATGATCGCTCGCGAAGACTTACGAAGGAGAAAACATTCGCGCGAAGGAAACTTTTGAGAAGTTCGAAGAAGTTCGAATTGGAAGAAAAGAGAACGGATAACGAACGAATAAGAGGGAATAGTGCATACTCGAATGCGTTCAAGAATGATGATAATAGAAATAACGCGCATAGTTCGAATGCGAATAAGTTCGTAGTAGATGATGCGCTTGCGAGGATGTACACGAACGCGAACAAGAATGCACGGAAGCGTAGCCCTGGGGCACAGTATCCACAGGCGAAGAATAGGGACTACGCGGACGAGGCGAAGAAATTACAGGCGGAAGAGGTTGCGAAAGGGGATAAGACGGCAGTAGCGTTTAGGAACATGGAGAACGAGATCGAGGAAGAGGCCAGGGAAGCGGTTGCAGAGGCGACTGGTGGGGACGTCGCGTTGATCGGGAAGTCGTTGATCGCGAGCGAGATCGACGTCACGGACGCGGAGAAAAGGCGATGGAGTTTCATGGATTCGAGAGAGTTAAGGCAAGAGTTAATGATCATGACGAAGGAGAGAAATAAGCTCGCGCAAAGTTTAGGGAAGCTCGCTCAGAATTGTAGTCAAGAAATGCAAATGCTATTCTATAAAGTCGAGAATTTAGAGGATACGCAAAAGTTTTACGAGAAAGAACACGAGCAACTTACAGGGAAGAACGAAAGGTGTAAAAACGATCACGATCTTCTGAAAGAACACGCCGCAAAGAAAGTAGTTAAACACATGGAATATTTAGGAGTCGACACGCATTTCATTAAACCGCACAGGATGGACGTGAAAGAGCTCTTAGAAGCCGCCGAGCTCGCGGATAAACACAAAGAAGACGAACTCTTCAAACGAAGAATGGATTTGGAAGAACGAGAGGGGAAACAGCATACGCTCGAGGATTTAGCAAAGCTCGGGAAGAAACATGATAAGGAGTATAAACAAAGAATGAAAGCGCGCGTCGAAGGCTATCAATTCAAGACCATTCACAGAGACGACGATTAGTTTTTTATTACTATACTACGCGTATCGCATCAAACAGAGCCGCTTCTTAGTCATTCTCGGTAGTTCTATATGAAAACAAAATTCTTCCCACGTACTGCCAATCTTCACTTCTTCTTCTTCTTCTTCTTCTGCTGCTGCTATACGTATCGTACACAGGGCTTCTTCGTAGTCGTTCGCGTCCAGTCTTGTGCGTAAAAACAAAGTTTCTTCCCCTACACTGCCATCCTTCACTTCTTCTTAAAAAACAATTTCCAATCAATCAATCGACTCGTTATTAAAACCGAATCCAATAAAACTCTATCGAACGCGTTTAAATCATCAGAAAACATTGCCAAAGAGGAAAGACAGTGAGAACGATCTCGAATCGCGAATGGCAAAGTTCGAGCAAAAACTGGGCTTAAAACGAGTCCATCACGGTTTTGAGTCGCTCGGACTGTTCTGCTCCGATGAACTCGGGTTTGTGAGAGAAACGAGTTCATCGCAAGCGTACGAATCGATCGTTCATCGATACGAATTCGGAAAAGAAGAAGAAGAGAAGAAGAAAAAAGATCGCACGATAGTGAGGTTAAGATCTGCATGGAACGAAGCCATGCGAGCGACAGTGTTAGTCGCGCAGAGGAGGAATGGGACCGTGGAAGTAGTAAGGTGTGGCGGCGGATTTTTGAGCGAAATAGAGAGATTTCGAGTATCGAACGAGGACGGATTTGAGCAGTGCGGGATAGATATCACGGCAAACGGGTGCGCGTTCGTGAGTTGTGACAGTGGTGGGAACGTTTCTGTTGGGAGAGCGGATGAGTTTGGGGCGTGGGGGATGAGTAGTACGACGAACGCGAATAGCGCGGACGCGAAGAAGACGAAGAAGAACGGTAAGAATGAAACAAGAGTGGACGAGAGGTTGAAGCAGTTTAAGTTGGACGAGTTCGATGCAGAGAAACGTGCGATACTTAGCGCGAGAACGACGAGATGTGGGACGAAGATGGTGTATGGAGGGCAAGGGCAAGGGAACGATGTGAAGATTTGCGACGTAGAGCACGAAGGGAAAATTATATGGAAAGCGAAACCGCCTCCGACGAATTGGTTGAACTATAGAGCGCCGCCTTGGGTGAAATGTTTACGATTTAAACCTACGGATGAGAGCAATACAGTCTTTGCAGTAGGAACTGGGGAAAAGAAAGTGAGGTTGTACGATGCTAGAGAGAATAAGCGCGCGATTATGGAGTGCCAGTTTGGTGAAGCGGCTGTGAATTCTGTCGCATTTAGTAGCGTCGATGAATTTCGATTGTTTGCGGGCGATAGTCGAGGGAAGTGTGTTGCGATTGATTTGAAAACCGGGAAATCGTGCGGGAGCATTAGAGGAAACTCGGGAAGTATACGCGAAATTGAAGTGCATCCAACACTCGATCTCGTGGCCACGGCCGGATTAGATAGATACGTTAGAGTGTACGATGGAACGAGTAGAAAATGTCTCGGGGCCGCTTATGCAAAACAATGTTTAACTAGCGTCGCATGGGATGTGTACGGCGGTGATGGTGGCGATAAACAGAAAAAGAAGAAAAAGTTTAAAGACACAGATGCAGATGATGATTACGATGACGAAGATGATGAAGAAGGAGAGAAGAAGCTCAACAAAAAGAAGAAGAAGAAAACGACGAAAAAAGAGAAGAAATCAAAAGAAGATCGAATCGTTAAGTACGTGGATTTTGATAGTGACGACAACGATGACGATGATTAGATAGATACAAAAAGAAACGCTAAAAATGCGCTATGTAATTATAATACAAAATTTATTAGTATAGCCAGGAAGCAACCAGTTTTAGAGGATCATTCAAACATATACCCGCCGTCGAGAGAACACAGATTATCCCCTTTGTAAAGGTTGCCTCCAAACACAAGTTCACGAACGTTGCTTAGGCAATATAACCGTCCAACATTCGCGTTGCACCAAATGCTCCACGTGCGCGTCGCTTCTGTACCTGGTGCAATACTTTAGTTAAATTTTTACGATCGAACGTTTTGATTGACGTTCTGAAGTTCGATTTCTCTCAAATGCGTTAAAGAAAACGTGAATCCATTCTTCAACCCGCATAATCTCGTCGTAATGGCTGTTAAAAGTGACCCGACTTGAATAAATATCGCACCCAGTCGAACTAATCCCTTCGCGCTATGCCCATGTGTAATAGCTTCAAACATTACTAGCGCAAACGCAGAGAAAACGCTATTCATGCCAAAAATCATTCGAATCGCTGCTTTTTCCTTTGTCATTGAAAATGACGACGATGTCAAGGCGATTTCATCATCATCGGCATCGTCGTCCTCTTCCTCTGAATTTGCTACTGCTAACGCACCAGCAGGAGGGCTACTCATACTACTACTATTTGTCATTTCTTCCTCTCTCGCTTTTTCAAATCCGTTTGAAATACACGCTGTTACTCTAGCGTAATTTACCAACAAACCTAAATTCACAGCAGAAGTCAAAATGACGTAAAACGAAAACATCGGGATGACTTCTGAGCCTCCAACTTGAAGTGCGTCATGTCCCCATCTCACGGTTAATAACGCCGACACAAACCCAAATAACGAACAAATTGAATAAAACCTAGGCCTATTACCATAATCTTCACTCAACGATCGGAACCTCGTCAATAGCGACACTAAAGCAATCGACGCCTGCGATAAAAAGACGAAATACCCGTTATTCCTCCCTGAAGAACTATCGCTCTCATACCAACTATTCGACCCGTACGTTTGCACGAAATTTAATCCAGCGGATGCTATTATCCACCATATGGATAAACAACGCGCGCCTAAAGTTCCGTACGCTAATTTTATCGTCTCCATGACCTCTACTGCACTTTCTCGTAAACCAAACGTACTTTTACTACTTTTAAGTTTCGTATTACTAACCGCTACGTTATTATCAATAGTGTCGTTATTATTATTACGATCTCTGAACTTCCTTAACTTCCTCCTCCTCGCGCTCCCTAAATCTTCCAATCCAAAAAACGCAACACATACGGCGATTAAAACGCTAAATAAACTCACCCAAAACAAATCCTCCACGTTCTCTCTCTTCGTCCCTCTTCTCCCATAATCGACAATAAATTGTCCAACGATTGCCGCTAATCCGTACGAAAACGCGAAAACCGCGCTGACGTACCCGGTCACGTCCCCGTTATGCACTTCATCGTCGCCATCACCACTCCCACTACTCCCACCAACAACGCTCCCACCACTCGATGTACCTCCTCTCACGATCTCGAGCGCGTACGAAAACGCAAACGGGAAACTCGCGATCGTCATCGCGAACAACACCTCCATCGCCTGCATCGCCCGCACGCTTTCGCCGAATATCAAAATCACTCGAACGATCAATTCGCACAGTACTCCCACCCTTATCACGGCCAATGACCCGAACTTCGCCGATACAGGTCCAGACATTGCCGAGAAGAAGAAGAACGCGTATATATACGCCGGGTATATCCTATCATTGATTTCCTCGATCGCGAACATTTTCGTCTCGACCAAGTAAGGCACTAAGAACGGTTCCGACGGCTTGAACCAGGCGAAGAACGAGTACGTCAAGATTCTTAGCAGTTTCTTCCGCTGCATCGAGAGCGCTGCGATCATGTATCCTTTTTTGTGCCCGTAAATATATATATAGCTCTCTTAATCGCGCTCTCTTCTTAATCGCGCTCTCTTCTTAATCGCTCACAAATGTTCGGGATCTCGAAACACGAATGTGTTCAGAAAAAACGCATTTCGTGTTCTACGAATTCGATGCAACAGGAACTCGCTTTCGAAGTGAAAGCGAACGACGCTCTGATCCTTGCCAATCGCTTTCGTTCGTTTTTCTTTTTTTCGTCGTCGTCGTCGTCGTCTTTTTGTCGTACGTTTTTTATGTCTACCGAAGCAGTTTGTTAAAGAGGACAGAAGTGCTTTTTTGCTGTTTAGCTGTTAAGATGTGTAATTTAGGGTTTCTCCATTTCTTAACGAACCATAAACAACGTCGAAAGTATTCACGTCGTCGATGTTGATGCGCGATGAAAGAAAGAAAACAATCGAGAGAGGTGCGATTCCTTGGAACCAAGTTTTCGGATCCGCTCGTTACCTTGCTAGCTGGGAAAATAAAAAGGAAGGATACTGACGTCGCGGCGAGCGAAGGTAATCGCAACAGCGTACTAAAGAAAAGGATATAAAAAAGCAGCTACTGCTACTCTCGAACTAAGGAGAACTATCTCTTCGCTTCGGGAACGATCTCGGGCGACCGTCCCACTTTTGCGCGTTCTCGAGCTCGCGCACGCTCTTCCTCCAACTCTCGTGCGCTTTTCTTCCATGTTCGATGAAATCGACTTTCGGTCTAGCCGCTCGTATGTTATCGTTCAAAGAGCCTAATCGAGCGATATCTATTTTCTCTCGCTCTTCGGCGCTCCGCGCTCGCGTTCGCTCGCGCTCAATTTTACTACTACTACTACTACCGGCCGCGCCGCCGATCATCATCATCGCTTTCCTAGGAATCAACGAAAACGAACTACCATGATCACGATTGCTCATATTATTACTATTACCCAAAGAATCATCCGCTCGTTCTTGCAATAACGAGACCTTTCTCCTATTTCGTTCACCGCGCTCGTTCGCGCGGCGCGGCAAAGTATCCCGACCTAATCCAAACGCGAACGACAGTAACAACAGGAGCGCCAGTAATCGCCCTATCTTCGTTCTCACGCGATCCTTCCTGAGTACGTTCGCACAATGGCCCACGAAACCATCCCTGCCCTTCTCGCGTTCTTCCTCCTCTTCTTCGCTCGCTCGTCTCTGATCTATTTTGATCGTCGTTCCATCGGTTCTCCTGAACTCTCTCGAGGCCAAGTTCATATCGGCAGCGCTTTGATTTGCTTGCCGTCGCAATCGAGCGATAGAGTTTTTTAACGTTCCAAAAGTCTGCGCGAAGTACTTCCGTTAACGATACTTCACGTAAGCTCTCGCATCTTTTTATCTCGGTGTTTATTAAGTGATGTCATGAATACGCCGCCGCGGGTATTTTTTCTGTGCCGCGTGGGCAAACGGACCCTTCTTTTTTATTTATATCGGATACAAAAACGGTTATGATTGCGACGAGAATAAACCTGTCCAGTGCGGTTTCGCTTTTACAGTTCTGATTAGGTGAACTATTGAGCTTCCGAAGTCACGCATCGCACAGTGATCGGAGTCATTTATTTCGCACTCATCAGTTGTGACACTTTCTGCCGCGTATACCATGGGAAAACCTTTATTCGCTTCTGATGTTTTCTTTTCTCTCACAGGCCTGTGTTAAGGGAGTATAATTTAGGGTTTCAGTACTTTTGAGCGTCTCAAAAACGCGCCATACACGCATTGTTCTCACACATGCTCTCGCGACGTCGATTAAAGTAATACCTACTTATTTGAATCAACGAAATCACGACCTATCGATCTGAGTGTTTTCTTAATTGTAGCGCATGTTTGGCATGTTTTTGAGTACGCTCAAAAACAGCTGAAACCCTAAATTACATTTCCTCTTTAAGAGCTCTCTCTCTGTCTCGTTTGCACGAGAGAGAAAGAGCGCCTTTTGAATCGTCGCAGCGCTAGTGAAAATAAACCAATGAAACGAATCGAGAGAGTGATGATGAGCAAAAGTTCTTCCGCTTCCGTAGCTATCGCCGCCTGCGCCGCTTCTGTTGTCACGAAATCGTCTTCACTTGTACAAACACGAAATGCAGGACGTGGTCTTAACAGGTTGTTCAGGAAGTTCGAGCGCAGATCATCATCTTCTTCTTCTTCTTCTTCTTCTTCTTCTTTGCAGAACTTCGTTACGAGCGATCTGCGTTCGTGCTCGAAGATTTCGCAGGCGTTTCAAGTTCGATCGTTGTCGCTACGTACTTTTTTAAGGAGCGAATTCGACGTGGACGATGGGAGGAGGATTGGAAAGGATTTGTTTCTTAGGAAGAATAAGAGGTTGTTTAGTAGCGCCGATGTCGTTAAGAACGACGGCGTTGATGATGGCGATGATGACGATGACGACGACGATGATGACGAAGATAATAACGTTGAAGGGGGGGGTAGAGCGACATCGAGTAAGAAAGGGAAAGCGCAAAAGACGACGACGACGACGACGACGAATGCTCAACAAGCAACCGCTGCTGCTGCTACAACGACGATAAAGAGCAAGAAGACGTCCGATTTGGAACCGATAACTTTACAGAGTTTAACGCAAGAGATGTCGTTTGGAGCCGGGGTTGAGGCGGATGATTTGACTCCAACGCGCGTGGTTGAAATGTTGGACGATTATATAATCGGGCAGAAAGATGCGAAGAGAGCGGTTGCAGTTGCGTTGAGGAATCGGTGGCGCAGACACAGGTGTCCCGATGATTTGAAAGATGAGATCGTGCCGAAGAATATTTTGATGATTGGACCGACCGGGTGCGGGAAGACCGAGATCGCCAGAAGGCTCGCGAAAATAACCGAATCGCCATTTGTGAAAGTCGAGGCGACTAAATTTACGGAAGTCGGCTTCCATGGGAGAGATGTGGATCAAATTATAAGAGATTTAATGGATAACGCGATTAATTTAACGAAAACAAAATTGAAAGCAAAGTTCAAGACGAGAGTGGCCGAGATGATTGAAAATAAGATTCTCGATTTCTTATGCGGCGAATCGGCGAGCGCGGAGACGAGAGAGGCGTTTCGAGAGTTGTACAGAGAAGGCGCTTTAGACGATCGACAAATCGAAGTAGAGTTACCGGAAGGCCCAGGCGGTGATAACGTTAGATTTGACCCATCCAGTGGATCGTTACCAATTCATGAACTTGTCATTAAAGTGGACAAGATGTTCTCAAAGAAATCTGGCATGAACGCGCCTTCGATGAATAAACGGAAAATGACCGTCAGAGAGTGTAAACCAGTCATTGAAGAAGCTGAATTTGATAAGTTATTGAACCAAGAAACGATTGCAAAAGAAGCCGTGAATGCGGTAGAGTCGGATGGTATAGTATTCATCGATGAAATCGATAAAATCGTATCTTCGTCGGATTCGAGACACGGCGCTGACGCGAGCTCCGAAGGCGTGCAAAGAGATTTGCTACCAATAATCGAAGGTTCTATCGTTTCCACGAAATACGGAAACGTGAGCACGGATCATATCTTATTCATCGCCAGCGGCGCATTTTCGCAGAATAAACCGAGCGATATGCTCGCAGAATTACAAGGGAGACTTCCAATTAGAGTCGAGTTGAAAGGGTTAACGAAAAACGATTTACATCGAATTTTGACGGAACCGAAGGCGAATATTTTACGACAGCAGCGAGCGTTAATGGAAACAGAAGGCGTTGAATTGGAATTCACTCCGAAATCAATCGAACGCATGGCTGAATTATCCGAAGAGATCAACTCGAATGTCGATAACATCGGCGCCAGGCGCTTACACGCGATGGTCGAACGCATTTGCGAAAAAATTAGTTTCGACGCTCCAGAATTGGCAAAAGTCCATCGCGAGAAAGGTTTGGATGGGAAATGCAAAATCATCATCGATGTTGCCGATGTAGATAAAGCAATTGGGGATTTGCTCAAGAAGAAGGATTTAGCTCGATTTGTTTTGTAAGTGATATAATTAATACATTGTGTGCGTGTGTGTCTGTGTGTGTTTGTTTAAAGTTTCTAATTTACTAATGATGATGATGATGATGATGTTAAAGTAAAGATTCCAACGGCTTGGGCGCTTCCGAAGCCGCCACTTCCCCGGCAACTTCTGCAGAATCATCCGCAGGTTTCAATACCCAATAATCGTTATTATCTAACACAAACGGTCCATATTTTTCTCTCAGTCGTCCAATCTCCTCCATCAAAACCTTCTTATCTACTGAAGCACGAAACAACGGAATGTAATTTGGATCGTACGACCTCCCCCTCCTCAAATGCACGGCAATTTGCTCCTTCTCTATTTGCGCTCGTTCGCGTAAGTAATAAAACTCTTCTTCTCTATTTTTCTTCGAACCATCATCATCGTCGTTCATATTATTAGTATCACTACCAGCACCAGCACCAGCACCAGCACCACTACAAAACGCCCGAACATCCAAAGGCCTCGCTTTCTCGTACTCACAAAAGAACATCTCATACGCGTCCATTAATTTGGTGCCGATGTCCGTATACGAATGCCCATCGAAGTAATTGAACATCGCGCGGTACACTTTACTAATCGATATGCGCCTCTTCGCCTCCACGCGATCACCTTGAAACCCGCCTAAACGACAAATCTCTCCATAAAACGTCAATAAATCGAACGGTTTCCCTGACTTGCTTATGATCCTATCTAACTTATCCCACATTTGTTCGTAGTCATATTTCCCTAATTCGTCCTGATGGAACTTCATGAAATCGTACGCGAATTCTTTGGCCGTACACGTTCTCAAACTCGGTCTCGACCATATCTCATCCCTGTCGTTCATGACTACACCCTCTCCCTCTCGCGCAATAAACGACTCTCTCGCGACGTCGTCGTTCGCACATCTCGAGCGTAAACAGTTCTGTACGAGTTCCAATTCACTCGCTATTTCGAACCTTATTCGTTTTTCTTTGGCCCGAGCAGGATCAGTGCACTCTTCGTTCCAAGCGAAGTCTTTTTGCTTCTGCGCGAGAAACTGCTCTTTGAGCCTTTCGATGGTCTCTATCGAGCGCGCTCTAGAGTGATCGTTGGCATTGGTTTGATCGTTCATTTGAACAAAAAGTGAATCACTTGATCAATGAAATCACTTGCCGCGTGTTTGCTTTTTATGACGAATTCGGTTTTAGATACGTTTTACATTAAAAGCGCAAAAAACGTATCTTCGGTCGCAATGCCGCACTGAGCTCCGTAGGTACCGAGATTCAGCGAAAACGTAACGAAAAGAAAAGTTTCGCGAAAGAGTGCTCTATCGATTGCGCGAAAAAAAATTTGCATTTAATGGTTTCGTTCGCGCGAACGGTCTCGGATTTACTTCATCGCGCGCTTTTTGTACCGAAAATCCAAAGCAGACATTTTTCGAATTCTTCACTTCTTCTTCCGATTCGATTCGCGAGAGATTAAGAGAGATTAAGAAGAGAGATTAAGAAGAGAGATTAAGAGAGAGAGATTAAGAGAGAGAGATTAAGAAGAGAGAGGAGTAATTAAACGCTAACGATCAGGGAAAAATGTTCAACTCGTTCAGCAACCTATTCGCATCCGGTCCAAAACTCTCCTACGAAATCCTGAAGGAAAACTCTCAAGCGCGCGCGTTCGGGAACTGGAAACTCTTCAACGCGCGCTCTTACGAGGATAAGGAAGTCCTCGTGTCGGTGTTTACGATGATCGTTAAGAATAAGGAGAAAGATCAGAAGTTATTAGAGCTCGCGAGGAATCACGCCAGAAGGTTGAAGTTATGTAAACATCCGAACGTCTTGAAGTGTTTGGAGACTTTGGAGATCGAGAACGGGGCCGAGTGTACTATACACGTCGTGACGGTGCGTGAGAGATAGAGAGAGTCGAAGTTCTTTGCGGATTGCGAATAACGCGCGATTGTTTTTTTTGCGTGTGTGTTTATGTTTATGTTCTCGTGCGTGTGTCTGCGTGTGCGTGATTCTCCTGTTTGTTCTCCTTTGTTTGAGTGTATCGTTACGTATGGTTTGATCGAGACTGACATCGCTCTCGCGCTCTTTCTTTCTTTTTTTTTCGTTCGACATGCGATGTGTATGTTTTATAGGAGAAAGTGGTGCAATTGGAGGAACATTTGAGAGACGTACCGAAAGGAACGCATCAAAGAGATGAGTATTTTGCGCTCGGTATACGCGAAGTCGCGACTGGGATTGCATTTTTGAACAACGCGGTTGGGCTAGTGCACGGCGCGATTGGTTTGAGTTCGATCGTCGTGACGGAGAATTTGGAGTGGAAAATAGCAGGGTTTGATTTGGTTTCAGAATTGCAAGAGATCGGAAAAGGGGTGAATGGATCGGCGAGTATTGTACATGGTGCATATTTAGTGCCCGATCAGTATAAGCCGGATGAATATAGAAGAGGAGATTGGCAGTCTGTGCCCGAAGGACCACCTTGGGCAATCGATTCGTGGGGATTAGGGTGTTTGATTCGCGAAGTTTACGGAGGAGGCGCGATGACAAGCGCAGAAGATTTAAGAGATATTCAGCACATCCCGAAAGTTTTATTGAAAGAGTATCAAAAACTATTGGGAAGTCAACCGGCGAGAAGATATAACCCGAAAAAGTTGATCGAAAATTCGAGTCTTTTCGAGAATAAGTTAGTCGAGACTATTTCGTTCATCGATAATTTGAGTTTGAAAGACGCGATTGAGAAGGAATATTTCTTCAGACATTTGCCGCGAGTTATGGAAGGATTGGCGACGGTTACAGTAGAACGTAAAATTCTGCCAAAGTTATGTCAAGCTTTAGAATTTGGTGCGGCGCCAGCTTTGGCAATTACGCCAATGCTTCAAGCGGCTAAAAATTTACCAGTTGAAGTTTGGAAAAAAAAAGTCATTCCGACGATTGTGAAATTGTACGATAAAACTGATCGCGCAGTCAGAGTCGCTTTGTTGGAACACTTACAAAAATACGTACACGCTTTAGATAATAAAATGACAGATGAAGTGATTTACGAGAAAATTTCGACCGGTTTTAACGACGGAGATCCGTTCGTTCGCGAATTGACTTTAAGAACGGTCTTATTGCTTGCGCCTAAATTGACTGAAAGAACTTTAGGTTCGAACTTGTTGAAACATTTATCAAAGCTCCAAGTAGATGAGCAAGCGGCTATCAGAGCGAATACGACTATTTGTTTAGGAAATGTCGCGACTTATCTCGCAGAAGCCACGGCAAAGAGAGTGTTATGTAACGCGTTTACGAGAGCCTTAAGAGACGCTTTCCCAAACGCTCGACAAGCTGGTTTAATGGCGTTGAAATATACGACGCAATATTACGAACCCGTTGAAGTTTCTACAAGAATTGTACCAGCACTTGCACCATTGATGACAGACGTCGATCAAACCGTTCGTGAAGAAGCGTTTGCAACCATGACCGTGTTTGTTGATATTCTTCGCAGAAACTCAAACGCTATGAAACTTGGTCCAGAAGAAGCACAAAGAATGCTCGAAGCCGAACAAGCAGAGGCGCACGAAAAAGCGAAAAAGAAAGCATCAAAAGCAGGAGCGATGCTTTCCTGGGCGGTCGATAAAATGGCAAACGCAGTTGGTCAAGTTGGAGGCCAAGATAGTGATAGCGTTGATAACAAGGACATTGACTTAAATAGCGAAGTGTTCGCGGCGAAGAGTTTCGGTTCAGCAGCTCCACCTCCGAGATTATACGGTTTAACTCCTAACGCGAGCCCGAGTCCGTCTCCAAATCCAAGTCCATCACAAACAGTAAAAACTAGAGGCGGTGGATACGTGAACAACTCGAGTCCGATTTATGAAGAACAACCGCCGCCGTCTTTGAAGAACTTTGGAACTAAAGAAGAATCTTCTTTTACTACTACTACTATTAGCAATCAGCAACAACAAAATAGCAACGCAATGGCGGCCGCATCGGATGGATGGGGTGATTTGAATGACGAAGAGGATGACTATTCTGGATTTAATAAAGAGGAAGAAGAGGCTCGAGCGCGTTTGAGTAAAATGTCGACCACTACATCATCTTCTGCTAGTGGTGGTGCACGTCGACCGCAAATGGGTGGCGGTATGGGATCAAAGACACTAAGCACTGCGAGTGCAGCGAGCGATGGGTGGGGAAGTGATAGCATGGAGGAGGCGTTTGCGGCACCGGCTCCGGCGCAGCAGAGACGAGCGCCCGCAACGTCTGGTGGACACGTCGCTTTGGGCGCAAAAAAGCTTGGCGCAAAACCCACTATAAAGCTAGGCGCAAAGAAAGTACTATCGGCTAAAGATATCGACTTGGAAGATTTATTAGGATAATAATTAAATTTAACAACAAAACAACACGTATTATATATTAGCATAGGTATGTGTTCGTATTATTACACACACTTAAAATATTCGCAAACAACGACAAGCGGCAAAACAAACAAAAGTACACATCATCATCATCATCATTCATTGTTTGAGGTTCAGCAAAGCGTGCGCCAACCCTTTATCAACCTCTAAACTCCTCTCAAACATTTGTTGAATGATCCCACGTTCTGCGATATCCATATCTCTCGCGATCCAATCGCCTCCTTGATCTTTTGAGCATCCTCCTGCGTCGGTGTTTGCGTATAAATACAAATCTTCGGTTCTTTCTGCCAAAAGCATTTTCCTCGCGCGCTGCCAGGAAACTTCGTACGGATTACTTTGCGGACGACACGTTCGAATGATCTTCAAAGCGTTCTCTAAAGGAATTCCTTTACAAAACGTCAAATATCCGAGTATCGTTAAGCTCGCTCTGTTGATCCCAGCCGTACAATGTACGTACGTCTTCCTCCCCATCCCATCGTGTAACAAATTAAACGCCCTGGTCATATCACCCAACCTTCTGGACTGATCTAACCTATCAAAATCTCTCACCGCAACTCTCACAATAACGACCCCTCTCTCCAAACACCTCTTCCTAATCGGCTCCCAATCGATCCCGAGCGCTTCGTGACACATACCGCATTGCAAACAAACAATCGCTTCAACGCCAGCTTCATCGATTAACCTGTCAATATCTTCAGGCGTCCTCGGGCACGACCCTATCAAAGTCGAACAATTCTTCATCTCCTCGTACGTAGGATTCTCAATCGGTTCCATTTTCTCCGAATCGTATGTTACATAATCCCAATTCAAGGTCCACTGCCATCGCCCTTCCGGTGGTGTATCCCCACCCCTAGGCGCCCTGTTCCCATTCAATCGTAACCCGGCCTGTCCCGATTCTTGTTCTCTTCTCTCGTAATCAACGCGCTCTTTTTCCGAAGATGATCGTGAATCGGCCGAAACAGCGTTCGCGCGTGTTCGAGTTCGCCGTTTATTATAATTATTATTATTGTTATAATCACGCGAATCCGTTCGTCGTTTAAAGACCGTGTTGGTGGACTCGTTCGATATTCTGCAGGAAGAATAGACAGAGCGCATGGTCGGTCGAAAGATAGTTCACGATAGATTTAATCGAGCCAGGGATTATAAGTAGTAGTAGTATCCTCTCTGTTAGATATTAGATCTATATTATATGTATGTATGTATGTATGTATGTATGTGTGTGTTGTTTATGATCTCTTGCTCTCCCTAATCCGCGTCGTGTTTATGAAAATATCTTCGCATATCTTTAGCAGTTTAGACATTAGAGCCTTTTTTTCTTAAAGCACTGTAACATGTGTAAAGAGAGCTATTGTAGTGCTTTTGAATTTGGCCAGATGGTACTGAAGTCGTTAATGAAGGAGAGGACGACAACGAAAGCAAAAAAGAAGAAGACTGTTGTTCAAGAAGACGCGCGAAGTGAAAGTCTGAAGTAAGAGTACGAGTATACGAGTAGCTGTTATAATGGCAACGTCGTTCAGAAAAGGCACGCCTTTGTCGATTGACAGTTTAACGGCTTCGGTGAATGACACTTGTTCGCTGATAATTCTCTCACTAATGTACGCGCAAGTGTCTCGTCAAACCACTAGATGTCGTACACGCATATTCACAAACGTGACATTTGTACGGCTTCTCGCCTGAATGCACGCGCAAGTGTTTCTTCAAACTACCAGATTGCGCAAACGCTTCATCGCAAACGTGACATTTGTACGGCTTCTCGCCTGAATGCACGCGCAAATGTTTCGTCAAAGCACTAGAATCTGAAAACGCTCTCTCACAAACGTGACATTTGTACGGCTTCTCGCCTGAATGCACGCGCAAGTGTGCTGTCAAATTACCAAATGTCGTACACGCATATTCACAAACGTGACATTTGAACGGCTTCAATCCATTATGTACGAGCATGTGTGTGTCCAAATGACTCGGTGCTGCAAAGGCTTTATCACAAACGTGACATACATGTCTTTTCGGTTTATTCCTCTTTGTATTATTATTATTATTATTATTATTATTATTATTATTATTATTATTATTATTATTATTAATAATATTATTATTATTATTATTATTATTATTATTATTATTATTTTGTCGTTGCTGATTTCCTTCCGATGCTCTTATTCGTTCTCATTCCTCTCTCTCTAAAATCTCTACTCGCGCAGTTAATATCTCTAAAGTGTTATTCCTCAAATTCCTTATTGGTATTCCTTTCTTCCTGACCATTACTATCAATTATTCTTATTCTTCTTATTCTTCTTATTAATTAATTAATTAATTAATTAATATATTTCACTCTCAGCAACAGTCTCTTAATAATGTATTTATGACGATTTTCAGCGAAACGCAAAAACCAAATTTCTCCATTTTTTGATGGATTGATGAGATGAACAAATCGTTAGAACACTTGGTACAAATCGTTCGCTTAAAGACGACGTCTTGAAAGATAAATTTAATATATAGTATTTTATTAAAACAAATACCGAATTGAATTAGATATCTATACAGAGATCCTCTCGGTTGTTGTTTACTTATGTCGCGTGTTCATGTGTGTTTTTAAACTACTAGATGTCGTACACGCATATTCACAAACGTGACATTTGTACGGCTTCTCGCCCGAATGCACACGCAAGTGAGTTGTCAAACCACCAGATGTCGTACACGCATATTCGCAAACGTGACATTTGAACGGCTTCTCGCCCGAATGTACGCGCAAGTGTGATGTCAAATTACCAGATTGCGCAAACGCTTCATCGCAAACATGGCATTTGAACGGCTTCTCGCCTGAATGCACGCGCAAGTGTGCTGTCAAACTTCCAGATTCTGAAAACGCTCTCTCACAAACGTGACATTTGTACGGCTTCTCGCCTGAATGCACGCGCAAGTGTGATGTCAAATTACTAGATGAAGTACACGCATATTCACAAACGTGGCATTTGAACGGCTTCAATCCATTATGTACGAGCATGTGTATATCCAAAGCATTCCGTGCTTCAAAGGCTTTATCACAAACGTGACATACATGTCTTTTCGGTCGAACTCTCTTTCCATTATTATTATTATTATTATTATTATTATTATTAATATTATTATTATTACTATTATTTTGTCGTTGTTGATTTCCTTCTGTTGCTCTTATTCGTTCTCGTTCCTCTCTCTCTAAACTCTCTACTCGCGCAGTTAATATCTCTAAAGTGTTATTCCTCAGATTCCTTATTGGTATTCCTTTCTTCCTGACCATTACTATCAATTCTTCTTATTATTAATTAATTAATTAATTTATATATTTCACTCTCAACAGTCTCTTTTAATGTATTTATATGTCGATTTTCAGAGAAACGCAAAAACGACCAAATTTCTCCATCCACTGATGATCCAGCTGGGACAGCTGATCAGCATAAATTATTAAGATTAACAATTAAATAAGTTCAAAAATCAAAAGCGGTTTGCGCGCTGCTGGCAGCGAATAACAATAAAAGAACCAAAAACACGCACCGCTCTCAAAAACAAACCACGACAACTACTACTACTACTACTAGAAGAGAGAGATTAAGAGATTAAGAGATTAAGAGAGCGAATTAGGACTTAAAATGGTCGCCTTAAACGGCGAACTAGAACAACGAATGATCTTCCAAGAAATCGCGAAAGATTTACATCGAAATTTCTCGAACGAACAGAGAACGACGAAAATGCTGCAGAGAGATTTAGAACGAGCGAAAGAGATCTTGATCGCAATGAAGGAAGGATTGGATACAAAAACGAGACAGCTAATGGAGTCGCGAGATTTGATTGAAGCACAAAGTGGTGATAATCGAACAATGAAGCGAGCTTTAGAGGAAATAGGGAACGAATTCGAACGAATGAAGGAACGAGTGAAGAATTCGAAGGAAGAGGTTTTGAACACGCGCGAGGAGTGCGAGAGAAGGATTAGAGATGTAACGAGCGAAAGAGCGCGATCGGAAGATGTTTTAGAGGTGCATAGATTGAGAGAGTACGTGCAAAGTGAACAGAGGAGGAGGGAAGTCGCGGAGAGAGCGTTGGATGATTGCGCGAGCGCGTTCGCTTTAGAGAGGAGAGATCAAGATCAAGAGATGAAGAGGCACATAGAGCGAAGGTTAGAGTTGGAGAATCAATGCGAGAAAATGGAACAATTATGTGATGAAGTGCAAAGGAAAACGGAGAAAGAGTTGAAAGAAAAGCAGAGAGAGTTGCAAAATGCGATTAAACAAAACGACGCGTTGAAGCTAGAAAATGAGCAAAAGAGAGCCATCGTTAAAACTTTGGAAGATGATTGCAAGATAGCGAATACTGCTTTACGCGAACGAAGTGCTGATATGGCTATGGCTGTTAAGAAATTAAACGTCGAGTTGAAACAACAACGAATGGAAACCGAACGAGGCATGGCGAAAAGGGTCGATGCTTTAAGAGTCGCGTTTGGAAACGCTATCGAAGAAGTGAAAGATGTTTCGAGACGTGCACTCGATGCTAAAAACGAAGAAATTAATGAAATGAAACAAAAAAATGAAGAGACGAAAGCTAGATTCCAGTTTGTTGAAAAGCATACGTTAAAAGCGAGAGATTCGATTATCGATCTCGCGAATGAAAAGGAAGAGCTAGAGGAAGAACGCGACGAGCTGAGAAGAGCGTTGCAAAGAGCGGGAGAATTAAATGCAAAATTAACGAAACGTGCGATGGATATGAACATTTCTACTACTATTAATGTTGATGCTTCATCGACGTCGACGACAAAAAAGACATCGTATTCGTCGTTAAAGAAACCAAAAGATTCGATGAAAAGTTCTGGCAAGGCTTTAGCAGAAACGTTGAAGGCAGAGCTTAACTTGTTAAAAATAGCACACGATAACGTGATAAATTCTTTCGCTACGGGAGAGAAGGATTTGGAAAAAATGGTAACAAGGATGGATGAAATATCGCGCGAGATTATGGACAAGAGCGAACAGGTTCGATTAGCAAACGCGTCCGCATTCGGAAATTGATTTTTTTTTTGTAGAATACGTTAGTATTAGTGTCGATATCATAGTGTACTTTATGAATGTGTATCTCTTATACAAACTAAAAATGCTGCGTCTTTTGTTTATTATTCACCGACGTAATAGAAATCACCAGCGAGTTTTTGTTCTCTATCCTTTACTGAATCCATTTTATTAATTCTCGGTCGGTAATTCGTCGGATCTCTTCTAAACGAAATCTCGAGGTGTTTCAAAAACTGATTCAAACCAGTGACTAAACCTTGCGGTCTCGTTGCCGTTGCATTAATAGCCGGTTGGCCAGTATATACTATAACCTTATCTGCTAAATATGTCGCCATGATGAAATCGTGCTCGACGATAAACGCCGCCTTCTTCGCGTGCATGACGAACCTTTTAATAACCTTTGAAGTCCATACTCTTTGCTCGGAATCCAAATACGCAGAAGGTTCGTCGATGAGATAAATATCTGCTGGAGTTCCCATACACATTGTCAAAGCTACGCGCTGCAATTCACCACCAGAGAGGTTCTTCACGTATTGGTCGAGCAATGGATCGATATTCATCGGTTTCACGACGTCGGAGATAAACTGCGGGTGCAAAAACGCGTCTCTGATTTTAGACATTAACAAATCGCGAACTGTCTTTTCAAATTTCGGAGCAATTTTTTGCGGTTTATACGAGACGTTAAACTCCGGGAGTTCAATCGATTCATCATCGGGTTTGATTAATCCTGCGATTAAACGAATAAACGTCGTCTTCCCAGTTCCGTTTTCTCCAAGCAAGACGACGATTTCTGAATCCTTAAACTCACCGGCTTCGACGTTCAAAGTAAAGCCTCCTTGTGTTTTCTTCATAGCCGGATATTCGTACATGCTGAACGCTTCATCACTCGCGTGCATGAGACGTTCGTCTTCGTTTTGGGAAACTTTGAAAGTCAGTTCTTCCGGGCGGAATCTTAAATTCTCCGTCGGCACGAAACCGGCCAAAAAAATATTAATCCCTTCTCTCACACCAAAAGGCATAGTAACAACACCATATGCGCCCGGTTTCCCGTATAAGCAGCAAATAAAATCGGACAAGTAATCCAGCACGGACAAATCATGTTCGACGACGATGATGTATTTATTAATCGATAACAACGAGCGAATTACGCGCGAAGCCTTTAATCTTTGCTTCACGTCTAAATACGAACTCGGTTCATCGAACATGTAAATATCCGCATCTTGCACGGCAACTATACCAATCGCAAATCTTTGCAACTCCCCACCAGATAACTTTGCCACATCTCTATCCAAAACATGAGTCAACTCTAACTGTTCTATTAAAGTATCTTTATCCGCGCCTCCTTCGCCTCCGTCTTTATCATCCAAAATCGCCCCAACCATCCCTTTCACAGCCTTCGGAACGTGATCGACATACTGCGGCTTAATCAACGCCTTCAAGTTATCTTCCAAAATTCTCGTCAAATAATTCTGCAACTCGCTGCCGCGGAAGTGTAACAAAATATCCGACCAATCGGGTGGTTGCGCAAACTTCCCCAGATTCGGTTTCAACTTCCCGGCCAAGATCTTCAAAGCCGTGGACTTCCCGATCCCGTTCGTCCCGACTAACCCTAACACTTGCCCGCTCTTCGGCGTAGGCAGTCTGTGTAACTTAAACGTGTTCGGCCCGTACCTATGCGTCGTCTCCTTCTCCAAATTCTTCGGTAAATTTATAATCTGAATCGCCTCAAACGGGCACTTCTTCACGCATATGCCGCACCCAATACATAACAACTCATCGATATTCGCAATCTTCGACTTCTCCGTGACTTCGATGCAATGTTTCCCGATCTTCACGACTGGGCATTGTTTCTTGCACTCCTGTTTGCACTTCTTCGGGCGGCAGCGCTCGGCCTCGACTATCGCGATTCGGTCGAGCGATTCGTTCCTATCGTCCTTCTCCTGCTTCTTCTTCGGTGGCATCTTCGCTCGAGTTCAATCTTTTGCCGCGCTTCTTTCTCCCTATTATTATTATTATTAGTAGTAGTAGTATCACTGTTATTATTATATATGTTTATATATATAATAATAAGTGGTAATGATAATTCCCGTTTGAGCGAAAAAGTGGTGCAAAAAAACCCTAATAAATTGAGTGGTGTTCACTCGAGTTCAATCTTTTACCGCGCTTCTTTCTCCCTATTATTATTATTATTAGTATCACTGTTACTATATATATTTATATATATAAGTAAGTGGTAATGATAATATATCCCAGTAGTACGTACAAAAGTTGTCTCGTTTTCTTCAATGACGAGGGCACAGATCTCTGCGAAAAAGTGGTTCAAAAAAACCCTAATAAATTGAGATGTGCATAATTTAGGGTTTCACACAAAAAGAGTACTTTTCGATTGTTTCTCTCTTCCAACAAAGACGTCATTTCGTAGCAGAAAACAAATCACTCTGCGCACTCGCTAGTAAACATATACACGTACTAAAAATAGAGCGATAAGAAGATAAAAGAAGATGCCTATCGGTGTACCGAAAGTAGCGTACCGACTCCCAGGCGA
>Ga0302126_10000505_pt1 | contig 24967 bp, 17 predicted proteins | sample CB4_20m_MG_FD_203108 | JGI IMG/M metagenome (GOLD analysis project Ga0302126, IMG submission 203108) | Marine microbial communities from Western Arctic Ocean, Canada - CB4_20m | ecosystem: Environmental > Aquatic > Marine > Oceanic | place: Canada: Western Arctic Ocean | collected 2017-09-24 | reverse complement strand
TAAGCCTTCTTCTTACTACCAAAACCTAATACGTAAAGCAAGATCGAATAAAAATAGATACTTGTTGATTGCAAAAAAACTAGGGTACTCAGATTACATAAAAGTTAAAAACATGCCTTTGTTTAAAGAGGGCTCCAACAGAGGTGGTCTTATTGTAATACCCACAACTGTTCGAGAACACCCGATGGGTAAAATTGCCGAACGCCTGGTGGGTAATCAAGATAGAAATACCCCTGGTTTGTATGCTGTTGGTCTTGAGGGTGCTTATCACACGCAGCTTAGCGGAAAAGAAGGTAGGCGTTTAAAGCAAAAGATTTCAAAAGGAAGATGGAAACCTGTTTATGATGAAAATGAAATAGAGCCACAAGATGGGTATGATGTTATATCAACCATTAACATAAACATGCAAGATATTGCCCATCACGCCTTGTTGAAACAACTTGAAGAATATCAGGCAGATCATGGAAGTGTTATTGTTATGGAAGTTGCAACAGGCGAAATTAAGGCAGTTGCAAATTTAGGAAAGAGTAGAAGTGGAGGTTATTACGAGCGTCTTAATTATGCAGTAGGAGAGTCTAGTGAGCCAGGGTCAACCTTTAAAACAATAGCAATGACTGTTGCCTTGGAGCATAAGGTGCTGGACACTGCAACCCTTGTTGACACACAAAGGGGTAAGGTGCGTATGTATGGCCGTACCATTTCAGACTCGAAAAGAGGAGGCTATGGTGAGATATCTGCGGCTACTGCCCTAGAGGTTTCTTCAAACATTGGTTTTGCAAGAATGATTGATGGCGCCTATAAAGACGATCCAAAAAAATTCACAGACCAAATAAAAAAATGGAAGCTAGATCAAAAAATAGGAATTCCAATTCTAGGAGAGGGCGCGCCTGTAATTCCTGAAGTGGGAGATGCCCTTTGGAGTAAAAATGCCTTGCCATCTATCTCTTATGGGTATAATTTAAAGATGACACCACTGCAAATTTTAACCTTTTACAACGCCATTGCAAATAACGGTACTATGGTCAAGCCCCGTTTTGTAAAAGAAATTCGTTCCTGGAACAAGCAAATAGAAGTCTTTGGCACCCAGGTTATTATAGATAAAATTGCCTCCCAGGCTACCATTGGTAAGATGCAAGAGATGTTAAAAAACATTGTAGTACGAGGTACCGGTAAAAGCCTGTACTCTAAAAACTTTTCAATGGCAGGAAAAACAGGTACTGCAAGAATAGACTACGCAGACCTTGACACTTGGTTAAAAGATAAAAAATATGTGTCCTCGTTTGCTGGTTACTTTCCAGCAGATCAACCTAAATATTCTTGCATTGTGGTGATACATAAACCATCTGCAGATAAGGGCTACTATGGAGCAGATGTTACGGGGCCAGTTTTTAAGCGTATTGCCCAAAAAATATATACAGATAGCCCTTTAAAAGCAGAGATTGCTGCCAAAGATTTACTAGATGTGGCTACCCAAAGAGATTTTGATGGCTACTATCAATACACCCAACAAGACACAGCTACCATGCCAAATGTAAAAGGAATGCCGGCAATGGATGCTATCTCGCTACTAGAAAATTTAGGACTTGTGGTGCAATTAAGAGGTAGTGGAAGGGTGCAACGCCAGTCGCTAACAATGGGAACAAAAATTAAAGAAGGTCAAGAAATTATACTCAATTTATCGTGATAACATTAAAAGACATATTGTATAAAGTTTCCCTTGAAAAAGTAGTGGGAAATACAGCCGTGGCTTTTCGTGAGTTGCAGTTTGATAGCCGTAAAGTTGGTCTAGACGATGTTTTTGTTGCTATAAATGGTACCCAAAGCGATGGTCATCAATTTATCAAAAAAGCTATTGATCAAGGCGCTTTGGCTGTGGTTTGCCAGCAAATGCCAAAAGAGATTATAAATGGCATTACCTACCTGCAGGTACAAGATACTCAACAGGCATTGGCTATAATGGCATCTCACTTTTATGGAAACCCTTCCGCAGAGCTGCAACTCGTTGGTGTAACGGGCACAAATGGTAAGACAACTATTGCAACGCTGTTGTACACTCTTTTTACATCGGCAGGTTATAAAGTGGGCCTTTTATCTACTATAAAGGTAATTATTGGTGCCACAGAGCATCCCGCTACGCATACAACTCCAGATAGCTTGGCTATTAATAAGTATTTGCGCCAAATGGTAGACGGGGGAGTAGCCTATTGTTTTATGGAAGTAAGCTCTCATGGTATTGATCAAAAAAGGACAGAAGGTTTGCATTTTGCTGGCGGTATTTTTACGAATCTATCTCATGATCATTTAGACTATCATACAAGTTTTAAAAAATACCGTGATGTAAAGAAAACATTCTTTGATGGCTTGCCTAAAACTGCCTTTGCCTTAACAAACGCAGACGATAAAAATGGCCCTGTAATGCTACAAAATACAAAGGCTAGAAAGTATACGTACGCCTTAAAAACGATTGCAGATTATAAAGCTCAAATACTAGAAAACCAATTGCAAGGACTGCTTTTAAAAATTAACAATCAGGAATTGTGGGTAAAGCTCATCGGAAATTTTAACGCCTATAACCTGCTAGCTATTTATGCTACTGCAGAGCAATTGGGCCTTGAAGAATTAGAGATTTTACAGCTTTTAAGTACTCTAGAGAGTGTGGATGGAAGGTTTCAATACTTAGTCTCTGAGGGTAAAATAACGGCAATTATAGATTACGCTCATACACCAGATGCACTAAAAAACGTACTTGAGACTATAAATACCATAAGATCAGGTAATGAACAGCTTATAACTGTAGTGGGTTGCGGCGGAGACCGAGATGTTGAAAAAAGACCAAAAATGGGTGCTATTGCTGCCCAGTTAAGTACCAAGGTGATTTTTACAAGTGATAACCCACGCTCAGAAAATCCAGATACAATCATACAACACATTGAAGCGGGTGTGCCGCCGCAACATTATAAAAAAACCATAGCCATTTCAGATAGAAAACAGGCTATAAAGACAGCATGCCAAATGGCAAACGAGCATGATATTATACTTGTGGCTGGAAAGGGTCATGAGACCTATCAAGAAATTCAAGGTGTGCGCAGTGAGTTTGATGACCGTAAAACAATAAGTGAATTATTAATCGCCCTAAATAAATAAAGCTATGTTATATTATTTGTTTGATTTTTTAGATAAAACTTATGATTTGCCTGGAGCTGGATTGTTTCAGTTTATCACCTTTAGAGCAGCACTGGCGGTTATTACCTCTTTGCTAATAGCAACGGTTTGGGGAAAGAAAATTATCAAGATTTTACAAGACAAACAAATGGGTGAAACCATTAGGGATCTTGGCCTGCAGGGGCAGTCAGAGAAAGCAGGAACTCCAACAATGGGTGGCCTGATCATTATTTTAGCTACACTGGTTCCCGTGTTGTTGTTTGCTAAACTGGATAATATTTATGTGATTTTGTTAATAGTAACCACTCTTTGGATGGGGGCTATAGGTTTTTTAGACGATTATTTAAAAAAGTTTAAAAATGACAAGGATGGTTTGCCAGGAAAATTTAAAGTATTAGGTCAAGTTGGGCTCGGTGTCATTGTAGGGGCTACCATGTTTTTTCATAGCGATATTACTGTTAAAACAGAAAAGTTAGATCCTATTACGGGTCAAGAAATGGTGAACACTACAGGGGCAAAAACATTTAATGATGCAGAAAAAACGCTGTTAACCACCATGCCCTTTGTAAGTGGAAATGAGATTAACTATGAGAAATTAGTAACCTGGGCTGGAGATGGGTACGCATCTTACGCGTGGTTGATATTTATACCTATTGTAATTTTTATTATCACAGCAGTATCTAATGGAGCCAATCTCACCGACGGTATAGATGGTCTTGCCGCCGGAACCTCCGCTATTATATCGGTAACTCTGGCCATTTTTGCTTGGGTGAGTGGTAATGTGATTTTCTCAGATTACCTCAATATTATGTATATCCCAAACACAGGAGAGCTTACTATTTTTATTATGGCTTTTGTTGGAGCTCTGATAGGCTTTTTATGGTACAATGCATATCCAGCACAAGTGTTTATGGGTGATACAGGGAGTTTGACCATTGGAGGTATTATTGCTGTTATTGCTATTGCAATTAGAAAAGAATGGTTGATTCCAATTCTATGCGGTATTTTTTTGATGGAAAATCTCTCGGTGGTATTGCAGGTAGGTTGGTTTAAATACACAAAAAAGAAATTTGGAGCAGGAAGGCGCATTTTTAAAATGTCTCCCCTGCACCATCATTACCAAAAAGGAGGGTTTCATGAAAGTAAAATTGTCACTCGTTTTTGGATTGTTGGAATTTTCTTAGCGGTATTAACCATAGTGACATTAAAAATTAGATAATAAATAAAAGGGTTCCTCTAGGGGTTTAAAACAAGTATTTGAAGTTAAAAATGAAACAAAAACTAGTCATATTAGGTGGAGGAGAAAGTGGTGTTGGCACCGCTATTTTAGGCCAGCAAAAAGGGTATGATGTTTTTGTGAGTGATTACGGAGCTATTAAAGATACTTATGCCCAAGTGTTGTCAAGCAATCAGATCAATTGGGAAGATAAAGGACACACTGTTTCTGAAATTATAGTTGCAGATATAGTAGTGAAAAGCCCTGGCATCCCAGATGTGGCGCCAATAATATGTAGTTTAAAACAGGCAGGTGTAAAGGTGATTTCAGAAATAGAATTTGCTGCACAATTTACAGATGCAACTATAGTAGCCATAACAGGTAGCAATGGTAAAACATCTACGGCAAGTTTAACCTATGCGCTACTTAAGGATGATTTAAATGTAGCTCTTGGAGGAAATATTGGAGATAGTTTTGCGGCACAGGTTGCAGCACCAGGCTATGAAAACTTTGTATTGGAGCTAAGTAGTTTCCAGCTAGATGGTATTGAGAAATTTGCGCCACATATTGCGGTTTTAACAAACCTAAGTCCAGATCATCTTGATAGGTATGAGAATTCATATCAAAAATATATAGCCTCAAAATTTAGAATAACGATGAATCAAAAAGCGTCAGATTATTTTATCTACGACGGGGATGATGTTCAAATAAATAAATGGCTAGCAAGCCATGAAATTAAAGCCATAAAATTACCCTTCTCGCTCACACAAAAACTAGAGCAAGGAGCTTACATAAAAGAAAATAAAATAATAATAACCATACAAAATACCCAATTCACTATGCCAATTGCAACGTTAGGACTTCAAGGTAAGCACAATGTCAAAAATGCCATGGCTGCAAGTACTGTAGCTACGCTATTAAAAATCAGAAAGGCAACCATAAGGGAGTCTTTGGAGAGTTTTCAAGGTGTTGAGCACCGCCTTGAAAAAGTATTAAAAATTAATAATGTGATGTATATCAATGATAGCAAAGCTACCAATGTTAATGCAACATTTTACGCCCTGGATAGCGTAAAAACCCCAACAGTTTGGATCGTTGGAGGTGTAGATAAAGGAAACGATTACAGTGAGCTTTTGCCGCTTGTAAACGAAAAAGTAAAGGCTATTATCTGTTTGGGTTTAGATAATGAAAAGATTAAATCTCAGTTTAGCAATGTGGTAGATTTATTTGTAGAGACGGCCGGTATGCAAGAGGCTGTAAAAGTTGCCTATAAACTAGCAGACAGAAATGACACTGTTTTGCTAAGCCCAGCTTGTGCCAGTTTCGATTTATTCACAAATTATGAAGACAGAGGCAGGCAGTTTAAAGAAGCTGTGAGACATCTTTAATGGTTAAGGCCAACAAACTAGAATACATAAATTTTATATTAAAAAGTGAAGTCAATATTTAAAAACATACAAGGAGATAGTGTTATTTGGGCCATTATTGGTGTGTTGGCTATATTTTCTTTTTTACCTGTGTATAGTGCTAGTAGTAATTTAGCTTACCTATATGGTGACGGTAACACCTTTAAGTTTTTAGCAAAGCATTTCGCTCACTTGGTGCTTGGTTTTGGGATCTTGTATGGAGTTCATAAAATACCATATCATTATTTTAGAGGTCTTTCTATGATTGCCTTGCCCATTGTTGTTGTGTTATTACTCATAACGATTGCCCAAGGTACTACCATTGGTGGCGCTAATGCCAGTAGATGGATACGTGTACCCTTGGTTGGAGTCACATTTCAAACCTCTACTTTGGCTGCTGTTGTGCTTATGACCTATGTTGCTAGATATCTCTCTACAATAGAGAGTAAGCTAGTTAGCTTTAAAGAAACATTACTGCCTTTATGGCTGCCAGTTTTTTTAATAATAGGGTTGATATTGCCGGCAAATTTTTCTACTGCAGCGATCATTTTTGCTATGGTTGTTTTGTTGGTTTTTATTGGCGGATATCCTTTTCGGTATTTGGCAATTATTTTAACTACAGGGCTTCTTTTGTTAAGTTTATTTGTGTTGACGGCAAAAGCATTTCCGGAGGTATTTCCAAACAGGGTAGATACCTGGATTAGCAGGGTAGCTAGCTTTGTTGATAAAACAGATAAAGATGCAGATTACCAAATAATAAAAGCAAAAACAGCCATTGCCTCTGGAGGTATTACTGGTTTGGGTCCAGGAAAAAGTGTACAAAAAAACTTTTTGCCACAATCTTCCTCAGATTTTATTTATGCCATTATTGTTGAAGAGTTTGGCCTGTTAGGTGCCTTGGTTGTGATGGTAGTGTACTTGTTACTGCTCTTTAGGCTTGTTGTTGTAGCGCATAAATCTAGTTCTATGTTCGCAAAATTACTTGTCATTGGTGTTGGGCTTCCTGTTGTATTTCAGGCGCTTGTTAATATGGCAGTTGCCGTAGAGTTGTTTCCAGTTACTGGACAAACATTACCGCTTATAAGTAGTGGCGGAACTAGTATTTGGATGACTTGCCTTGCCTTGGGTATTGTGTTGAGTGTGAGTGCAAAAAGAGAAGTAGAAAAGAACGAAGAACAAGCAATGGATAACCCCCTTGATATATTGAGTCAAACCCTATAAATAGAAATAGTATTAACACACAAAAAACATATAAATTTATTATCTCTGGTGGTGGCACCGGAGGCCATATCTATCCAGCAATTGCAATTGCTGATGAATTAAAACTTCGTTTTCCTAAGGCAACGTTTTTATTTGTTGGTGCCAAAGACAGGATGGAAATGCAAAAAATTCCTCAAGCTGGTTATACCATCAAGGGTCTTTGGATTGCAGGGCTACAACGCTCATTAACTCTCAAAAATGCACTATTCCCTTTTAAATTAATTTCTAGTTTATGGGCTTCAAGAAAAATAATTAAATCCTTTAAGCCAGATGTTGCTATAGGTACTGGAGGTTATGCAAGTGCGCCTTTATTAAAAATAGCTTCTTTAAGGGGGGTTCCTTGTTTAATTCAGGAACAAAATAGCCACGCAGGAATTACCAATAAATGGTTGGCCAGCCATGTACAGTCTATATGTACAGCCTATGATGGGATGGATCGGTTTTTCCCGAAAAGTAAAGTAAAATTAACAGGAAACCCTGTACGTCAAGATTTGTTAGATGTTCACAGCAATAGGCTTCAAGGGTTGTCCTTTTTTAATTTAAGTGCTACATCAAAAACAATTTTAGTGTTAGGTGGGTCTTTGGGGGCCAAAAAAATAAACGAATTAATAGATGCGCATTTACCTTATTTTAAAAAGCATGAGATTCAGGTTTTATGGCAATGCGGAAAAATATATGCTCCAACCTATCAAGATAGAACCAAAGAAAACATTCAAGTTCATCCCTATATAAACAGGATGGATTTTGCATATGGCGTAGCAGATGTTATTATTAGCAGAGCGGGCGCATTGTCTGTCTCAGAGTTGTGCTTGGTGGGGAGGCCTGTGATTTTTATACCAAGTCCAAATGTGGCTGAAGACCATCAAACAAAAAATGCCTTGTCCATCTCTCAAAAAAATGCCGCTATTTTATTGCATGAAAAGGATGCCCTGGGGCAGTTTGAGACCATTATGGATGACTTGCTTGGTGACTCCCAAAAACAAAACCAATTAGGGGCTGCTATTTTAGCATTAGCAAAACCGCAGGCTACAAAAGATATTGTTGACCAAATTGAAAAATTAATCCACCACAACCTATAGATGAATACTCTTAGTAACATACAATCTATATACTTTGTTGGCATTGGCGGCATAGGAATGAGCGCTCTAGCTCGTTTTGCCATCAAGAAAAACCTAGCTGTCTTTGGGTATGATAAAACTCAAACAGCCTTAACAGCAACCCTAGAAAAAGAAGGGGCTGATATAACTTTTGAGGATAGTGTGTCATCACTGCCGCCAAAGGTTAAAAATAATACAAGCACCCTTGTGGTGTTTACTCCGGCAATTCCAGAGGATAACAAAATATTACAGTGGTTCACCCAGCAAGATTATAGAGTTATTAAACGCTCTGAGTTTTTAGGAGAATTAACACAAGATACCCTTTGCTTGGCTGTAGCAGGAACCCATGGTAAAACAACTACCTCTGCAATTTTAGGACATTTATTGGCCTATTGTGATATGCCAGTAACCGCTTTTTTGGGAGGTATAACAGAGAATTATAAATCTAATTTTATTAGTAAGGGTACAGCCATAACAGTTGTAGAGGCAGATGAGTTTGACCGCTCGTTTTTGACCCTCAAGCCAGATATTGCCTGTATTACCTCTATGGATGCAGATCATTTAGATGTCTATGGAGATGCAAGCGCCTTGGAGGCTTCTTTTCTAGCGTTTGCAGGTTTAGTGGCCGATAAAAATAAGCTCTTACACAAAAAAGGATTGCCTTTACAAGGCCAAAGTGTAGCCCTTGAAGAACCTGCAGCCTACCAAGGAAAAAATATACGCATCGAAAATGGGGCTTACAAATTTGATTTTATAGCACCTGAGGTAACCCTGCGTGATGTGTCTTTTAGTTTGCCAGGACATCATAATCTTCATAATGCGGTTACGGCTTTGTCTATGGCAATTTTGGCAGGAGCACCAACGCATTTATTAAAAGAGGCTTTGTCAAAATTTAAAGGAGTAGAGCGTAGGTTTTCTTATAGAATTAGAAGAGATGATTTGGTGCTTATTGACGATTATGCGCACCATCCAACAGAACTTGATGCGCTACATCAAGGGGTAAGTGAAATGTATCCAGATGATCAAAAGGTGATTGTTTTTCAACCACATTTGTTTAGCAGAACTCGAGATTTTATTGATGGTTTTGCTGAAAGTTTAGCGAGGTTTAATCAAGTATTTCTGTTGGATATTTATCCTGCAAGAGAAACACCTATTGAGGGTGTAAATTCTTCTTGGTTGCTGGAAAAAATAAAGAAAATCGCCATAGATGTTGATAATATTTCTTTGGTTTCTAAAGAATCACTTCCCGAACATTTAAAGAAGTCAAGTTGTAGAATTAAATTACTGGTTGGCGCCGGAGATATTGGAGCAGAGGTTTCACACATTACTAAAATACTTGAGCATGAAAATTAATTGGAACTTTATAGTTTTTATAGTACTTTCAGGCTTTGTTGTGTTTCTTTTTGGCTTTACAATGCAAAGAAATGAAGCTAGAAATTTGTCTAAAATAGTGATAGCATTTGAGGATGAAACGCCTCCTTTTATTACTTTAAATACGGTTAATAAATTGTTAATACAAAATTTTGAGACTGTTGCTAGCATCCCAAAAGAAGCCTTAGTTTTGAAAGAGGTGGAGGAACGATTGCTGAAAAATCAGATGATTCACAGCGCAGAAGTTTATATCACAGTTGATGGAATATTAGGGGCTAAAATAAAGCAAAGAACTCCCATTGCAAGGGTTGTTGATAAGCAGGATTATTACCTTGATACTGAGGGAGAAAAGATGCCTTTGTCATCGGTTTACACGGCAAGAGTTCCAATAGTTACAGGAGCAGTGATGGAGCATGCAAAACCGCTCACCGATTTATTGTTACAGATAAATCAAGACCAGATGATTAAAAGTAGTGTTGTTGGCTTAGAGGTTTTAAAGGACGGAACACTTAAAATGCGAATTCGCAAACAAGATTTTATAGTGCTTTTTGGAACAACAGACAATGCGGCACTAAAATTTCAGAATTATAAGGCATTTTATCAAAAAATAAAACAAGATAGTATGTTGGCAAACTACAAAACGGTTGATTTAAGATTTGGTAATCAAGTAGTGGCAACAAAAAAATAAAGGCTATGGAACAAGGAAACATTGCTGTAGGACTCGATATAGGAACAACAAAGATTGTTGCTATGGTAGGCAGGGAGAATGAGTATGGTAAGATGGAAATTCTAGGGATTGGTAAATCCAAAAGTTTGGGTGTGCACCGTGGGGTTGTAAATAATATTACCCAGACCATACAATCTATCCAACAGGCAATCACTGATGCAGAAACTTCTTCTGGAATTAAAATAGAAGATGTGGTGGTGGGTATTGCTGGGCAGCACATACGAAGTCTTCAGCACAGTGATTATATCACCAGGTCAAACAGCGATGAGGTGATTGATGTCAATGATATTGATAATCTATGTGATCAAGTTCATAAGCTAGTGATGCTTCCTGGTGAAGAAATTATACATGTGTTGCCTCAAGATTTTAAAGTAGATGGGCAGGCAGAAATAAAAGAGCCAATAGGAATGTACGGCGGGCGTTTGGAAGCCAACTTTCATGTGGTTGTGGGGCAAGTTGCTTCTATAAAAAACATTGGTCGTTGCGTGAAAAGTGCTGGATTGGAGCTCAGTGGTATTACACTAGAACCGCTAGCCTCAGCAAATGCGGTACTCAGTCAAGAAGAAAAAGAGGCAGGTGTTGCCCTTATTGATATAGGTGGTGGAACCACAGATTTAGCCATTTTCAAAGACGGTATTATACGCCACACTGCGGTAATTCCTTTTGGAGGAAATGTCATTACCGAAGACATCAAAGAAGGTTGCAGTATTATTGAAAAGCAAGCAGAATTGCTTAAAATAAAATTTGGTTCTGCATGGCCTGGAGAAAATAGAGATAATGAAATTGTTTCTATTCCTGGATTAAGAGGAAGAGATCCTAAAGAAATAACATTAAAAAATCTGTCAAAAATCATCCATGCTAGAGTGGTTGAAATTATTGAACAGGTGTATTTAGAGATAAAAAATTACGGTCACGAAGAGCAAAAAAAGAAATTAATTGCCGGAATTGTACTAACAGGTGGAGGTGCTCAATTACAGCATTTAAAACAGTTGGTGGAGTATATAACGGGTATGGATACCAGAATAGGGTATCCTAATGAGCATTTGGCTGGAGATAGTGATAGTGAAACCACTAGCCCATTGTATGCAACTGCCGTTGGCCTTGTGATGAATAGCCTAGAGAGTAAAGCGCGTGCCAACAGAATTGCAAAACCAGAAGATGGAGGCCCTACAGGCGATGGGCCAGCGCCAGGTGATGATGATTCAACAAATCCTGAGGGAGAAACTGATGATTCTCCTCCAGAGACAGATAAGCGTCCAAGTATTTTTGATACTTGGGCAGAGAAGTTTAAGCAATTTCTAGACAACGCAGAATAAAAGATACCATAGTTAAAAAAATATAATAACCCTCGCAAAAAAAAAAGTATATGCCAGAATTTGACAACATTTCGTTCGATCTGCCCAAAAACCAATCAAATGTCATTAAAGTAATTGGCGTTGGTGGTGGTGGTAGTAATGCCATAAATCACATGTTTAATCAAGGGATTAAAGGTGTAGATTTTGTGATTTGCAACACAGATGCACAAGCATTAGAGAACAGTGCTGTTCCAAATAAAATCCAATTGGGTATAGACCTTACAGAAGGTCTTGGGGCTGGTGCTAATCCTAAAATTGGAGAACAATCCGCTGTAGAGAGTATGGCAGAGATTAAAAGCATGCTAACAACCAATACAAAGATGATTTTTATCACCGCTGGTATGGGAGGAGGAACGGGTACAGGAGCTGCGCCAATAATAGCGAGAATGGCAAAAGATCTTGATATTTTAACTGTTGGTATTGTTACCATTCCTTTTCACTTTGAAGGGGCCATGCGTAACGAGCAGGCACAAATTGGTGTAGAAAATTTACGTCAAAATGTAGATAGTTTGGTTGTTATAAATAATAATAAATTACGTGATGTTTACGGAAATCTAGGTTTTAAAGCTGGATTTTCAAAAGCAGATGAGGTGCTGGCCACTGCAGCGCGTGGAATTGCAGAGGTAATTACACATCATTACACACAAAATATTGATTTACGTGACGCTAAAACAGTGTTGTCTAACAGTGGTACTGCTATTATGGGTAGTGCAACCTCAAGTGGTGCAAATCGTGCGCAAATTGCCATTAACAAAGCGCTAGATTCACCTCTTTTAAACGATAATAAGATAGCGGGAGCTAAAAACGTATTGTTACTCATTGTTTCTGGTACCGAGGAAATAACCATAGATGAAATTGGAGAAATAAGTGATCATATCCAGACAGAGGCTGGTCATGGGGCCAATATTATTATGGGTGTTGGTGATGATGAAACACTAGATGGTTCTGTTTCTATTACCGTTATAGCTACTGGATTTGATGCAGAGCAGCAAAATGAAATCACCAATACTGAGACTAAAAAAATTATTCATACCCTTGGCGAGGAGGCTAAGGCGCAACTAGACCTAACTCCTAATGTAACGGCAACACAAGTAGTGCTGCCACCGCAAACTAAAAGAGATGTTACTACTAGAGAGGTTTCACAGGAGCCCATTATAGTGCACACACTTTTTGAAGAAGATCCCCAGGAGCCTGAAGCAGTTCAAGAAAGTATACCACAAACCCAGGAAGTTCCATTTGAGGGATATATAGCAACTACAGATCTTATCAAGAATATTAATGTAGAATCTAACCTGGTTGACATACATTTTCTTGCAGAGTTTGAGCAATTGGTTATCAATGAAGTTAGTGTAAACAATTTTGAGGTAATACAGCCAGAGATTGTTTCTCCTAAAGCTATTGAAGGTCACGAGCTTACTGAGGTTACCCCTGTTGAGCAAGAGGCAGTTGCCGATTTTGAAATTAATGACATAGAAGAAGATAGTATCCCTGAAAAGGAAACTACTCAAGAGCCTATGCTAATGTTTGATATGCCTTTGCATGATAGCCCCCATGAGCAAGATGTAGTGGTTCACTCATTAGAAGAGCCAGTTGTAGCACAAGAGCAAGAAGAGCCAGCCTTAGAAATAGAACCGCAGCCTGAAGTTGTGGCCGCTGATGTTGAAGATATTGAGGTAACAGATCACCTAGAGGTGGTTCCTGTTAGCGAGGTTTCTAAAGGCGGAGTGGTAACGCGCTATAGCCTTGATGATTATACAGCCAAAGAAGAAGAACTTACAGGAGCTACTGCAGCTCAGGCGCCTCAAGTAACAGAAGTTTTAGAAGAAGAGGAGCTTGTTTTTGAAACTAAGATTGTGGAGCCAGCCCCGCAAAAGAAGGAGCTTGAAAATGCGCCACTAGACCCAATGAATACTCCTATTTCTAAATTATTGATTGAAGGTGCAGAGGAGCGTAAGCGTAAGTTTAAAGATTTTAACTATAAATTCAGAAACAACCCCTCAATTATTAATGATATTGAGAAGCAGCCTGCTTATAAAAGAGCAGGAATTGAGTTGGATGATGTTTCTAGCGAGGTACATCTTTCAAGAACCTCAGTAAGTGATGATGATGACGAAATAGAATTAAAAAGCAACAATAGTTTTTTACATGATAATGTAGATTAATTACATGGGTATCTCCCCCGAGATATACTTGTGTACTTAATTTTCAAAAACCCATTAATAGCTATTAATGGGTTTTTTATAGCCATGACAATTGTAGTTAATTTCCTATCTTCGTGGTCTAATTTTTATACCCATACCTATGAGTTTATCAGTAAAGATTATGGATGCTATGAAAATGGCTATGAAAAGTAAAGATACACTAGCATTGCAGGCACTTCGTTCTGTGAAGAGTGCTATTTTACTGGCTCAAACCCAAGGTGGAGCAAAGCAAGATCTTAGCCCTGAGGATGAAATAAAACTACTTCAAAAACTGGTAAAACAGCGCAAGGATAGCGCTGCTATTTTCTCTACTCAAGGAAGGGCAGATTTGGCAGATTCAGAAATAGCAGAAGCTGTGGTGATTGAGCAGTTTTTACCTCAGCAATTAAGTGAAGTTGAGGTGGCTGCAATGGTAGATAAGGCTATTGAGGCTACAGGAGCAAGCGCTATGGCAGATATGGGTAAGGTAATGGGCATGGTTACTAAAGAAGTAGCTGGAAGAGCAGACGGAAAAACCATAAGCACACTTGTAAAGGCGCGCCTATCAAATTAAAAAATATAACAATACAACACCTATAGTATAGGTGTTTTTGGCCTAGTAGTTCAACTGGATAGAATATCAGATTTCGGCTCTGACGGTTGGAGGTTCGAATCCTCTCTGGGTCACGAATAAATCAACAAAAAAGTTGAAACAAAGCAAGCTCAAAATAAAAGAGCTTGCTTTTTTATTTTGGGTGTTGCTGATGTTTCTTTTGTTGATTTTCAAAGCGGAGCTTTTGAGGGTCAGCGCAGCTAATCCTCTTTCGTATAATATAAAGAAGCCTCGCTTGCGTGTTTTTTTTTATTTGCACTATTTTCAAAGCGGAGCTTTTGAGGATCAGCACAGCTTATCCTATTTCGTGTAACATAGAGAAGCCTCGTTTGAGTGTTTATAGTTTTATACATATCTTAGTAAAATGTTTAAAGCTATTGTTATTTTTTTGATATTTTCTTTGGTGAGTTATGGTCAAATAATTTCTTTGAGTCCAGAGAGTTCTCTTTTTATAGAGTCTAACAGCTCGGTTTCTTTTGATGGTTTGGAATTAGCTCCAAACAGTGCTCATCTTATTGCAGGACCAAATACCATAGACCGCTCATTGGTACCAGTGGTGGTGGGCGATAATTCAAGTATTAATAGAGTGTATGCCATCTCTAGTGCAATAACAAATTACCAAGGTGTTGTAACTTTTCTTTACAAGGATAGTGAGCTTAATGATATAGAGGAGTCTAGTTTGGTGCTAGAGTTTTTGGGTGCAGATGGTATTTGGATAAATGTTGCGCCTATTATTGACCATATAAAAAACACCCTAACCTATAATCTTACAGATTTTACTGCAGTAACTGCAAGTGACGGCTCTGCAACACTTACCGTTACACCTATAGAACACAGCTCTAGTGTAGGTGTGTATCCAAACCCAACCTCTGGAGTATTATATATTGTTTCTAGAGAACCACAGCATGCAACACTATTTAGCATTACGGGCCAAAAAATACTAGAAACCAACGCCACTGAGTTAAATTTTGAAATTTTACCCTCTGGTGTATATTTGCTTCATTTACAGAATTCTAAAAAACAAATTTCTACATTCAAAATACTAAGAGAATAATATGAAAAAAATTACGCTACTGCTATTTATGCTATCCTTTACTTGGTTTAGCTTTGCACAAGTTGGTCTTAACACCATTACTCCAGACGCCTCATCTGCACTAGATATAGAGTCTACAACAGGAGGTATTTTAATTCCTAGACTTTCAGAGTCTCAGCGTGATGCCATTGCATTACCTGCCACAGGGCTCATGATTTATCAAACAGATAAGAACCCTGGTTTTTATTTTTACAACGGTACTGCCTGGACAAAGATTAATGGCGCAACAGGCCCACGAGGCCCACAAGGTGTATTTGGTGGCGCTTCATTTGAATATCAATACGGTGGTGTAGGACCACTTTTATCTGATGTTGATAATGGACTTGTAAGGTTTTTAGACATTGATACTCAAAACTCAGCAATCCAGCTTCAGTTTTCTGAATTAGACTCGTATGGCAACAGTGTTTACAGTTTTATAGAGATGCTTAGCCAGACGCAATCATCTACTAAAGGTGTGGTAAGGCTGGTTAATAAGTTTGATTCAACCAAAAATTTACAATTTAAAATAACCGATATTGATTTTACAAATGCTACTGGTTCTTCAGCACCGGGGTATTTTATATTCGATGTTGAAAATGTAGCCTCATCTACATCTAATCCATTTAGTGATTTTGCATCATATACTCCTGTAGTTATGACCTATTCTATCTCAGGATCTGACGGATTGCAGGGCCCTCAGGGTGAGCAAGGACAAGAAGGACAAGAAGGACAAGACGGCCCTTCTGGACAAGACGGCGCTGTTGGTGCCACTGGAGCGCAAGGAGACCAAGGTATCCAAGGAGAACAAGGTCTAGAAGGCCCGCAAGGAGAGCAAGGACAAGACGGCCCCTCAGGGCAAGACGGCGCTGTTGGCGCTACTGGAGAGCAAGGTCCACAAGGAGATCAAGGTATCCAGGGAGACCAAGGTCCAGAAGGTCCGCAAGGAATACAAGGAGATCAAGGGGGGCAAGGAATACAAGGTGATCAAGGAGAGCAAGGAATTCAGGGCCCAATTGGTTTAACCGGTGTAACTGGTCCATCAGGGCAAGATGGAGCCGATGGTATAGATGGAGGAGATGGAGCTCAAGGACAAATTGGAGCCACCGGCCCGCAGGGTCCACAAGGAGAGCAGGGTGTACAAGGTGCTCAAGGCCCAATTGGTTTAACAGGTTTAACCGGCCTATCAGGACAAGATGGTGCCAATGGTATAGATGGAGTAGATGGAGCTCAAGGACAAGCTGGAGCCACCGGCCCAACTGGTCCTCAAGGAGAGCAGGGTATACAGGGTGCTCAAGGCCCAATTGGTTTAACAGGTCAGGCAGGACAAGATGGTGCCAATGGTATAGATGGTGCTCAGGGTGCTACTGGAGCCACCGGCCCGCAGGGTATACAGGGTGAGCAAGGAATACAGGGCCCAATTGGTTTAACAGGTGTAACCGGCCCCTCAGGACAAGATGGAGCCGATGGTATAGATGGTGCTCAAGGACAAACTGGAGCGACAGGCCCACAGGGTTCTCAGGGTGAGCAAGGAGTTCAAGGCCCAATTGGTTTAACAGGTTTAACCGGCCCACAGGGTGATCAAGGTGAAGATTCTACTGTTCCAGGACCAGCTGGTCCTCAAGGAGAAACAGGTCCAGCTGGAGCTACAGGAGTGGCAGGCCCAACGGGTCCTCCAGGATCACAGGGAGCTCCTGGGAATGATGGTCAAGATGGAGAAAATGGTCTAGCCGGAGAAGATGGCCTTTCTGCTTATGAAATTTGGATTAATGCTGGAAATACAGGCAGTGAAGCAGATTTTTTGGCTTCTCTTACTGGTCCTACTGGTGCAGACGGAGTTGATGGAAGTTTTCCAGTTGCAAACAATCAGGGAGACATGTTGTATTGGGATGGTAGTGAATGGGCATTAATTGAGAATGGACAAACAGGGAATATATTATATTATTGTGATGGAGTTCCAAAATGGGGCCCTTGTGATACTGGAGAGGAACCTGACCTTACAGTAAGCATAGACCCAGCTGGACCACTAGAGTATTGCCAATTTGCAGATGCAGATCCTCTAACAGCTATACCTGATGGAGGTATTGGAGATGTCTATACATATGAGTGGTACAGGGTAGGAAATCCTGACGAGTTAGTTGGAACAGGCTCAACATACACCCCACTAACTGATGTAGTAGGATTATTCTCTTACTATGTTGTAATTACGCAATCTACATCAGGTTCTAGTAACCAGTCGATACCTGTAGAGGTAACTATAAACCTAGGACCAAGCATTACAACACAACCCGTTGGAGATGCTGTGTGTATAGACGGCGTAACTCAACCACTAACTGTTGCATACCAAGACGGAACTGGAACACCAACTTATGAGTGGTTTAGAGTTGAAAATCCTGACGATGTCTCCGTTTTAACAGGCTCAACATTTGAGCCACCAACTGATCAAGCAGGAGTATTCTCTTACTATGTCGTGATATCATTCCCAGGAAATGGAGGATGCTCAGACATTACATCTGATGATGCAGCTATAACTGTAGTAGCACCTATTGAAACAACAAACACACCATCTATACAAGATATATTTGTTGGTGGAGTAGCCGAAGAGTTAATCGTAACTAATACCACTGGAGCAGGAAATGTAACCTATGAGTGGTTCAGTAATACAGCAAATACCAATACAGGAGGTACTTTAATACCAGGAGCAAATAGTGCTACCTACACCCCTCCAGGGCCATTTGATACCGTAGGAATATTCTATTACTATGTAGTAATCTCTGATGATGCAGCTGGTTGTTTTGACGTACAAAGTGGTGTGTATACCATTAATGTTCAAGAACAAACTGCTGTAGTTTTACCATTAAGTTGTAATAGTTGTGGTGTTAGTAATCAAAGTTTGGATAGCCCCTTAATGGTCGATGGAGTAATATATGCAACCACAGGTCAAAATATTTTCATGACCCAGCCACCTTGTTGTGGTACATGCTATATTTGGTGTGGTGCTAGTGGTTTTACAAATCCTCAAGAGGCTACAGTAGTGTCATATTCTTGTACTAATGGTGGTAATCCATTTCCAGATAATTATATTACTCAAACAATTCTATTCAATACTCCAGGAGTATATTATGTTACTGGTAGAGCAGGTAATAATAGTATACGTGAGTGTACTGTTTCAATAGTTATTGAATAATTAATAATAAAATCACCAACGATATTTACCATGAACCAATTTAGGATTTTTATAGGTTGAGAAACTGACATAGAGGTTTCATTTGATATTGTTATCAAATAACTTTTTATTTTGGGTGTTGCTGATGTTTCTTTTGTTGATTTTCAGAGCGCCGAGCAATAAGGATCAGCGCAGCTAATCCTATTTCTTTTATTATAAATAAGCCTCGCTTGCGTGTTTTTTATGCTTTATATATTCAAGACAAACATTTCTGTTATAAGTCTATTTCTTAAAAACAATCTTTTTTAATTATTGCGGCATAGAATATTAGGGTATACCATGATTTACCATATTTATTTTTAATTTTTTTGTTATATTTAGATAATACAATTTACAAAATGATTTACCTCTTTTTATTTGTCAATAAACCAATTCTTAAAATTTCTATTTTTGCTTTAATGATAAGTAGTTCTTTTTGCTTTAGCCAAACCTTTTCTTTGGGCCCAGAGAGTTCACTGTTTATAAATGACAACAGCTCGGTTTCTTTTGATGGTTTGGAATTAGCTCCAAACAGTGCTCATCTTATTGCAGGACCAAATACCATAGACCGCTCATTGGTACCAGTGGTGGTGGGCGATAATTCAAGTATTAATAGAGTGTATGCCATCTCTAGTGCAATAACAAATTACCAAGGTGTTGTAACTTTTCTTTACAAGGATAGTGAGCTTAATGATATAGAGGAGTCTAGTTTGGTGCTAGAGTTTTTGGGTGCAGATGGTATTTGGATAAATGTTGCGCCTATTATTGACCATATAAAAAACACCCTAACCTATAATCTTACAGATTTTACTGCAGTAACTGCAAGTGACGGCTCTGCAACACTTACCGTTACACCTATAGAACACAGCTCTAGTGTAGGTGTGTATCCAAACCCAACCTCTGGAGTATTATATATTGTTTCTAGAGAACCACAGCATGCAACACTATTTAGCATTACGGGCCAAAAAATACTAGAAACCAACGCCACTGAGTTAAATTTTGAAATTTTACCCTCTGGTGTATATTTGCTTCATTTACAGAATTCTAAAAAACAAATTTCTACATTCAAAATACTAAGAGAATAATATGAAAAAAATTACGCTACTGCTATTTATGCTATCCTTTACTTGGTTTAGCTTTGCACAAGTTGGTCTTAACACCATTACTCCAGACGCCTCATCTGCACTAGATATAGAGTCTACAACAGGAGGTATTTTAATTCCTAGACTTTCAGAGTCTCAGCGTGATGCCATTGCATTACCTGCCACAGGGCTCATGATTTATCAAACAGATAAGAACCCTGGTTTTTATTTTTACAACGGTACTGCCTGGACAAAGATTAATGGCGCAACAGGCCCACGAGGCCCACAAGGTGTATTTGGTGGCGCTTCATTTGAATATCAATACGGTGGTGTAGGACCACTTTTATCTGATGTTGATAATGGACTTGTAAGGTTTTTAGACATTGATACTCAAAACTCAGCAATCCAGCTTCAGTTTTCTGAATTAGACTCGTATGGCAACAGTGTTTACAGTTTTATAGAGATGCTTAGCCAGACGCAATCATCTACTAAAGGTGTGGTAAGGCTGGTTAATAAGTTTGATTCAACCAAAAATTTACAATTTAAAATAACCGATATTGATTTTACAAATGCTACTGGTTCTTCAGCACCGGGGTATTTTATATTCGATGTTGAAAATGTAGCCTCATCTACATCTAATCCATTTAGTGATTTTGCATCATATACTCCTGTAGTTATGACCTATTCTATCTCAGGATCTGACGGATTGCAGGGCCCTCAGGGTGAGCAAGGACAAGAAGGACAAGAAGGACAAGACGGCCCTTCTGGACAAGACGGCGCTGTTGGTGCCACTGGAGCGCAAGGAGACCAAGGTATCCAAGGAGAACAAGGTCTAGAAGGCCCGCAAGGAGAGCAAGGACAAGACGGCCCCTCAGGGCAAGACGGCGCTGTTGGCGCTACTGGAGAGCAAGGTCCACAAGGAGATCAAGGTATCCAGGGAGACCAAGGTCCAGAAGGTCCGCAAGGAATACAAGGAGATCAAGGGGGGCAAGGAATACAAGGTGATCAAGGAGAGCAAGGAATTCAGGGCCCAATTGGTTTAACCGGTGTAACTGGTCCATCAGGGCAAGATGGAGCCGATGGTATAGATGGAGGAGATGGAGCTCAAGGACAAATTGGAGCCACCGGCCCGCAGGGTCCACAAGGAGAGCAGGGTGTACAAGGTGCTCAAGGCCCAATTGGTTTAACAGGTTTAACCGGCCTATCAGGACAAGATGGTGCCAATGGTATAGATGGAGTAGATGGAGCTCAAGGACAAGCTGGAGCCACCGGCCCAACTGGTCCTCAAGGAGAGCAGGGTATACAGGGTGCTCAAGGCCCAATTGGTTTAACAGGTCAGGCAGGACAAGATGGTGCCAATGGTATAGATGGTGCTCAGGGTGCTACTGGAGCCACCGGCCCGCAGGGTATACAGGGTGAGCAAGGAATACAGGGCCCAATTGGTTTAACAGGTGTAACCGGCCCCTCAGGACAAGATGGAGCCGATGGTATAGATGGTGCTCAAGGACAAACTGGAGCGACAGGCCCACAGGGTTCTCAGGGTGAGCAAGGAGTTCAAGGCCCAATTGGTTTAACAGGTTTAACCGGCCCACAGGGTGATCAAGGTGAAGATTCTACTGTTCCAGGACCAGCTGGTCCTCAAGGAGAAACAGGTCCAGCTGGAGCTACAGGAGTGGCAGGCCCAACGGGTCCTCCAGGATCACAGGGAGCTCCTGGGAATGATGGTCAAGATGGAGAAAATGGTCTAGCCGGAGAAGATGGCCTTTCTGCTTATGAAATTTGGATTAATGCTGGAAATACAGGCAGTGAAGCAGATTTTTTGGCTTCTCTTACTGGTCCTACTGGTGCAGACGGAGTTGATGGAAGTTTTCCAGTTGCAAACAATCAGGGAGACATGTTGTATTGGGATGGTAGTGAATGGGCATTAATTGAGAATGGACAAACAGGGAATATATTATATTATTGTGATGGAGTTCCAAAATGGGGCCCTTGTGATGGTGGAGAAGACCCTGCAGACCCTGCAGACCCACAAATAGAAAGTGAAAGTGCGCTTGCATATGAACCAAATAATTATGTGCGTTTTAATAACATTCCACAATACGATAACTTGAGTTCTATTACTGTCGAATTTTGGGTCTTTAAAAATAACCACCAGGATGAACATATTATTGGTACAGAGTATTATGATACAGGATGGAGTGTAAATGGCCAAACTAATAACAGTATAGCAAAATTGGGAGGGCTTAGCGTACCCAACAGTTCAGTGGTTTTTATACCCCTTGGAGAGTGGGTTCACATTGTGCTTCAATATGACGGCTCATTGTCTGAAAATAATATAAAATTCTTTATTAATGGTGAAATCAAATATCAAGAATCTGGATTCCCAGGACAAATAGGAGATGGAGGAAATATTACGATTAATAGACATTACTGGAATGGTGGCGCTTCATCAAGACTCTCAGGTAAATTAGATGAAGTTAGGATTTCAAATATTGCTCGTTATTCTGAAAACTTTACACCATCAACCAATCAACTTCAAAATGATAATAATACATTATTACTTTTAAACTTTGAGACAACTTCTTCTTCTTCAAACCAAGTTATTGATTCATCTGATTTTCAAAATCATGGTAATGTGAGCGGTACAATAAATTATACACCTAGAAATTAATACTTAGTAAAGTAATAGAATAAGAAAGATATTGTTTTTGTGCCCCGCACAATTCTTTGTTAAAAACCAGCAGCTTTAGCATTACAAAGCATCTGTACCTTTGCAATAAAAAACTATGCTTTCTAAAATATTTTTGGGTTTGCTGCTCACATGCACTATAGCCACTGCCCAAAACACTACAGCATCTTTATATGATATTTCCCTCACAGATATCTCTGGAGCGCCTCTAGATTTAAGCCAGTTTAAAGGCAAAAAAATACTGTTTGTTAACGTTGCCTCCAAGTGCGGGTTTACCTCGCAATATGATGGTTTGCAGGAGCTGTATAAGACCTATAAAGATAAACTTGTGGTTATAGGGCTGCCTTGTAATCAGTTTGGTGGCCAAGAGCCAGGAACTGCCAAGGAGATAGAATCTTTTTGTAGGGCTAACTATGGGGTAGATTTCCCGCTCTCATCCAAAATTGAGGTAAAAGGGGCCAACCAGCACCCACTTTACAGGTGGCTTACCTCCAAGGTGCAAAATGGGGTGATGGATTCTACAGTAAGGTGGAATTTCCAGAAATATCTGGTAGATGAGAACGGCCAGCTCATTGATTATTTTTACGCTACCACAAAACCAATGAGCAGTAAGATTATAAAATTATTGTAAAAGAACGTATCAGCATAAAAAAAGCCTCACGTACTGCGTGAGGCTTTTTTTGAGTTTCTTTACTTAAGAGGCCAAAAGCGCTTTAAGGTCTGTAATGGTTTTGGTAGGATCTTCAGATTTAAAAACATAGCTACCCGCAACCAGTACATCTGCTCCAGCATCTGCAAGTTGTTTGGCGTTTTTGTTGGTTACTCCGCCATCAATTTCTATAATGGTACTGGCTCCTTTTTTAGTAATTAATTCTTTTAAAGCAATTACTTTGTCATAGGTGTTTTCTATAAAACTCTGGCCGCCAAAACCAGGGTTTACACTCATGAGGCACACAAGGTCTATGTCTTGTATGGTATCTTCTAGAAGTGATATACTTGTGTGAGGATTTAAAGCAACTCCAGCTTTCATGCCCTGGGCTTTTATGGCCTGCAGGGTTCTGTGCAAATGTGTACAAGCCTCATAGTGTACCGTTAGTATATCTGCACCTAGGTTTTTAAAAGTTGAAATATACCTATCTGGATCTACTATCATAAGATGCACATCTATAGTTTTTGTTGCATGTTTTGCAATATCACGCAACACAGGCATTCCAAAAGAAATATTAGGCACAAAAACACCGTCCATGATGTCTATATGAAACCAATCTGCATCAGAGTTGTTAATCATCTCAATATCACGTTGTAAGTTGGCAAAATCTGCAGCTAAAACTGATGGGGCTATAAGAGTGTGGCTCATGGTAGTAGTAAAAAAGGTTGTATTAAACGTTGAATTTTTTCTGAGGTACTAACTTTATTTTCTTTTAAATAGGCATCTATTGTGGCCAATTGCTCTGCAGTACGTACAATATTAAAATCTGTGCTGTAGTCAGAGAATAACGCCTTTTGTTTGGGTCTGTTTATAATCTCGAATATTGAATGATGTCTTGGGTCGTTTTTAATTTTATTCTCATACAGTGGCATGATGATGTCTTTATCTCCCTCTAAAACCTGGAAAAAATTGCCAAGTTCAAATAGAAGTATGCCAGTTACATTTCTTAGGCTATTATTGGTATACGTTTTATTGTAAATTCCTTCTAGCGCTTCTTTTTGAAGCCCATCAACGGCCTTGCTAGAGTAGCAAATGGTATGGATCATGTTAGTAGGTGTTAATAGTGCCAATATGTTGTTAAAGGTAAGAAAAAATCTTCCAGTTTACGGCTCCTAATAATCTATCTAACAATAAACCAATACGGTGTCTTTTTAAAGGCTGTTATTGTTGCTTGTTACTGAGTGTGTTACAGTAAAAAAGCGCCTTTCAGTAAAAAGAAAGGCGCTTTGCTATTTAATAAAAGAAAAAACTGGATTAGTCTCTTCTTCTGTCATCTCTTCTTGGAGGACGACGGTCATTACTACGTTCTCTAGGAGCTGGTGCTACGTATCCTTCTGGTTTTTCCATAAGGGCCTTACGAGACACTTTCTCTTTTCTTGTACGTTTGTCAAGACCAAAGTACTTCACATCAAATACATCACCCATGTTTACCACATCGCTAACGTTTTCTGTGCGTTCCCAAGCTAGCTCAGATACGTGTAACAATACTTCGTTTCCTGGAGCTTCCATATATTCAACAACAGCACCAAAATCTAACATTTTGATTACTTTCACCTCATATGCAGAACCTACTGTAGGCTTAAATGTAATAGAATCAATCTTGGCCAGTACCGCGTTAATTCCTTCTTGCCCTGTTCCTAGGATTTCAACAATTCCTTCTTCTGTTACTGGATCTTCGTTAATTACGATAGTACATCCGGTTACTTTTTGAAGTTCTTGTATCACTTTTCCTCCTGGTCCAATAAGAGCGCCAATAAATTCATTAGCGATACGAACACCTACCATTTTTGGAGCGTATTCTTTCACGTCTTCTCTAGGAGCGGCAA
>Ga0302126_10000503_pt1 | contig 25008 bp, 35 predicted proteins | sample CB4_20m_MG_FD_203108 | JGI IMG/M metagenome (GOLD analysis project Ga0302126, IMG submission 203108) | Marine microbial communities from Western Arctic Ocean, Canada - CB4_20m | ecosystem: Environmental > Aquatic > Marine > Oceanic | place: Canada: Western Arctic Ocean | collected 2017-09-24 | reverse complement strand
TCATAATATAAAATTTAGTTTTTTCAAAGATATAGAAACTTATAACTTATAAACAAACAAATTAACTAAAAACTTTAAATCTTTTTTTATTTACATACTCGAAAGACTTTTTATACCCTACCGCCTCAAGAAAATCTCTAGCGTCTAGCCTACAAGTTTTACGATGCAATACCCACGCCGCCGTTATGTATTTGTCATGTACCGCCTGCGCAAGCTCATTGTTTGACATCTCGCTGTAGTTTTTAATTACCTCGTTTTTTATTAGCTCAAGCCTAGCGATCTCTGCCTCCTTTTTATTTATGAATTTATGCTCGCAATAAGGGCAGACTTTTGTAGAGGCTAATAGTATAGCTTTACATTTCGGGCAATCTTTTACGGGCGCAGGCTGTTCTCTTGTAAGTTTCTTTTTTAGACTCCAATCTCTAGGATTTTCCCAATGCCCTAACCGTTTGATGTTATTGCCAAAGTCTAGGATATTAAAGCTCTTTAGGTTTGCGGTAGTACGTGAGCCTCGTCCGCACATTTGTAGGAATAAAGGGAGCGAGGTTGTAGCTCTGTAGAGTATTATAGTCTCGATGTCTGGTTGATCAAACCCTGCGTTTAATATACCGCAATTACAGATAATAGCTTTAGGGGTTTTATCGTACCATTCTAGTATAGCCTCTCGCTCATTTCTAGGGGTGTTTCCGTCGATATGTTTTGCCTCGTAACCTCTAGCATTAAATTGAGCGCAAACGACCTTAGAGCTGTTTACATTCGACGCAAACAATAAGGTCTTTGTATTCTCTGTTAACCGCACCCAATTATCTACAACTCCGATATATGTTTTGTTATCCTCGTAATAGCTTGCGGTATCAAAATCCGCTCCTGTGCGCTTTAGTCCTTTGGTATCTATTGGCACGCCGTAGCTATTTGCAGAGGATAGGAAACCCATTTTAATAAGTTGGGGTGTATCTATTCGTTGTACTATAGCGGTGTAAAACTCGTCAAGAGATACGGCAGCTTTACCCTTGCGCTCTGGAGTAGCCGTCGCTCCTATTACGTAGGTAAGCGGATTAATTAAAGGGAGTAGTTTAGTAAAGATATTAAGATGCGCCTCGTCGATTACTACTAGGCTTTTTGACGCTAGGAAATTTGTATAAGTTTCTTTGCGTCTGTCTATTGTTTCGACCATACCAACATGGAGCTTTGCTTGTAGGTCTGGCTTTGAGCCGCTCGTAATATATTCGGGGGTTAGTCCGAATTTCTCGAATGAGCTACCTGCCTGTTTTAGTAGCTCGCTCCTATGCGTTAATACTAAGACGTTACCTCCACGCTTTAAATGCTCACTAATTAGGTAGGTAAACATTATCGTCTTGCCTGCACCCGTAGGAGCGCAAAGTATAGTCCTGCGGTTTCTTTTAAATGAGTTGCGCAAGGATTTGATAATCTCGTTTTGGTATGGTCTGAGTTTAATCAATGTTTAATCTCTCTTTTATTATTTCGCAATACTCTTTTGATATTTCGCTACCTATGTAATTACGGTTATTAAGTTTAGCCATTTTTGCAGTAGTACCACTTCCCATAAAAGGGTCATAAACCAAATCATTCTCATTACTCCAGCTTATTATATGGTCGCTTGCTAAACTTTCTGGAAATATAGCAGGGTGTCCGTTGTTTTTAGTCCCAACATTTATACCCCAAACATTGCTTCTCTTTTTAAATTCTGAGCATTTAAAACTTGGAACTTCATCTCGTTTACCACAAGCGTGTTTTCTTGCCCCTTTCAGTTCTTTGCCAGCCATTTTTGCAGGGACATCTTTAATAAGGTTTTTTGTTCTTATCTTACCCTTAGTGAAAATAAACATATACTCAAAAGTTTGCTTATAGCAGTTATTTGAACCAAAATTAAAACTATTTGGTTTATTCCAAATCATAGTGTCATGCAGGTTAAAACCTAGTTTTTGAAAGTGTAAAGCTTGTCGGAAACTATTCCCACTTTCGTTCCCTTTTTTCGTACTATCGTTTACAATCCATACAACAACACCACCCACTTTTGTTGTTCTGTAAAGTTCTTTTGCAATCTTTTCAAAGTCAAAACTATAACCGTTATAAGTTCTTAAATCATCATAAGGAGGAGATGTAACGGTTAAGTCTAAAAAGTTATCTTCCATTTTCGCCATTGTATTAAGGCAATTCTCGTTGTATGTTTTATTTATTTTCATTTCAAAATATGCTTATTATTAATAACCCCTTTCGATAATTGTTTTAAATTGTTTGCTTCGGTTGTCTTGCCACGCAATGAGTCCGCCAAGTCTTGAGATTTCTTTTTTAGCGCTTGCAATTCTCTGCTCCCCGTTTGAGCTTTCTCGTATTGCCTTATAACCTTTCTCAATTCTTTTTTGTACTGCCTCAAGCTCTGTTCCAATCTCGTCGTTTCGTTTTTGAGTTTCTCGTATTGCGTTGCGAGTTCTCTCGATTTCAATAGTCGGCTGTTGTAGCTTGTCGATAGCTCTTTCTGTAGCTGTAAACTTTGCTTTAATATCTCCGCTATCATTCATTGAGTGTATAGGTTATATTACACTTGCAGTAATTAGGCTCTATAGATTGCAGCTTTTGTATATACAAAGCGGCGTCCATTAACTCCTCTTTTAAGTGCTGCAAAAAATCGTCTTTGTTGTTATCCTCTAGGGTAGTGTTATATTTTTTTATCCCTGCCTCCGAGCGAGCGTCAAACTCTGCTTTTAAATCCTCTAGTATCTTGTCTTTCATATATATAAAAAATAAAGGGGAGCGCTAACTCCCCAAATTATTAAAATGGCAAATCGTCTGCCTCCTCTTGAGCTACCTCTGGAGCTGTCTCCCCTGCCTCTGCTTTGAATATCTTCCAAGACTGCAAGCTAGTATAATACTTTCCTTTGTACTCGTTTGTTTGTACGTTAAAACTTACGTCTACCTCTTGCCCGACTTTATTGTATTTCAAAAACTGCTCTACTTTCTCGTCTCCGAATACGTCAAAGCAATAGAGGTTGTTATAGTCCTCTGTAGTCTCTAGGATAAAAGATAGCTTTTGCCACTCTTTGCCTGCCGCAGACGTTCCCTTTTGTGTATCTAACACCTTTGTAATCTTTCCTGTTACTTTCATAGTTATTTATATTTGGTTATCGATTTTCTCTATTAGATGGCGTAAATCTGACCTCTCAAACTCGCCGAGTTTTATCTTGTTAATTGTTAAATAGTAGTGGTCTTTTTTGCTTTCTGTTATTTCTGTATCCATTAATTTGGCTTAAAGTTAATATTTATTTTTATGTATTGCAAATTTTAATCCTTGTATTTCTCTAGATTCATTTTAACTAGTATCGGAGTCTCGCCGCCGTTTAATACTACAGCGCAACCGATAGCGTTCTTTTTACCTCCTGCGGCATAAGCAAAAGCATACTGCGAGTCGTCTATTCCACACCCTACAGCCATAGCAAATATAGCTCTAGTCTTTCCAAACATATAATCTATATAGAAATCTGTGTGAAAATGCCCTGTAACCGTAGAGACCATATCCCTACGCGCTGCCGTTCTAGCTTTAGAGCTTTTATGCCCATGTACATATCTAACGCCGTCGATATAAGTATCCGTTACCCATTGCCAATTAGGCGTTTTTAAAACGTCGTTAAACTCTTTTATCCAAATTTTAGGTACGCCACTATCGAAAGCCTTTCGCATTATTATAGCGTCGTGGTTACCTATACAAACCTCAGCGTCTGGAAAGGCTTTGTACCAATCTTTTACTTGCTCTATTACCATCTCTAGCTCTGCGCCTCCTCCTAGACCGTCGGGGTCTGTAGTATGAAAACTTGACCAATGGGCATCTATTATATCGCCAATAAAAACCACTCTATTACATTGGTATTCTTTGTATGTGTCAATACAAAATTGTAGGTAGTCTTTACGTTCAAAGGGCAAATGTATATCTCCTATTACTAGGACTCTACTTTTTTCGGCTTTAGCTCGCATCTCTAAAAGACTAGCCTCCTCCTTTGCTGTTAATCTGTAGCGATTGGTTTGGTTTTTCATAGCTTATTTATTTGGGTTAATACTTCTTGATAATATTCTATAGTTTGATTGTTAGACGGCTTTAGTATCTCGCTCTCTAGTATCAAAGTGATATGTAGCTTTGCGCATTGTTTCGCCTCTTTGCTTGTCGTAGTCTCTACATAAAAAGCCTTTGCTAATTGGTACGCCTTCTCTTTTGGCGTCTGCATAAATAACCATTCTTTTTTTATCATTTCTCTTTGTTAAATTTTGTTATATATCTCTGCGTAGTTCGTATAGATTTGCCTAACATATCCGCAATATCTTTTTGAGATACGTCGGGGTTTTTTGTATAGATACTTTTAAAATTGGTATAAGCATCTTTTTTATTATCAAAACTAGATTTTATTTTAGTTCGCTCGGCGCTCTCTATTTTTATCTTGTTAGCCATATCTATAAAATAATGCGCTAACTTCTCCGCTTTTAAAACGCTAGATTTCTCTACCTCGTCCTTATGTATCTTTGTATTTTTTTGAGACTCTAGGGTATTAATAAGTAAAGCAAATCTAGCAACGTAGGCTTTCATTTTAGGGAGCATAGATTTATTAGCCTCTGCTATATCCTCCGACTTTTGCATCGCGGTAATCTCTTTGTGGATTCGCTTGTATTCTATTTTAGCCTTTGGAGTAAACTCTGCGGTTACTGCCTGTACTACGTTCCCCTCGCCTAGTCTTAGGTTTCTTTTAGTAGACTCGTAGAATTTAATAATAAATGTATCGTACCATTCTAGCAAATCCTGCGTAATCTCCTCGTCTACAAAATCCTCTACCTCTAACTCTGGATAACTAAATAGCATACGGTCAATAAACCCGTTAGACTTATTCTCCTCTGTTTGGAATCCGTCTAATATGCTCGGCTGTATTCCGCCCATAATAGGTAAAAACGCGCGCTCTACAAAACTGCTCTTTGCCGTCTTTCTGTTTAGGTTAATCTCGCCACCACTCCAAGACGAAAGCCAATGCTCCATATCTCCTCCCTCGCGGTACTTATTCATATCTTTAAAGAAACCTGCAAGCTCGTCTTTTAGTACCCCTATACCGTTTGTATTTTCGTTGTGTAATTCTACGAGCGCCTCAAGGGTTACGTCGTTAACTAAAAATTGCGTTTTCTTTGGCTTATATACTGGCTCTGTTAAGGCTTTCTCTTTAGCGTCCATATTGTTAAACTCGTCAAACTTTGCCTCTGCAACTATGTAGCGTTTTATTTCTGTGCTGTTTGCTCTGTCTAGAGGAAATGTAATACCTTTAATAGACGGCGTCTTTCCTACTCCTGCCTTTCCTACTAGAGAAAGCCAAATACTAGGGGTTTCGTTCCAACCGTTTTTTATTTTTATCTGTTGTGAGTTACCTACTATAATAGAGGTTAAAAATAACAAGCTGCAACCCATATAGTCAATAGATTGCTTGAGCGTTCTATGCCTCTCAAGTATATAATGCTGTAATTCTAAAGGGAATATATCCAAAGGAAACTCAGTATTTACGCATACCTCTTTATCCTCTAGGGTAACGTCTAAAGGCGAATCTATAGCTATACGCTCGCCAAATCCTTGCTTGTATAAATCTGTAGCCGCAGCGCTCCCGTCGTCGTTATGGATATAATGCGCGTAAACCATAAAGGGATTATATCCTTTCTCTGCCTCAAAAGACGTTCCAGAGGTAAAGAGATACATTAATCCGTTATCCTTATAGATATATCCGCTATGTGCGGAATCTGCGCCTTTGCGTCTTATTATATATTTGTCTTTTAGATTTCTTACTACGTCAAAGTCTGCGCCTATTAAATCGAGTATACTCGTTTTATTGTTGTAATCCTCCCAAGCGCTCAAGCCTGTAGATATAACCTTGTCTTTTTTAGGTTTCTCGATTACTTCTATAGCCTCCTCTTTGTGGTCGTATGTTTTAGATATAGAAAATAAAACCTCCCTATCCTCCTCGCTAATATAGTCGATGTCTGTATACTCCTTACCGTTTAGTATATCGGAATAAGCTACAATATAACCGCCGTTGCCTCTGGTCTCTAGTATTTGCTGTTTATGACCTTTGAGTTTAGCTACCTTTAGATTACCCTCTACTCTTTTAGACTTATATAGTATGTGAAAGCCGTCGTTTATAGTTTTAGCTATTACAAACTTATCTTTAAAATTAAAAATATTATCCTCTAAAAAGCTAAGATACTCAGACCACCACTCGGATTTTTCTTTTGCTGTAGAGAATACTTTTAAATCTACGTCCAGACATTCCAAATCGTTAAATCCTGTAACAATACCGACGGCTTTAGCTTTAGGTTTTAAATAGTTTACTCTAAAACTCTCTATATCTGTAGCCGTTTCTTGCGCTTGTTTCCAACTTCCGACGGGTACTTTGTCGGCGGTTGCCGTAATAAGAGAAAACCCCCTCTCGATTAAGTTATTACATTTTTGTATATCTAGTTTTACCATTTGCTGTTATAAAAAAACTCCTAATAAATAAGCTCAAGGTAGGAGTAGCTTAAATATTAAGAGTTTTATAATGTGTTTCTATAACCTCCTACGATTATATCAGCGATTAATCTTGAGCGGACAATCACTACAAATATAAACTCTTTGTTTTAAATCAAAGCCTATTTTTATTAACAATGCAAACACGACAAAACACGACAAACACGACAAAATAAAAACGCTATGTCGTGTCCTGCGCCCAGTGTGGTATTGACTTTGTTGCCAAAACACGACAAAAAAGTGTCGTGTCGTCTTTTTTTAAAATTGTAAGCCTTTTTTTTTTCAGTTCTAAAATACTAAACACGACACGCCAAATGTCGTCTTTCTGTGTAATCCTTTGCTATCACTAGTCTAAGGCACACGACACGCCAAAAAATTATGTCGTGTTTGTCGCCTTAAAACACAAAAAAAGCCTATAAATCAAATTACAGGCTTTTTAAAACTAATATTTTTTATTGTTAATAAGTCTCGTATACTTTATCCAAACTCGCGGTAATCATTTTTAATATGTTAGCCGTTCCGTTGCAGTTTCCACACATACGTTTTGTATCGTATCTTAAAGCAAATACCCACTCGTAAGTATCAAAAACTAGTTTTGACTCCTCAGCGTTCCATTTGTCTACCTCTCTAGTCTTAAAAAAGTTATCGTAAGCCTCGAACATTTCTTTACTCATGCAGCGCTTAGGTTTCTGCGATACGTTAAACGTTGGCGAGTTGTTTAATAGTCTTTTGCGCTCATCACAACCGCAGTCTTTACCCTCTGGAGTAAATACCTCTACTAGCTTAGATACCCCTGTAGCTTTAAATACTTTTTCTAGTGTTGTGCCTATACCTACGTCGTCCACGTTTTTAGTTTCTATAGAATTATCGTAGGCAAGTTTCATTTTTTTGTATTTTTTACCTCTTTTGTCTCCCTTAAAATTCTTTAGGTCTTTTTTAGTTACTTTCATTTTTACGCTTTTTTAAGTGTTTCAGATTACTATTTTTATATTTTTTGTAATCCTCTTTTAAAATCTTTTTTAATCCTTTATGTATTTGTCGATGTACATAACAATAATTAATATTAAACTCTCGTCCTATCTGTCGTGTAGATTTGTCGAAACTCTCTTGTATTAATTCTTGTTGCACCATAGGCAGCTCATTAAATCTGTCTAAGTATATCTGCTGTTTGTCGCTAGGCTCAAAAGTGTTTTTATAGTCTTTTAAGTTTATATCCTCTATAAATAAGTCCTCTTTGTTTTTTCTTATCTGGTCAATGTAAAGGTTTCGCATTGTGTGAATCACAAACCAATCGCTCTTAAATTTAGAGTTTTCTAGTTTTATGTACATATCCTGTACAATATCTTGAGCCTTGTGATAATCTCCGCAAATACCTTTAGCTATTGCAAGCCAGTCTTTATTTCTTTGTGCTAATTTTTCTAACATTATTATTTTAATCTGTTAGTAGTATAATATATAGATTTTGTTACTAATAATTTAATTTTTTTATTAACAATTTCAAAAAAGTTTTTTTTAACTAAAAAAGATGTATATATTTACAAAAACAAAAACAAACTATGAGAACAAGAAGCGATTACAGAACGGACTTAAAAAAATTATCAAACGAGGATTTATTAAAAAAGATTGACCACTTAAATAAAATGATGGATTACGGACACTCTTATTTTAAAGCACATAATTACGCTAAAGCCTTGGCAGAAAAAAAAGGCTTGATATAAAACAAAACAAAAAACTATGCGTACAAAAAAACATATTATACAAAAGTTACAGCAAATAGCAGACAGCTTGCCACTTTGTAAAAAACGCAAGGCAATCAAAAAAAGAATATTAAGATTAAAACTAATTAAATAATGAAAACATTAAAAGATAGTATGCAAGAGCTTAACGCTCCGATTATAGACTGGGAAAACGACCACGATAGCGAGGTATTGCAACAGGATTTTGTAGAGGCGCAACTTGGCGAGTATGGTCTTGAGTTTAGCATATACGCAAGCCGAGATATATCGATTTCACATGGCACTCACTTTGAAACGCAAGATGTAACGGTAGGCGATGCTCATTTTGATATTGAGATACTAGCGGTATTCGACCAAGAATTTGACGATATAGATATAACAGACGAGGAAAACGAAATGATTATAAACGTAATAGTTAACCATTATGAATAGCAGAGACAAGGCTACGAGGTTTCGCATTAAACAAGTGCAGGCTAGATATGATTATATAATGGCAAAAGATAACCCTAATTATCGTACCTTTGGAACGGAGAGCAATAGGCTTTTAGATGCTTATTGGCAAATTAAAGTTTTAAGAAGATTAAAAAAAATACAAATTAATAACCTGTGCAAAAGCACGCAAAACAAAAACGATGAGTAAAAACAATTTAAAGCTATGGAATAGCGTAGAAAAAACAAATCCTAAGTATACTAAAAAAGCTAAAATAGGCGGAATGTCTATAACTGCGATAGCGCCACAATATCAGATTATGATGGTAACGGAGGAGTTCGGAGTATACGGGCAAACTTGGGGATTTAAAAATATTGAGCTAGATTACTCGCTTGTTAAATATGATATGGTAGTTTTTAAAGGTACTTTTTTCTTTCCAGAGGGAGAGTTTGAAATCATAAACTCATGCAAGTTGTACATTAATAACGCTAAGACTATGCTAGACGACAACTTCGCTAAGAAAATCGAGACGGATACACTTACAAAGGCTATATCTAAACTAGGATTTAACGCGGATATTTTTATGGGCAAGTTTGACGATGTGAGATACCTTGCAGAGATAACGAAAGAGTTTGCGCCTAAGCCAATTAAACAGCCTCTAAGCGACGAACGTTTTACAAAGGCGTTATCTGCCCTAAAAGACGGTAAAATCACTAAGGAGTCTTTAAACGCTTACGCATTGACCTCTGAGCAAGTTAAAACCCTAGCGAAATAATGCAAGGTAGTAAAGAATATTTTTTAAGAGTTAAAGAGGCGGAGTATTTCGACCTGCCTCAAGCTCTTCGAGAGCGCTCTGTAGTTTATTATAACGACTACGAGCTATATAAAGACAACCCTAGTTTTAAGGCTTTAAACAAAGCCTATCGAGATGCTAAAAAAGCGCTTGAAAATTGGAAGTTTGACCAACGCCATAACTAGGATACACCCTTGCAGAGATGCAGGGGTTTACTTTTTTATATCCTTTGTGATTTTCTCCGCTCCTCTTATTACAAAATAACCACCGACCGCAGTCATGAGTAAGCCCTTGAGTAATCCTATCCACTCAGAGGCTATTTTAAAGCCGTCTAAGCTACTATCTAGTAAAATGAATATAAACATACAGATAAGCAAAAAAGCGAGCGTAAACGGGCGTATATTCTTACTAGCGTAGTTATCGCTATTTGCGTCTGCAACCCATCGCTTTGTTATCTCTTGCTCTATAGCTATATCTTTGTTTAACTCTGCTAGTAGCAAGTCTTTATCTTGTGGAGTTAGCGCCTTATCGCCTCTTATAGCATCGCCTAACAGACTTAATTGTTTTATACCCGTAATATTACCTGCAACGTCTAAAAGTGTAGGAGAGACGCTCTTTCCTTGCTTTACTAGCCAACGCAGCGCGTTTCCAACGTTAGTTCCGCCTTTCTTTTTAGTTTCCTCCATATTAATACGTCCAAATTACATCTTGAGCCTTATCGCTATCACTATCTACGTGAATAAAAGAGTCTGAGATACCTATCCTAGTAAACCCTGCCTCTTTTAACGCCGAAACTATTAAAAACCTACCTCTAGAGTCTTTACAGGCTATATCGACGGCTACGCCTCTTGTATGGCTACTAGAGTTAACTCCGCCGACCTTTGCATTATGCTCAAGCGTGCGGTATCCCGAATTTATAGAGAAAGGAATATCCGCTATATCTCTAGCATTGTCTAGCATTTCTAAAAAACAACTATCCATTTTTGCGCCAGAGCCTTTAACGTCTGGACTATCAAACTCGTTTATATTAAAGTTCCTCATCTAGCTCTCGATTATTAATTTCATTTGCAATTCTTTTGCCCTCTCTCTCGACTCTGCCGTTTAGCGTCTCGTTTACAATTTTGACGCCTAGATATACAATACCTAAAACAGATAGTACTAACTGCGCAATACTAGAGGCGCTTGCAATATCAAAACTTGTTATTGTGTTAGCCATGCTCATTCCCCAAAGCCCTAGCGCCATATAGTCCGCAATTATTTTGTACATAGTTTATTTTTCTTCGGGGTTTATACCATTTTCAATAAGCACTTCTAACCATTCAGATTGATTTAAATAATAATCAACCTCGTTCCAATATGTTTCCATACATTGGTATGTATTTATAGAGCCATAGGCTTTTATTTTATCCCTTTTATCACTCCAGCATATAAACCAAGTTTCTAGTTTAGGATAGCAAATATTTGTATTTCTTAAATCTCCTTGCATAATTTTATTTTTTATATACCACCACCATCTGTAATTGTCCAACCAAAGGTACTAACTAAAGTGTCTCTTGCTGCTTCTGCCGCACCACCTAATGTGTATTGTGAACTACCAAAATTAATACTTACCGCATTTGTTATACTTTGTGCTGCCCAACCTATTAATGTAGCATCATAATTAGCAGTTGATAAACCACCATTTAAAAGTAAACTTGCCGCTGTTGTAAAATTTGTAATATCCCAATTAGCTAAACTCTGGTCAAATGCAGAATTATCTCTAAACATATTTTGTAAATTTGCAACATTACTCATATTCCAACTTCCTATTGGTTGGTTAAATACTTCTGCATCAAAAAACATATTATCTGCTCTAGTAAAGCCGCTTGTGTCCCAAGTTGATATATTTTGATTAAACAATTTTGCTGCTCTAAACATATTCTCTGGTCTTTGAATATTACTAACATCCCAGTTTGCAAAACTTGAATTACCAACCATTGCAAAACAATTTCTAAACATACTACTACCATTAGTAATTATACTTAAATCTGGTGTATCTGTTGCTGTAACATCCATAACATTACAACCGCTAAATGCACTTGCTAAACCAACACTTGACCAAGTACCAACACCCCAGTTTTTAACATCTAAAACTTTTAATCTATCGCCACCATTATTAAAATTAATTCTGCAATCATTAGTAGGTGTTACTGAAACATCGTATGTACCAGCAGTTGCGTATGTGTGAGTAGTTGTGTCGGTTTGTCCCGTGTCCGTAACTCCATCACCCCATTTAACATCATAGCTACCAATCCAAGGCAATGTAAATTGGTCATCATTTGATGTACCCACATTATCTGTTTTTACTGATATAATAAAGCGGTCATCTGAAACCTCTCCGCCCTTGATTAACATCATTATTACTCTGCGCCTACTCATTATAGCGTAGAATCAAAGTAAGAATCTAAAGCAGTTTTTAAAGCTGCAAAACTTGCGTAAGCTACTCCCGCCTCGTTTTGTAAATCCGAGAAAATAGTCTTATCTAAAACGGCTACGTTATTAGTAGTTTTAATAATGATAAAATCCCCTTGCTTTTGTCTTTGGATTTCACAATACGCAGGGTAGCGGTACTCGATTCCGTTTAATAAAACTAGCTCTTTTGTTACTGTATCGACGTAAATTTTCATTTTTTATATATTTATTAAGTTGTTACTGATATTGTCCACCCTTTAGCCTCTAGGCTTGCCTTTGCTGCTAGTCCTACAGAGCTAGGAGCTTGCCCTCCCGTTTGGTCAAAAGTTCCGTTAATCTGCCCTGCGACGTCTAGGCTTTGGAGTATGTTATCTATTGACTGTGAATTTAATCCCGTATTTCTAAAAGCCTGTGTGAAATTTGTTGCTGTGCAATTATCAAAAGCGTTAGACGGGAAAGTCTTTAGTAAAAGACAACCTTGCCACGTTGAAATAAAAGACGTACCGCTACTAAAATCTAACAAGGGAAACTCCGTTAAAACTGCGCAGTCTTGCCAAGTGCTATCGAAATCCTCGCCTTTGCCCGTATCTATTAAGGGGAAACTTGTTAAAGCCTCGCACCCGTCAAAGGCTTGCTCAAAATTAACAACGTTTGCAAAGTTTCCTTCGTCTGTTGCGGTAATAGTTAAATTTGTGCAACCGCTAAAAGCGTCCTCTTGAGTCGTAGAGCCTTGTCCGTATATCCCAAAATTTGATAATTCTATTATTTTAAGTATATCCGCATTGCCTGTAAAATCAAACGCAGGGAATACACCCGAAATACTAACTTTTTTAGTTGTTGCAGGGGTAGGAAAGGTTATAGTATGGTCGCCCGTTAAACCCGTAGCGCTATAGCCGTCGTCTGTAGTTACATCATATAAAAAAGTTCCTGCGCCTACGGTTATATCAAAGTCGTTAGTTATTGCAACCCCTAAAGTATTAACGTTAAACTCTAAAAAGTTAGTACTTTCGTTATTAAATATAGTGAAATCTGTTGCAAAGTTTTTTAAAAAATACGCTTGGTTATTTTCTCTCGCTTTTAAAGATACAGTCGAGCCATTCATACCCGACTTCTCTCCTCCTGTTGTTGCGTTAACTGTAACCTCTCCGCCGTTCCAAACCCCTATAATTCTATAGTTCCCGTTTCTGTCTAAAAAGATAGCGCAATAGTCTTGGTACATCAATTTAAAAGCGTTTAACGCCTCAAAACTACGAGGTAATGTAAAAGATAAGTCTTGACTCCATTCGATGCCTCCGCCTGTTATTTTAGCGCTTTCGGTATAGCTAATATTTACAGCCTCATACTCATAAATTGTAGTACTCGGAAAGCTAGTAATATTTTGCGCGTCGGGATTGTTTACTTTAGAGCCACCTCCGAAAGTAATATCTGAAACGCCGTATTTTACGTAAGGGAATAGATATAGCTTATCTATGCCGCCTTGAAAATCTTTGCAGGATTCAGTATATCCGCTTTGTATGCTACAATTTGCCATATATTAAAACTTAATTATATCCTCTGGACTCTGTGGGTACGGGTTTTGTATTCTATTTGACGGATTACCAAAAAACCAACCGCTCCTATTAGATATGTGCGTCGATGCGTCTACTCCGTCCTGCGTTGTTTTATACTCTGGTAAATGGTTTAATATTATCCAGTCGTTAAACCTATCTACAAAAGTGTCGGACATTCCTGCGTAAGTATTCGACAATCTAGTCAAATCCTCCGCAGTCATTAACTGAGCATTATCTGCGGTATGTGAAACCGATCCGCCATTTGCAACCATATAGTTGCTAATTAACACAAAATTAGCAACCGTTTGAAATTTTGTAATCGGTTGCACATATTTAGTATATAACTCAAGGTATAAACCCGTTAAATTGTTTGCTGTTGCGCCTGCTAGTATTACGTCATATAATTGCTGCCCTAATAATGGCAATATTACTGTGTTCATTACATCTGAAATAATGAACACAAACCTGTCGTCGTCCACATTACCACCGACTATGGTAGTTTGTTTAATTTCTGTGGGGGATATAAAGAGAAAATCTGCCATATCTTATGCGTTATGCGGTTTAATAGAGACGATGCTCTTGTTTGTTGGTACTTTATACCCTTTTCGGCGTGCCTCTGAGGTACTAATAGTTTTAGCTAAAGGCGAGTTAACGTCTAAGCTACTACCTTTTTTTAGGTATATCTCTCTTTGCCATTTGTGGCGACAAGTTCCCTGCGGAAAATTACTCGACATTCTCCCTCCGCCTTTATATAACCAAATGCTGTAACTATTTGTACCACCTAGTCCAAAACCGTCGTTTATTCCTGCCTTATTCATTTGCAAAATATCCTCTTTGCGATATATCTTATTAGCTTGCATCATTTTTCTGCAAAATTCTCTTTGCGGAGATTTGTTACCTACATATCTGTAGCGTATGGCTATCTCTTTACTATCTTGCGCACTCTTTGAGTTAGGTCTAGCCGTTCCTGTAGACGTTGCAAACTCTACTAAATCGTATAAATCGCCGTCTGTATCATAATCTACGTCCGCACTACTTAGCATCGTCCACTCTGAGACGTCTAGGGTTTCGCCTAAAGCGATTAAACTATCTGCTAACTCTGTAGGCGCTCCGTCGCTCATGCATACGTGAGAGCTAAGCTCTGCGGTTTCCTCTTTTACTTCTACAACCTCCTCAGTCAATGGAGAAAAATATAAATTTAGATTAATTCCGTAATTTACCAAAACCTCCTCTATTGCGTCAAGGATAAAATCTTGTTTAGGCTTTATAACTCGCTTAATAGTTTGGCGCTCGCTCATATCTAGCTCGTCGGCTACTGAGCTAAATCCACTCGCAGACGATAAACCTACTAACGACGGCGATATTACTTTGTGCGCTGTCATGAGCTGTGTTTTGCATTGCTCTTGTATAGAATCCCATTGCTTATGAACGTTAGCATTTACAGGGAATGGCGTTACCTCTATAGCGACCTCTTGGTCATTAAAACTGATAATAAAGTTCGACGCATTCGAGCTAGACGTTAGTTTACGTTTAACTTGTCTCTCAAACTCCTCTTTCTCCTCTGGAGTGTAATTAGTTCCGTTTGGTATCTGTATTATATACCCTGCGCTTAATCCGTTTTTTATAGACGATATTTGTACGTTCGCAATCTCCTCCTCCATTTCGGCAAATACTAAAGCCGAGCTATAACTTGGAGCGCCGAAATACTCAGCTCCTACAACGTAAGGCTTTGCTACATAAATAGAGCTGCCTTTAGCAGCGCCGTAAGCGTTAAAAAGTACGGGCGTATTCTCTACCTCTGTATATTTACGCCAGTTTTTAGAAAACCAATAGTGTTCTATTTCGTTTTTTTCGTTTGCAATAGACGGGATTACCATTTGTTTAGGTATATGCGTCAAACTATGCAACTCTCCGCCCTTAGTTTCTATAACCTCAAAGCTAAACTCTCCAAAAACTTGAAAATCTGCGACCATTTTACGGAGTTCTCTAGGTCTTAATATAGTTTGTAGTCTACCCCAATGCTCCGCACCTAACGATCCGCTAGATGTGCGCAATCCTTTACCATAAATTAAGGTACTATAAGACTGATTAATGCTTGAGTTTGTAGGACTCCCGTTATTTCGGTCAACAATATAGTTGTAATACTCATTATTACGTCCGTTCATTACCCAGTCCCTAGACTTATCCTCCATAAGAGGCGGTCTTGAGTAGCTTGTTAATGTTATTAGTTTAATATCACTCATATTTTACCATGTATAGCGGTTAGCTGTTTGCTTGTATTTCTGTGCTACCTGTGTTGTAGCTAAAACTAAGCCTCTGTATACTATCTCTGTAGTTACATTGTCCGTTAGCCTTAACTGATAGCTACTCTCGTCTAAAAATGTATAGCTAAATACTAGAGAGAGCTTGTAATCTCCGCCCATTGTATAGGCAGGCGTTACGTCTGTAGTCGTTCCTAGAGTACTATCTGTAATAGTTAAAGTTAATACGTTAGACGGATTATATCTAGGTATTATCTTTATTGTATGTATACTTAAATTTGGATCGACTATCATAAAACAAGCGTGTATATTATTAAGACGTAAAAATGTGCTTTTTTGTTTCTATAAAGCAAAAAAAAAGCCTTACAAATTAATGTAAGGCTTTTAAATGTAAAATAAAGTATTAAGCTACTACCGCTAAAAACGAGGTTTGTGTTGCCGAATCTAAGAAAGGCGCCAAATCTTTAGTTGTCGCGACTCCAGTTAAAGTATACATATTGCCGTCCGTTTTAGCTCCACCCGTCGATGCTACGACTGTAAAGTCGATACCGTCGTCAAGTCCTAAAGCTATATAGTTGCCGTTTCTGTCCACTACTACCGCCGACGGATACCCTGCGGCTAATAGATTAAACTCAGCATTTGTCGCTGCGTCCATAGCTTTTAAAACGGTTGTAAGCGTCTGAGTATTTACTCTACTGCTAGTATTTCTGTCTCCTACCATAGACTGCTCAAGTGTATTGCCGTCTCCCTCTAAAGGATAAGCATACGCCGCCGTTAAAGCTGCATTCATTGCTGTAGCCTCTCCGTTCAAAACAGTAAAAGCATCTGGTAGGCTGTTAAAGAGGTATAGCGTAGACTGACCGCCAAGACCGTCCTTACACACTTTAGCTCTCCCCGATGTAATTAAACACGCCATAAGTTGTTGATTTTTAGATAGTTAACCAATTAGTTAACTGTTATATATTATTTTAAAAAAGGGGAGGCGGTTAAACCTCCCCCATTGCATTATTATGCTATAGTAGTAAGTAACCAAACTATCTCAGTACCATAAGAGTACCCAACAGCTCCACCAAATACAGACTTGTATAAAACGTTTCCGCTCAAATCTACTTCGTCAAGGTCTTTCACTCTAATAGAGGTCGCATCTGAGGCTAATCCTGTACCCATAGTGATATTAGACTTCTCGAATAAAACGAGAGTATTGTTTGGTAAGGCATTTACAACTTGCACAGAGTAACGTCCGTAAACCATTCCTGTATTAGCGTCTCCTCCTAGTCCGTTAGCCGCTCCATTTTGGATAAGCAACTTCATGTAAGCATCTGCAACGTCTGGAGATACAATAAAGTTAACCGCTTTACGTCTTAGCGCGTAAGGTAATGCTGCCGTAGCTGCGTCAAATACCGCTAGTACGTTAGTTGTTGTTACAGCCGCACCGATTGCAGTAATTCCTCCGTTTGCTTGAATAACGTCTCCGTCTGCTAAAAACTGAGTAATTAAACCGCTCATAGTTCCTGCCGTTCCTGCTCCGTTCCAGATTTGGTCTTCAAACCATTCCGCTAGTCTAGCTGAGGTATCCGCTACAATTGCGTCTGCAATTTCTTGAGGCGTTTGATCGTTAAAAGCTGACGCACCCATAGACTCGCCGCTCCACGTTGGGCGGAAATCTTCTTTACAGATTGTAAACTCATTTTTAAACTTTGAAAGTGTTAGTACTTTCTCAGCGTAAGCTACAGCTCCTGTTGCAGGCGTAGTACCACAAGCGTAGTCTACTACCCCTAGAGTAACGTCTAAGTTTCTTAAATTTAATTTGTATCCTACGTTAGGTACAACGTTAATAAGACCAAGTCTTAAAGTATCCTCTTCCTTAATTGCTTTTAGCATTATGTCCACCGCTGGGATTCCTGCATAATTTGATGTAATTGCCATTTATTATCTATTTTAAATTAATTAATTTACTTGTTTTGGTTTGCTTGTTTAATAGCCTCAAGGATTCGCCCTTGCTTTGTTAAAGAGACTTGCTTTGGTTGTGAGCTAATAGGCTTTACTGACGGCTGCGCCGAAAGTTTAACAACTTGCTTTTTTAGCTCTACGTTTTTAGACGTTAAAGTTTCTAGTTTAGTATCTAAAGCGCTCATTTTAATCTCCATACTCTCAGCGTAAGCCTTAAACATATCGTCTAAAATCTCTTTAATTACTTTCATAGACTCCTCGTCTGCGTTTACTTCCTCGATTACTTCGTCCTCTTCGGCAAGCTCTGCGTCTGGAGCTACCTCTTCGACTACCTCCTCGTCTACTACTTCCTCTCCCTCAGTCATGGATTCTACTAGTCCGTCTTTTACAACTATCTCGCCTGCGTCGTCGATTTTATACGTTCCGTCTGCAAGTTGTACTTTCTCATCGTCGTCTGCAATTAAAAATACAGGCGTTCCAACCTCTAAAGTTTCGCCGTCGAATTGGATATCTAGCTCGCCAGATTTTACACTTCCTAGAGTTACCTCTACCTCCTGCTCTGCTCCAGATACTATCTGTTTTAGCAAGGCAAGGATATTCTTGTTACTTTTACTCATTTGTATATTTGATTTAAAATTTACTTCCTCAAGCTCTACCATTCCGTCAATAGAGAATCCTTTTAATTCGCCCGTCTTAATATAGTTATTCCAAATGTCGTCGTTGTCTACTTTCATAGAAACAAGCCAAGAGCCAACAGGATAACTAAGTCCGTAGGCTGCTGATTTATCTTTCTTTGGATCGGCTACTAACCACGACTCTACAAACGTAACATTTTCGATAGTCTCGTCATGTTCTAGTTTAGAGTTTAATTGAAATCCAGACTGAAAAAAGTTTTGAGAAAAATCTTTTATAGTTTCTGCGCTAAAAAACATCTCAAACTCGTTGCCGTCCTCGTCTACTCTGTAGATTAATTGTTCTGGTTGTAATACTAACCCCATTAAAATACGCTGCTCCTCGTCTACTTTCGCAAACTTTACTATCTTATCTTGTTTAGCCATTGCGATATAATGCTCGCCTGTGGCAGGAGCGCTTACTAAACTAATTGCAAAGACTCCTTTGCTCTTTTTATTGTATTTCCCCTCGTATCTTTTCATAGGCTATATTATATAGACGTATTTATAGGCGTTTTTGTTTCACTATTTGTTAAAATCCACTTGAGTCAACTGCATTGCGGTCGGCGCTTTGAGCTGTGGTAACGTCGCCAGAAATTACTATCGCCTTAATTGCGGTATCTTGGTTTGTTATGCTGTCTTGTATTGCGTTGCTTTCCGTTCCCTCTACTAAATTAAAGGCAGGAGCGGTTGCTCCTCCTCCTGCTGCTGCGTCTCCTCCTGCGGGCGCTCCGCCCTCGCCTAAAGCCGCTAGTCCTTTCGCTGTAGCCGCTACCGTTGCAGCAACCCCTAAAGCTGTGGATATATTATTAAAAGCTATTACAGGCGCAGCAGACGCTCCCGAACTAGCAACCGCTTGAGGCGTTGCTAAAGCTGCGATATTTGCTGTATTATTTGCTATAATCATTTTTGCTATTCCTATTCCAGACTCGCCAATTAATGCCGTAGCTTGTAGCGCTTTGTTATCTTCTCCTAGTTGACCTAGTAAAGAAAATGCCTGCCCTGCTACTTTAAGACCTTGCTCTTGTATCGCAACTTTCGCGGCTGCAACTTTTTTCTCCTCCGCTATCTTTTTATCCGATATAATTTTTGCGTCTGCTATTACTTTATCGTCGATTTTCTTTTGCTCTGCTGCGTCTTTTTCTGCGTTCTTAGTTTTTAATTCTAGCAGTCTCTCGTCAAAAGATTTTTGCAACTCAATTTTTGCCTCGTTATCGTCTCCTGCTAGCTTTAGTAATTCGGCTAATTGTTCTTTTAACTTTTCTCTCTCAAGCTTTCTTTTTTCTTCTTTTGTGTTTGCCGTAAACGCCTCTATTTTTTTTGCGTCTGCTGCTGCCTTTGCCTCTAATGCTTTTTGGTCGGCTGCTGCCTCCTTGTTAGCTGCTGAAATTTGCGAGGTTACTAGTTTTTGTTTTGTTAATTTTGCTCCCTGTAAATCAATTAATTTTGCTGTAAGCCTTGCCTCTTCGTCTAAGTCGTCCTTTGTAGACAATCCTAGAGCGTTTTCTGCTTTTTTTGCCTTTAGTCTTAATTGTGCGGCAGATATTTCTTTTTCAGTTATAGCGTCCTCAATTTTTCCTGCCTCTGTTAAAAACTCAATCCTTTCTTTTGCTGTGAATTTTTCTTTATTTGCTGCTTTGTCTAATAATTCCGCTCTCTTTCTGTTAGCCTCTGCCCTGTCAATTATTAAAGCTCTGTCTACTTTGTCTGCCTTTGCTCTTATATCTGCTATCTGTCCTGCTATCTTAGCCTCTTCCTTCATTTCTGTTACTATGCTCTTAACACCCTTAGCAACTGCTTCTGCGGTAATAACTAGAGGATTCAAACCTCTGTTAAGCTGAACAACTCCATCTTTAGCGTCTTTAAAAGCTCCCTTAAAGTCTCCCGAGAATGCTTTTTTAATTGCACTACCTAATAAACCTAATCCCTCTGTGACTTTTGTAATCTTATCTGTTACAAATTCCTTGATTGACTTGCTAAAATCCTTAAAAACCTCCTTTGGTTTTGTAAATACATCTATAATTAAGCCACCCAAAGCAGCTAATCCGTCCATTAATACACCCGTAACAGCTCCAATTGCTGCCATAGCCTTAGCAAATTTGTTTTGACCTTCTTCACTTCTTGTAAATGCTGCCCTTAATGACGCTAATATCACTATAACAAGACCAATCCCTGTAGCCATCATAGCCACTTTTACAGATTTTAAACTAACTATAACAGCTTGTAGCTTGGTTTTTAGCGCAGACATACCCCCTGCGGCAGCTCCTACAGTACCACCCAAAGCGGTTAAACTGGTAGCCGCTGAGGTCGAGGCTGTTGCGACTCCACCCATTGCAACTCCTGTTTTTGCTGTTGATGCTGAAAGCGAATTGTTACTTTTACTAGCGTTGCTATTTGCCTTGTCTAGTTTTTTTGTTGAATCTGTAACGTTATCTATACTTTTCTCAGCTCCCGACGAGTCAACGGTTAATTTTACTTTTATCTCTTTCATTATCTTTTTGCTTTTATAGTACGTTTAATTTTTCTTTTTAGTCCACTCCATGAAACTACAATTTGCCTCTTGCCCTTTGCTATCTCTACGCAGTCGCCTGCGCCGTAAAAATCTCCTCGTCTTAGTATGTCGATTACCTCTGTAATGTCGTTACTCATTTTGTAAAATTATTATATCTGTTGTTATTGAATCTTTTACATACCTTATCGTCATGTTTCTAGTCGTAATGCTCGGACTCATTCCGTCAATGCTTATGCCTGCTAAATTGTTATCCGATCCGACTACTGACGTACTAACCCAAGTCGTGCCAAAACCCTCGTCAATTTTTGTAATAGTATAGCCGTCTATACCCTCCACGTTAAAAACTAAGTTTGTAAGGTATTTCCCTACAGTTACAGTCGACGGAATATATACCTTATTTTTTAGGGTAGTATCAAAGCCGTTAATTAGCTCTAACTTGGTTAAGCCGTTTAAGAGGTTGTAAGAGTATTTATTTATCCTGTAGTCTATTCCATTGATTGCGATTACATCGTTTAAATCTAGCCTTGTAACTATTTGTATAGGCAAGTTTGCAACGTACTTAAACGTCCTACGCTTTAACTCAAATATTGCGGTTACATAATCTTTGTAATGTATACTATATAAATTATTGACTAAGCTCTCGCCTGTAAAGTTACTCGCCTCTGCCTCAAATATATTTGAGTACATAGGATTTTCAACTCCAAAATGATGTATAGGAGAGTTTAGCTCCGCGTTTAAAACAACGTCCGCCGCTAGGTCGTTAACAAAACGTATAGGAGTGCTAGATATATCCTGTCTAGTTACGTAATGCAAGACCGCCTTTGGTACAACTGGGTTTAAGTTATCGTCTAGTATTACACCCGTCTGTATATTTGTGTTTGACTCTGTTGCCGCAGAGTTTTGGTCTGTTAATTTTTCAAAATATATTTGCTCAAATGGCAGCTTTACCTCTAGCGTATCGCCGTCTATTAATTTTTTTGGTGTTGTAGTTTCGTATATATTTACAAGCGATGCTCCGTAACCTTGCCCGTCCGACGCTTGCTTTTGGAATTCTATATTCATAATAGTACTTGGCTTCTCAAACTCAAACGATATTCGTTTTAAAAGCTCGCCTCTGTCAACGTCAAACTTTGCAAAATCAATATACCTTGTTGCGTCGTATCTTTTGCCTTGAACGTAGTAAGAATCCAAAGTATTAATATATATGCTGCCGTCGTCTTTTGGAATCGCTACAAGTTTGAACATATTAAAAATGCCCTTGAGAAAGTCAACGATTTTTAACTCTGGCATTTCGTCGCCTATTATTACATTATTAACTAAAGTTTGCGTTCCTGTGGTTGTATCTGAGGGAGTGATTATACCAGCAACATATTTAATAACCTTAACACTTGACGTAAACTCTATTTTTGCGTTACTCTTTACGTGCCAAGTAAAATTAAAAACAGTCGTACCGCTAGGCGACCCCAAGGCGGTAAATATTGATACAACGCCGTCTCCGTTTGCCCATTGCTCACTATCCCACGAGTAAAGCTCTTCCCCTGTATATGCGTATTTAACTATAAAAGTATAGGGTACATTTTCGTAACCAGCCGCAGGAGTTATTTTGTTTTCTATTAGAAATCGTTGCCTCGATGCTCCTGTCCTTATAGTTGTAAAAGTTCCTATATTATCACTTAAATTTATATAAGTTCCAGAGCCTACCGTAAAGTCTACAATATCCTCGCCGCCTCCTATCGCCTCTCTATCGCTTGCCTTGAGCCATAGGTATTGCTCTGCAAACTCTGTAGTACTAAAGAAATCCCTAGAGAATACAATAGGACTCTCATAGGTCGCGGCGTTGTATCTTGCCTCGATTGCCTCGATTATTTTCGATAGCCTTACGCTAGGTCTTAGGTCGCTCCATACTACGCCCGTCGCGTTTGCAGTATTTGCTCCGTTTGCTATATTTATAGTGGTTGCGTTTATGTCGGGGGCTGCCGTATCTGAGTTATAAAAATAACGCTTGTTAGCCATTAAAGTATATACAATATCCTTGTTTAGTATACCATTTTGCAATCCGTTTTTTACGTTGTCGCTTGACCACTCGTGGTCTAGCGTTGGGAATGCTAAATCGCTTAACATATCCTCGCCTATTGTATCCGAGATGTTAGGTAGATTACCAAAGAAATTAATTGTATAACTCTCAAGCCTACCCTTTACTATATTACATTTGTTAAGCCTAAACGTTCCTAGCTTGAAAGGTACGCCGTCAATATCTATACTACCCTCTACCTTACTCCTAGCATCAAAGCCGTTATCTATAGACGCGTTATACCAATGCTTAAATATACGATTGTTATTTTTACTAGCAGGAATGGTAAAACTTTTAGAGTAATCGCCTGTATTTTTAGTAATATCGCTAACATCTAAAACAGAGCTTACAATATCCACGCTCTCGTCCTTGTATTGGTCTAGTAGTTCGCCGTTAATAAATAGGTTAACCATATTTATATATTGTTTATTTCGTTGTAACTCATTTCAAAGGTCATAGTATAGTTAATTAGCCTATCGTTTTGCCTTGTCTTGAATTTCTGCGAGGTCATTTTTAGATTTAAAGGCGTGTATACATTACTTGCAAAGCTCCAGATTCGCTCTGTTAATAGTATTTGCTTAATAACCTCGTTCATATCCTCGTCAAGCCACCCCGTCTCTACGGTTAAAGTAGTCCTAGCTTGAACGCCATACCTTACAAACTGATGGAATCCGTCCGACGCTTGCCCTCTGTTAGTCTCGAAATTACTATCGGTTATATTTATACTCTCCTCTTGCTTTTTAAATAGTGTAAAGCTCTGTAAAGCGCCGTCTTTGTTTTGAAAAAATGTATTTAGAGGCGTATACTTACACTCTCTTGTAATATCTAACGTGGTAGTCTTACCGTTCCAGATTATCTCTATATAAGACTCGTTTGTCGCTACGCCTGCGTCTATCCACAAATACTTAACAACCTCGTCGCTGAGGTCTGACTGCGTAGGTGTAGCACTATAATTGATTGTTAACGCAGGATAAGACTTTACGCTAATAGCTTGCGCTGCTCCGCCCGTAGGTACATAGATAGGAAACACAAAACTACCTTGTCGATTAACTTTATATTGCTGAGGTATTAATAGAGTATTGTTTGCAACCGTTGTAACGTTTCTCCCCTCGTTTCCGTAAGCATACCCTAGAACCATTATATCCGTAGTCTCATGGTACAACGTAGCTACAGCGTCATAGGTTACGTAAGTATAAACCCATTGCTGATTATCGCCGTCTATAACTTGCACCCCTGTAACTAGCGACGGAGTAGGTTCTTTAAATTCTATATAGTCTTGTATAATTGCATTGATGTTTATGCTATGCGAGCCTGTCGATGCCGTTGTATTTTCGTAGGTTATCTGGTAGCTATTGGTAGAGTTTGGCGTAGACTTGTCGCCGTTCCAAACCCAAACGTTTAGTATATATTTTGCGCAAGTTACACCCCCATAAACTAAAGGGGTATCTATATAAAACGGACTTAATGCTCTTATCATTTTGTTATTGTTACGTTATCACTTTTAATATTCATTCCGTCGATAAGGTCAAGAGCGAAAGCCTCGCCTATCTCGTCGCCTAGTTTTAGTACTTCGTTATCTAGGGCGTCTGTAAAGAAATGCGTCGTCTCGATTCCTGTGTGATACACACTATTTGCAATCGCATAAAGCAAACTCTTACGACTTGTAAACCTACCCTTTGTATCTCTAGGCGCTATACCCTTTCGAATGCTCCACCCGTTGAAAGCCATAAACGGCGGCTTTTTATTTCGGTACTTAAATTTACTATTTGTTACTTTTTTAAGTCGCCACGCTTTACCGTCCGCCTTAGTACCTCCCTTTCCTTTAACCCCTGCGTCTACAAATTCCCAGTAATCCGCTAGAGTAAACTCTATAGAGCTACGCTTTACTTTATACCTCAAGGACTTCTCTAACTCTCCGCCGCCTTTCTTTTTTTTCTTTAGATTAGCCTTTGCTTGAATTACTACCTTGCTCCCTAGCTTATTAAATATTTTCTTTATGTTATCCAAAAGCAAAGGTTTGTTTCTGAGATAGGCATTTCAAC
>Ga0302126_10000492_pt1 | contig 25313 bp, 13 predicted proteins | sample CB4_20m_MG_FD_203108 | JGI IMG/M metagenome (GOLD analysis project Ga0302126, IMG submission 203108) | Marine microbial communities from Western Arctic Ocean, Canada - CB4_20m | ecosystem: Environmental > Aquatic > Marine > Oceanic | place: Canada: Western Arctic Ocean | collected 2017-09-24 | reverse complement strand
TGAACGCAACAGAGAGGATATGATTGAGAACATTAAGAAGACTAGTACTACTCAAACTATTAATAATAGTTCAGAGATTAACAAAAGCGAAGAACAACGAGCGACGACGACGATAAAGGGACAAAAGAATTCATCCACGCACGATGATCGAACAATAAAAAGAAAAACTGCTCTGTCTACTGAAAAGAACGTGCTGCCAAAAACAACGACGACAACGACAACAACAACGAAGAATAACACTACAACTACTACTACAGAAGAAGAAGAAGAAGATAATGATAAGAACAGCAACGACGACAAAGACGACGACGACAAACAACAACAGAAGAAGAGAAAGTTCTCGTCGTCTACAGCAGCAGCAGCGACTTCGGAAGAAGAAGAAGACAATTCGGAAGACAATTCAGAAGACGACGCGGAGATGTTAAGACAATTGAGAGAAAAAAATCATCATCAATTTTTTTCAGTTTCCGAACGCGATAATGCACCAGTAGTAGTTGAAAGGAAGAAACGAAGTTATACGAAGAGGAAGATTAACGAGAATTTGATAGATCGGACCGTCGCGGGTACGCAAATTCCAATGAACTTGAATACAATTATGACGACGACGACGACGAACGAGTTCTTAATGCAACAACTCATCGCGAACCAAGCGAAGCAGCAGCAACAACAAATAAGTCCACTTTATACGATGCCTCCGTTGATTGCAGAGCCTCGCGCTGCTGCTCCTCCTCCTACTACTACTGCCGCAGCCACTGCCAACGCTTTGGCAGTGGGCTTAAACCTTCCTCAACTCACGTTGGAACAGATTCAACAGTTACTTCCGCAACTTTTGGCGCAACAGCAAGTGCTTCAAATGCAACAATTACAACAGCATTTTCAGCAACAACAGCAACAAATTTTGAGCCAACCGATGGATCTTGCGTTACAACTTCTCTTAGCGCAGCAACAGCAGCAGCAAGCGCAAGCGCAACCACCTACGACGACAATGACTCCGATGATGAACGCAGCATCAGCAGCTGCTTTGTTATTGCAGCGACAGCAAAACGAATTGCAAGCTCAACAATTGAAGGAATATAATAAGCAACTCGCGAAGAAGCAGAAGCAACTGAAAAAGAACGATGATAAAATTGAAAACGTCAGTTTTAAAAGTATCATGAGTCAGCAAATAGAAGGCGAACCGCAAGGCAGAGGCACACAAAGTTTGCAAGAAGTCATTTTAAAGCTTCAAAACGCCGCTACGGAAAAGGGAAATGATGAAAAGAAAAAAGTGCAGGTGAAGATTGAATCAAAGAGAAATACGTTCGGGGCGTACCGAAAAGAAGGATCGCGATTTGTTTCAGGACGTCCGTGCGGTGTCATCGGTTGCAAAGTTCTTTGCGAAAAAAGCCGATCGTTAGTCGGCGTCGTGCAACAATGCTGCGAAATGCACAAACGCGAAGAAGCGTTCAACCTCAAGGGAAGAGAGGGTGTTTACCGATGGTGCTTTTACTGTCACAAACCTCAGCTACTTGAAGATTTTTCGCACGTGAGCAAATCTATCTGTACCGATAAATTTGAACTGCGAAAAGAGCGAAGAAAAATGGCAACGAAGAACAAAAATAATTCGCGCATGGCCGAATCACAAATGGTTTCGGAAGCGCAGTTAGCAATGCAATATGCGACGATCGAGCACATGAGAAAGCATTATAAGCCGCCATCGACGACTAAGACCGCGGCAAAACCAGTTGCGAAAGCGACAAATGCTGCGGCTTTGAAGAATACCAAAAAGCCGATGGCTGATAACAATAACGATAATGATGAAAATGCAATGCGAGCCTTGTGTGACATAGTAGAAGACGAAGAAAGACGAAGAGCGTCTGAAGAATCAAACGAAAATATGTAAAAATATAATTTGAAATAAAAACTGCTACTATAATATAAACATTGCTAGTATGTGAATTAAATACTAAATTGATTTTCTATGCGTTTCTTCATCTTAGCGACGTCGTCAGCTCTTTTGCCTCCTGTCATTTCATACAATTGCATCAAACGCCTCATTCGTTTAAACTGCGTTTGCGTATGTCCAATTCCAACGGCATCTGTTATTTTCACCGATCTTTCCAAGACTATAATAGCATCGTCAACTCTTTCCAAAACAATCAAAGCTTCGGCCATGTGATGTAAAGTGAGCGCTATTTCAGGATGGTTTTCGTTTTCGAAACATTTCTGCTTCAAATTCAAAGAGGTTTGATAGTTTTGATAAGCCTGCTCGGGTTTGTTATTTTGCAATTTGCACGACGCTAAGTTATGCAAAGCAGCTGCGATCGTCGCATCTGCTTTATAGGCTCCCTTATTCTTCTGAACAACTACGACTTGCTGCTTTTGTATCATTTTTTTCTTTTTTTCTTCTTCTTTTTCTTTATCTTCTTCGTTCAGTTCGATCAATAAATCTATGCACTCCTTATATAAACCTTCCGCTTTTTCCCACATTCGTTGCGTTCGAGCGAGTTCGGCCAAATTATTCAACGCCGCCGCGACGTGCGCGTCCTTCTCTCCAAATCCAAGCTTCGCTTCTTTCAAAGCTCGTTCGAAACATTTTAAAGCGAACTCGATATCTCCTGCGATAAATTTCTCTCGCCCTAGGTCCGTATACACTCGCCATTGCGCCGTATGCGACGCCTCTTTTTTTCCTCTTCTTCTACTTAGTCGTTCCTGTTCTTCTTCTCCCGATCGTTCTCGTCGCACATCGTCGCACAATAAAAAATTCTTCGTCCATACCGATGACAACATATTTTTCGTAGTAGCAGTATTTCTATTATTTAATTTAAGATTATTTCGTCGTTCACGTTCTCCTCTTCTTCTTGTTTTGCTGTTTTCATCGTCATCATCATCATCATCATCACAGTCACAATCAGTGCCTATCATAACTGACTTGAACGCAGTAGCAGTAGTAGTAGTAGTAGTAGTAGTAGTAATACTATTAGTATTAATAGCACTATAACCATAATAGGCCATGAGCGTGTATAGAATAGTTTTCCTCCTTTGCACTAAACTCATCACACTCGATCAATCAATTTCTTCCATACTTAACAAAAACACGACGCCGTTACGTTTTTTTTAGAGGCCGTTCTTTCTGTTCCCCCCCAAACGTTTTAATTACATACGACGATGAAAATCGCTTCAATTAATGATTTTTGAAAGTCATGTCTTCCCGTTGCTCCTTTTTAACGTCGTCGTTTCTTAGAGTGACTATGATTTTGGTCTAAAAAAAACGTGTTGCTATTATTATTTGTGGGGAAAAAGTCAACGTTAGCAAGGACCTCGTTTCCTTCCTTTGAACAAAACGCGTCATAAAAACATATGTACGTAGTAATTAAATTAAATTAAATTAATCATGACACCATCAGCTCTGAAGAAGAAGAAGAAGAAGAAGAAGAGTATCAGTAACGCAATTAATACGAGTGATAATTCAGTAGTAGTAATAGATGACGATGATTTAGAGGACTTGGAAGACGATTTAGAGCAAGAAACGAACGATGAGAGTTTTTATGAACTCTCTCAGAAGCGCTCTAACGAACTCATCGGTGATAGGAATAATAATAATAATAGCACTATTGCTCGAAGAAGAAGAAATAATAAATCAGAAGAAGGAGAAGAAGGAGAAGAACATAGTAATAAGAATAATAAGAATAAAGAAGAATTGACTGTAATGTATTCAGCTATTAAAATGCTCGGTGAACATTCTCCATTCGTGAACTTACGAAAGCTATCGATCGTAAGCTGCTCTGCTTCTTCGACGAGAACGACGAAGGAAGAAGAAGAACTAAAACGACATAATAATAATAATAATAATAATAATAGGATGGCGTTGCCGTTCACGGAACTTAATGGGCAAGATTTTCAAGCGTTGAAGAAGCTGAAAGAATTAACAGTCTCAAAAAACGCAATAGAACGATTAACTAATTTAGATAAATTACCAAGAACAATCTTAAAATTGAACTTAAGCGAGAACAAGTTAGTGACGTTGAACGGTTTAGAAAAACTGACGCACACGTTGCAAGTGTTGATTGTTAGGCAGAATAAGTTAAGAACGTTTCAAGGTTTGGGCGAACGCGAGGACATGGAAGAGTGGGAGATTGAAACGCTCGATGCGAGAGAGAACGACATAGGAAACTTTTCTGATTTACGATTAATACAAGAGCTTAAGAAGTTGAAAGATTTACGTTTAAGAAGTAATACGAACAGTAGTACGAGTTCACAACAAGTAACATCATCGTCGAGATTAAAAACTATTTATACTACTAGTACGGGTCAGGCGGTGACGAATAAAATTGCCGACGCAGAAAATGATGATGGTCGCAATTATGACGGTAATAGTAATAATAATAATCCCGTATGCGCGTTGCCGTCGTATAGAATGGCAGTAAACGCGTTTGTGCCGTGGTTGGAAAAGCTAGACGAGATTAGCTTCACCGCAAATACAACGACGACGACGATAGTTACTCCTTTATTAGAAGAGAAAGAAGAAGAAGGAGAAGAGGAGGAGGAGGAAACAACCTCAACTTTACTATCTCTCGAAGATGATATAGATAACGATACGAAAGCAGCATTGAATAATAACATGCTTCAAAAATGGAATACGAGCGTGAAAATTACCGAGCAAGAACAGCAAATAGAACAACAACAGCGGCAAAAACAGATTTCGCCCCCTTCAAAAACATCCACGAAACTAATGAATCATATTTTGCGCAACAAACGAAACGTATCATCGACTCCTGCTGCTCAAAAAGATGAAAGTGTTCAAACCACGACGGCAGCGGTGACGACGACGACGCAGAGAGATCAAAATAATAGCGTAAGTAAAAGTTTGACATCTAAGTTGGAGAAGGAACTTTTCGAGTTGCGGAAAACGTTCGAAACGAAAAGACGCGAGAATGAAATGTTAGGTGGCGCCTTGCTCGAAGTCACGAACGAAGTCAAACATATCGACCACGAAACATCCGAAATATACGCAAAATCATCAAAGTTAGCCGAGTTATCAAATTTAAACGTCGCGTCCGCGAATCGATATAAAAGTGAAGTCGAGTTGTTGAAAAAAGAGTTGAAGGAAAATCGAAAAGCGCTCGAGAACGCTTTAACCGGTGAAGCCGATGCTTTAGAAGAGGTGAATTTATTAAAATCTGCCATAGAACGCGCTCGTGAAGAGTACTCGAAAACAATGACTCGCATGAGAGACGACCATAATATTGAGATTCGTAAAGTTTCAAAAACGGTAAGTTCGTTGGAAGAGTTAGAATACGCGGCTGAAGACGAAATCGAACATTTACACGACAAGCTTCGGGAGATGGAATTAGATTATAGTAAAAGATTAGAAGATGGTGCGGATGAAAAAAATGCCATCGCGCGTAGACTAGAAATAGCGTTTGAGGAATTGAAAGAGCTCGATTCGGTTCTCGCTTCTGAAACCGAAGCTCGAATGAGTTCAGAAAGTCTCGCAGAAGAATTGAAGGGAACGAATCAGAACTTACGCAGAGAAATAAACGAATTGAACGAAATCAGAAAAGATTGCGAGGATTTGAAAAGAGAAAAGAAAAAGTTGGAGGAAGAATTCGCGAGCTTACGAAGAGAGAATGCGATGAAGGAAGAAATGATTCAGGGTCAAACAGAAAAAGTAAAACGAGCGGATTTGGATATCAGTACGGCTACTGTAAAGGAGGAGAATGCAAAAAAAACTGAAGCTGCTATGGTAAACATGCGCGAAAGCTTGGAGTTGAAAACTGCGATGTTGGAAAACGCGAACGCGCTCGTCAGTAGTTTGAAGGAGGAAATCTTAAAGCTCTCGAAAGAAAACAAAACGTTCACGATTGAAAACGCAAAGATTTCAATTAGTTTACAACACCAAGACGCCGAAGTCACTCGATTAGAAAACGAATTAAAAAGCGAACGATCTAAAAGGCTGGCTTTTGAAAGAGCACACGTTGGATCAAAAGATGAAATATTGGCCCGAGACGAGATGCTTCATTGGGCGAACGACGAAGTTGAACGTATTAATATAACGTTGGAAGAGACTCAAAACGAAAACGATGAATTATCAGATATCATTCGAAACGTTCAAAGCGATTGCGCGGATTATAAAAGAATAGCTGAGAGAGCTTTAAGGGAGAAGGAAATCGTAGAAGATGAAATGCGAATGTTATTGGTTTCGCAAGAAGAGAGAGAATCAGAGCTATTGAAGGTCAAAGAGTTTTTCTTCAACTCGAACGTCTTGAATGTTACTTTGAAGAACGGTAGTAGTAGTAGTAATCATTTACGGTAAGTAATGTAGATGTTTTTATATAACTATATTTTCGCACGCTGATGCTGCGTTTTCATTCATTCATTACACACATATTCTTTCATATATAAGCTCTCTTTCTACACAAAAAAGATGAGTCCTAATCTCTCCTTTTTGTTTTTATTTAAGAACAATACTATATATTTTCCAACCGACCCGAATAAAACAACAACAACCAATATATATACGACACACACCCCCGCCAGCAAATAAATAGTTTACTTGAAGATCGCATTAGCCTTGGCGGAAGCCTCCGCAACCAACGGAGCCGCAGTGTCGAGGTCCTTTGATCGGATGGCAAAGTCCAACTTTTCAATCGTCTTGAACAAGTCTTTATTCGCCGCTGCGTTGTCGCTGTAGTTGTTCACGTCAAATCTCAAAGTGTACATAGCGCGTCTTAAAGCGTTGCCAGCTTGAGTCCAATATTTCTTCCCGACGTATTGTGTAACTTCACCACTCAAACGGGACGCGGCTTCTGCTCCTCTCTTCTTAGTTTGTTCGGTCGTCAACTTTTGCAAAAAGAATCTAGACGCGCCATCTGATCTGGTCGATTCGTTAATGTTCAAGTCACGAGCCTAATTAATAATAAAGTTTAATAATAATAATAATGAGAGAGAAAAGGAGGAGGGTCAGTTCTCTTGATTTCAAGAAATCGCGTGATATGTAGAGTGGGGGAAGAACGCGACGACGGACCGACCGCCTTTTTTTATTTTTTCAATCTCTCACACACAAAAACACTCTGCTGGATGGGAAAACAGAGATGGGATAAAAATCGGATAATGAGATACGAATATATCGCGCTATTAGGCGCGGATTCTAATCAATCCTAATCACATGCGAATTTCAATTAAACATACCTCGTAGATGAGCTGTAAACCACCAACATTTTCCGCACGCTTATCCGTGAGTTCGATGTTATTCAACGCCAACGCCGGGGACGCTTGCAACGCAATCATAGTCGCAGCGGCGAACGAAATGCTCTGTTTTTTGGTTTGTTGTTTTTGAGAGAGAGAGGAGTTAAGAAATTAGTATATGCCGATAGTTGCTAATATCATAATGAAATTAATGACGAATTCGAAATAAAACACATTCATGAGAAAAATAAATTCCTCACATATTCGAACGCGCTTGAAATAATCAATTTCTCTCTTCGCGAACATGTTCTTTGATATACATAATTCAGAAAAGAAGATCTCGATTAACTAAAAATCTAAGCGTAAAATAATAATTCTCTTCTCCTGCTGCTTCTCTCGCGTACCTTCTTCGCGAAATCGTTCGACGCTTGGACGGTTACGGAAACTTTTTGCGTCTTCTTGACGTTTGTTTTAACTGAGACACATTTGCCCGTGAACGCAGAAGTAAGAGCAGACATCTTTCTCTTTTTTTATGTATAAAGTGCGAAATATAACGTTTGTGAGTGTTTTGTTTTCCATATATTCGTAATGTTGAAATCTAACACTAAGTATCACACAAAAGATATCACTACTTTTTAAGAGAACCGGAACCGAGAAAACACAACCAAACCAAATAAAATCAAACACGGCATCAAAATTGAAAATTGAAAACACACACACACAATCACAAGCACTAAATAGCGCGTTCGTTCTCTTTGTTTGTTGCTAATATTATGCCGTATTCAAACAAACAAACAAACAAAAGCGAAGAAAAAGAAAAACCCCACTTTTATTTTATTTTATTTTTTTAATAAATAAATAATTTAAAAAGACCATATAGGCGTTTATTTCCAGAAATTGTTACGCATTTTCCTCAATTAGAATTTAATTCATTATTTTAATGAGGTTTTTAAGTTTTAATTTCACGGGAAAATACAAATTTCTTCCTATTTTTTATTTTTTATTTAATTTATAATTTAATTGAATATATAAATAATTTCAATGAATAATAAATCCCGTAATTTCATTGATTATAAAACAATAATTAGTGCGTTGAATAAGATTTATTGTAGTATGGGTTGAAATGATATGTTTATATGTTTATTTAAGTGTTATTACGGGGAAATAATTTTGTAAATGATTAATTATTTTAATTATTTTGAAAAAATAAATATCTTTTCCCTAATTATAATTTTAGCATGTAAAAGGAATTAAAAACAAAATTTAATAAATCACTCTGCCCAAATTATTATGTTTTTTTGGGATATGTATATATTTTAGACCATTAATTTTCAAATATTTTATTTTATTTTTATTTTTATTTTAAAACTCGTCTTCCTCGAGTGAATGCCTCAAAAAACGTGAAGATGTTGCAACATCGTCATACTCAAACACTATTAGCTACACGCGGGCAGAAGCATTGTCACGACTATCATCGTAACATCGTCCGCCCTTTTAATAAGAATTACGCTCGACGTATCAGAGCAGTTTATGCTTCGAATGACGACGACGAACAACAACCAACAGAAGAAGAAGAAGATTCGTTGCGTTCGTGGAAAGTAATCTCCGAAGCTCCTTCTTCTTCTTCGCAACAACAACAACAACAACAACAACAACAACAACAACAATTACCAGCTTCTTCCTTTTATTCTTCCTCGGAATTCGCTGTTGAAGAAATTAATAGTATTAATAGCAAGAGTGGTGGTATTCCAATAATAAGTCCAAACACAAAAAGAAGAACGCAAATGGCTTTTACTTGCAATAAGTGGTAAGAAGGTTTGAAGAAGAGTACTCCCATACTCCATTTCTTCTTCGTCTTCTTCTCTCAATCGTAGTATATATCATAATACGCAACGATTTGTTTCTTATTGTACTAACGCAAAACTTTCTTCCTTCTTCTCACATGTATGTATTCGTAGCGGCGTACGAACGAAGCGAAACGTGAACAGAGACAACTTAAGCACCGGTACGACGTGGGTGCAGTGCGGTAACATTTATTGTGAAGTATGGCATAAAATAGTAGACAATCTAGGTTTGATTTGGGAATGTTCAGAAATGGATTAATAATTTAATGTTATGTAGTATTTAGCAACTAGTAGCAGGCGCGATTTAACGATTTTAGTACTTGTTGAATGAACAAACCGTTTATTGATACGTCCTCCTCACATGCAACTCACGACCCACTTTACATATAATTCACACTTTGTTCCTATAGGAAGAAGAACCAGAGACAATTCACTCAAAGACACGCAGAACTTGATAGTATATCTATATATATATATAATCATTCCTGTTGAACATTGTAAAGAGATTGATTGATTTCAATCATTGACTGAGCAAGCAGACAGAGAGAGAAGCGCTTTCGTAGCGAGAGTTGAAGAAGTAAAAGTTACGATTTCGATGTTTTGTTTTGCGACGAGTCGTCAGCCTATTAATAATAAAAACATAATAATAAGAAGAACGAGGAGAAGAAGAGTGGGAGAAATCATACGAAGAAGAAGAAGAACGGGAAATGATTACGGTGATGATGTAATAATAGTATTAGCGATGAGAAGAAACGACGACGACGACAAAAATGGTAAAGATGATGACGAAGCAACGAAATTGAGCAGAAGAGCACCTGAAATAGTACAACGACGAACGTCATCATCCTCATTTTCATCCTCATCCTCATCATCGTTTAATGATTGGATCGTTCAAGATTCGAAGAACAACGCGAAGAAACTATTAAAGAAAGTATCTTCCTTACCTTTAGCTATATCTGAGTTTGCCGCAATTGCCGGGTTCTCCGCGCTCGGTACAGTTATTGAACAAAATAAGAGTTACGCTTGGTACGTCGAGAACTATCCACCGGGGAATGAGGCGCCAATTTTTGGTTTGGTTGATTTTACGTTTATATTAAACAATGGATTAGATCATTTATATTCTACGTGGTATTTTGTGTCCTTGTTATCTTTACTCGCCGTATCTTTAACCGCGTGCACAGTAACGAAACAACTACCGGTTTGGCGAGTCGCGGCTAAATGGAAGTTTATTAAAAAAGCAAACGCGTTTTTAAAGACAACGAAAGCTTTGGACGAGCGCGAGAGCTTGAGTAACGCTCGAGTTATAGATTTAGCGAACGCTTTAGCAGACCGCGGATATCAAGTGTTCTTACAAGAAGAACGCGATGGAAATTATTTATTATACGCCTTTAAAGGTTTAATCGGTCGTTTGGCTCCAATCGGTGTGCATGCTGCATTGCTATTGACCTTAGGAGGTTGCGCTTATAGTGGTTTAGGAGGACTTGGTGGTTCTATAATGGCACCAAAAGATACCAGTTTTACGATTTCGGATGGCTTAACCAGAGGATCTCCGTTATCAAAAGTGCCTAATTTCGCGAAAACGAGTCAAGTTTTCGTAAAAGATTTCACGATTGATTATTTACCGAGCGGCCAAGTCAGTCAATTTTATTCCGATTTAGAAGTCATTGACGAAAAAGGAAAAGTGGTTGATAGTAAAGTAATATCTGTAAACGTACCTTTGAGATATGGTGGCGTGACTATGTATCAAACGGACTGGTCCATGAGTTCCATGCGCGTTTCGGTCGTTCCAATTTTTGACAACGACGTTGATGTTTCGAAGAACGAACAGAGACAATTAGTATTGCCAATGGCAAACTTAGAGAACAAAGGTGATTTCAAAGGTAAAATATGGGGCACGTTTTTACCTCTCGATACTGCTACTAACAATAACGAAAACAAGAAAATAGGCATCTCCTTAGTCGCTCGAGACTTCCAGTCTGTTGCAATTTATGACTCCAAAGGCTCGTTCATCGGCGTGAGGCGACCTCAATCGAAGAAACCTATTGCTATTCCGCAGGATCATATCCAGTTAACTATTGAAGAAATAGCCGGTTCTACTGGTTTAGAGTTGAAGACTGACCCGGGCGTTCCATTCGTCTATTGTGGTTTCGCCGGCTTACTCGTGACTTCGTTCTTAAGTCTTCTGAGCCACTCGCAAGTGTGGGGGTTTTATCAACAAAAACGAGATTCTTCTCCTTCTTCTTCTTCTTCTTCTGCTGCTGCCGTTGCTGTTAAAAATATTACCGACGACGTTGCTGACGGTGATGAAGAAAATACGAACGTTCCTACTAACGAGAACGTTTTGTTCGTCGCCGGTTCCAGTAATCGTTCTAAAGAAGAGTTCAGAGATGAGTTCAATGCAATCATGGATGAGTTACCTGAGTATGTTTAACAGAATTACTCTAGAGCGTTGAATATAATTAATATGTTTATATGAAGAGACGATTTTGGCCACAAAAAGATGCCCTATATTTGCTTCTGTGTGTTTTCCACTTTTCCTTATCATCATCGTAAAAGCGCTTTATTTATTTATTATTTTTACTATTTTTTTAAGTCGCGAACGAAACAGTATACTTACTCTCTCTATTAATTATTACATAAATAGAATCTAACGATGATCAGCACTGCTTCATCTGCTGCCAGATCATCGTTATTTAATACTAATACTAATACTAATAATAGTCGTCGTCGTCGTCGTCGTCTGATTTTGATGAGAAATAATAATAATAGAACTTTTACGATAGTCGCACAATCATCGAAGTCGGAAACACAACAACAACGACAACAAAAACAACAAACTGTTCAAGAAGAACTCACGAAATTAGAGAAAGAGTTGATTCTCATGCTCGATCCGGAAGAAGTGTCTGAGGGAGAAGCGCGAGAGAGGAAGTTACCGAAAGCGAGCGACGTTCGTCAAATGCGCTCGAGGATAAATAAGTTGAAGAAGGAAGTACTGAACGGACGCGGTAATGATGTAATGATTGTTTCATCCTCTGAAACGACTACTACTGCAACTAAGAGAGGGACTATTAGCGCCCCGGCGGAAGAAGAGGCTAAGACGATCGCGAAGAGAGAGCTCGAGAAGTTACGGAAAGAACGAGAGCAGTTGTTGAAAATGCGAGCGCAAGTTGAAGAGAATGAAAGATTGAAAAAGGGGAAGATGATGATGAAGACGACGACGACGACGACGACGACGACGACGACGGCAGCAGTAACGCAAGATGCACAGCCGAAATTTGAAGATCCAGTGACGACGACGACGACGCAAATGAAACCAAAAGCTGCAGACGAGCGAAAGGCGCGTCTAGCGCACGCCGAAGCAGATAAACATGTTTCGAAAGAAGATTCTGCTACTGCCAGCGAAACCATCACCGCTACTACAGTAATAGATGATGAAATAATGGAAGCTTTGTTAGAGAAAGAAGAGCGAGCGAGGGAAGAGGCGGAAGAGCTCGAGGCATCGAGGTTAGCGGCTGAAGCCGAAGAAGCGAAATACGCTTCCTATCTCGAAGAAACTGGCGATTTCATGAACACGACGAACAACTCTGGGATCCGCTCAGGAATTAACGATCCGTTTTTGGATAGAATATTCAATGTTCAGAAACTTGAATCTGATTTGCTAGAAAATCTCGAAATGCAAGCAGACCTTCGCGCGATTGAAGATATCGAAGACAAACTCGAAACGCAGAAGAAAGAAGCCGAAGATATGAAAAGAATCAAAGCCGAAGCCGAAAAGGCCAAGAAACTTGAAGAAGTGAAATTAAAAGCTTTAGAAGAGGAGAAGCAGTCAATTATTGCCAAGCAGCAGAAGGAAGCGCGCGCAAACGCGCAAAAAATCGCAGCCGCGCAAGCCGAATTAAAAGCCATGGAAGCCGAAACAAAAAGATTGCAGAAACTCGCGGAAGTTAATAAGGAGAAGGAAAATAAGATGACCACTTTTGTTGATGCAAAACGACAATCGGAGGCACCGATCGAGTCTCCCGGATCGCAAGCAATCAAAGAGCTTCTCGAGAAAAAGCAAGAGGAAGCTGCAAAAATTCGAGAATTGGGCGTCGTTGAGGACGAACTCGCCAAGCGCGATATCGCAGAGGCTGCGAAAAAGAACAAGGCTATTCGTGAAGCGAAAGAATCTGAAGAGCTGGCAGCTCAGAAAGTTGCCAAAGCCGAAGCAGAGTTAAAGCGCAAAACTGATGAAGAAGCCGAGGCGCAGCGTGTGGCTGAGTTGAAAAAAATTGATTCCGCGCAAAAAGCGAAAGAGCAACTTTTGCGATTGAAAAGAGAGGCGGAAGATCTAAAAGCCGCCGTAGAAGCGAAGAAATTAATAACGCAAGTAGCTAAAGCAAAAGTTCAAGCTAAAATGAAAGCAGCGAGTGAAGGAGAAGCTGCGAATGCCTCTGCTGCCGCTCAAGCAGCAAAGGAAAAAGCTGAAAAAGATGTGAAAGAAGCCGCTCAAGCGAAAGAAGCCGTCGAAAGGAAAGCGCTTGAAAAACAACTCCGAATTGAAGAGCTCGGAAAGTTAGAGCAAGCAAAAGCAGACGCAGCAAAAGCGAAAGCAGATGCCGAATACGCTAAAGCAGAAAAGAATGCTAAAATGTTACAAGAAAAGATAGAAATTTTGAACGACGACAACATCGAACACCTCAGAGCAAAATACGAAGAACTGGCTAGACAAGCGGATGCATCTCCTGGCGCAAAAAGAGATTGGTCAGAGGCGATTAAAATTGCTGGAGATAAAGTCAGGTGCATGGAAGCACATTCTCACGGGCAGTTGCCAAAAAATGACGAACTTTGGTCGATTTCGCCAAAAGTACCGCTTCCAGGGCAGTCAGTCGTCGTTTCGTATTGCAATCAAAAAACTGTTTTGAATGGAAGACCAAAAATCTTCGCTCACTTCGGCACAAATCAATGGTCAAATGGCGCCGAACAGTTTGAAATGATTCCACGCACGAGTACGTCCGCAGCAGACAAAGTTTGGTTCGATGCTAAGGTTTCAGTTCCAAGTAAAGCGGTTATTTTAGATTTTGTATTCTCTGACGGCAACGGTGCGTACGATAACAATAATAGAGCCGATTTCCACGTTCCAGTTGCTCATGCGAACGAATTGCTCGAAAGATCTCGCATCGAGTCTTGTATTAAAATATACTCAAAACTTCGCGTGGAGAGAGAGGAAGAAGACCGCTTAGAGGAGTTGAGACAAGCTGACAGAACAAAGCTGAAAGCGATTGCGAAAGTGAAAGCTGCAGAGCTCACGGCGAAACAACGCGCGCACGTCTTGTTCACTATTCCTGAATTCCCCAAAGCCGGTGAACCGTTCAAGTTGTGCTATAATCCAAAAAACACTGTTCTTAAAGGTGCAACTGGAGTTTCAATCGTTGGTGGGTGGAATCGATGGAGTCATGAACAAGCAATACCGATGACAAAGATGTCCCCAGATCCAAGTTGCAAAGCAGATTCAAAAGATTATTATTCTGTACAATTAACATCACCGAGGAATGCTTTCATGTGTGATTTCGTTTTTTGCGATGAAAATGGTCAGAATTATGATAACCGTAATCGTTTGGATTATCATCTCCCGATTTCGAGCGGTATTAATGCCGATGGATCGAAAGCTTGCGAGAAACCGATGCACGTGATGTCTGTAGCCGTGGAGATGGCGCCAATCGCAAAAGTAGGAGGTTTAGGTGACGTTGTCACTTCTTTATCGCTCGCTGTCGAAGCCGAAGGACATAACGTAGAAGTCGTGTTACCAAAGTACGACTGCATGAAGTACGATTTAATTGATGACTTGAAAGAAATCCAAGGTTTTCAATGGGGTGGAACGTATAATCACGTATACTCTGGCACCGTCGAAGGCGTAAAGACTTTTTTCATCGATCCAGACAACGGAATGTTCAAAGTAGGAATGGTGTACGGAACTGATTACCTCTCTATACCAATGACTGATCAAGAACGTTTTGGTTTTTTCTCGAAAGCTGCACTTGAATGGATGTTACAGTCTGGGAGAAATCCGGATATTATTCATATTCACGATTGGCAAACTGCGCCGGTTGCAAAGTTTTTGGCCGAGGATTATGCTCAATTCGGACTGGGCAATCCAAAAGTTATCTTCACGATTCACAATTTGCATTACGGACAAGCTCTTATTGAGGACGCAATGCAGCACTGCGCAATTGCAACGACTGTTTCTAGAACGTACGCCAAAGAGATTGCGAACGAAGGCTGCGTCAAAGCAAATCTTCACAAATTGCACGGCGTCGTCAACGGTATTGATCCAGATATTTGGGATCCACGGAACGATAAGTTTCTTCCACGATTTTTCAGTGAAGATGAAGTCATCGCAGGTAAAGCTGCAGCTCGACAAGCTTTGTGTTCGAGATCGAATTTGTATAATAATCCAAACGTTCCAATGATTGGCGTTGTCACGCGCTTGACGCATCAGAAGGGAATTCATCTCATAAAGCGAGCGATTTATCGCGCACTCGAGCGTGGATGCCAAGTTTGCTTACTCGGATCTGCCCCAGACGAGAAAGTTCAGCGTGAGTTTGAGGAAATGGCGCACCAATTAAAGCAAGAACATTACAACACTGCTGCGTTGCACCTTTTTTATGACGAAACCATGTCGCACTTTATTTATTCTGGAGCGGATATGATTTTAGTGCCGTCGATGTTTGAACCATGCGGTCTATCTCAGCTCATTGCCATGCGTTACGGTACAGTTCCAGTCGTTCGCCGAACAGGAGGTTTGGCAGATACTGTATTTGATGTAGAACATGATCACGCAAAGGCGGCTTGGGAGGGCATGACTCCGAACGGTTTCTCGTTCGACGGTACTGATGAAGGATCGATTGATTACGCTCTCGACCGTGGCATTGACATGTTTTACAACGATATCGACGCCTTTAGAAAATTACAAGCTAACTGCATGAGTCAAGATTGGTCGTGGAACAGACCTGCGCTTGAATACATCGAATTGTTCCATGCAGCTCGTCGAAAATAGTTAAAATAGAAAGCGCGCACGCTGCAATTGAAATACCGCTGGAAAACTTTTTGGTTAATTCCTCAATTGCTACTTGAGTTTCTCCGTTATTTGCGTAAGCTATAATAACTACGTTTGTCGCAACGGGTTTACTATAGATATATATTTATTAAATTAAACGCTAAACAAAATCTAAACTCTCCTCATTTCGCACGATATTCCAGCATCTTCGCGCTCACACACATCGCAAAATGATTTACCAGAGGTCGTCGTGGTCGTCGCATTCAATAAGCACTTCTCTACTCTTTCGTTTATAATCGTCGTCATCAACGGATGCAACGCGATCGGCGCGGCCACCATGTATTCTAATTCTACAATCCCTCTATACTCCTCAGCACATTCTTTCACTAATTTTGGAATATCTTCTTTTATATGTCTTCCCGGTGATAGGAAGAACGGTGCGATGACTATTGTTCTACATTCCGAGTTTTCGATTAATTTCCTAAACGCTTGCGCTATAGTCGGTTCTGCTAATTCCATGTGTGCAGCTTCACAGAAATATTCTATACAATCCTCTTCTTCTTCTTTATCTTTACAATAGATTTCTTTGTACATCTGGACGAATCTCTCTAATTGATCGTTCGATGATTTCGCTCTCGATCCATGGTCGACTACGATGATACCAATCTTCTTCTTCCCCTTCTTTTGCTTCTTATTGTTATTTATATCGTCGTCGTCGTCGATGGATAAAGATGATGAAATAACATTATTATTATTAGTCAGTGTTCGATTTTTGATTGTAGTAACGTCATTAAATACTGCTCTTCTTCTTCTTCTTCTTCTTATTGATGATGATGATGATGGGGTATAATAAGCATAATTTATAGCATTAATACTGCTACTACTACTAGTGCGCATCGTGAGACGATTGATCAGTCTATATTACGTCTTCGTTTTATTGATGAGCGCTTTTTTGTGCAAACTCTCATCGAGAAAATTTACATATTTATCATAGAGAAAAATAGACCGCCTCTGTTTTTGTACCAAACTACCAATGTCCAATGAAGAACTATTTTATTCATTTCGTAGGTGAGAACGAGGCAGCAGTGCATAAAGTCGTATTAAATGCGGTGACCATTGGAGCAATCTTCGCAATAGTTTCCCTCCACTCGATAGCCGTTCGAGCGGATTCTCGAACTTTGATGTGTGATTGGAACGAGTCGTACTTCCAAATCTCGATGAACTTGTTCAAATCACCGACGTCACAGTATCCAATCCATAATAATTCGCCTAATTTGTTCGTATCGCTTTTAATCTTTGATGGTAAACCTTCCGCGTATAAGTTCTGCATCTTCGGTATCGGGTTATATCCTAACTGTAAAGTATACGTCCTGATTTCAAAGACGCTGCTTTTGTCGCCGCCGTCGTCATCCATCATTTTAGTCGCATTCTTTTGAAAGCTATTCAACATCAAACCAGCGGCTTCTGTTGCCACGTTAGCCTCGATGTACACCTCTGAGTGTTGTTCTTCGATCATTTCAATCGATTTCTCGAGAAATTTCTGCCAACTCTTATCCTTTCTCATCTTCTCCCTTATTAAATCTCTCTCATCGTAGTCTTTGTAGTGATAAACGTGCGTTAATACGTTCAAATCCGAGCCGACTTCGGGGATGAAAAACCCACAGAACCCTGGTGATAATTCTTTCCTCTTCTTTGCTGATTTTGCGCATAATTCTAAATACTTCGAGAGATCGTTCGGTTCAACTTTATACTTCCTGATTTCATAAAAACCATTCGGCGATTGTTTCGTTGTCGTCTCTGTTCCAGATAGTGTTCGTTTAGTAGTAGTAGTAGTAGTAGAAGAAGAAGAAGAAGAAGAAGAAGAAGATATACAGTTTATGTAGCTTGAAGCATTGATAAAGTTATTAACGATGCGGCGCCTTGTGTGTGATAACATCTTGTGACGACTGGTGTCCTTTGCCACCATTTTGCTCTTACAGCTCTCAAAAAATGTTTTGCTATTTTCTCTCTCTCTCTCTCTACTAATATTTTGTTTTGTTCGTCTTGACCCCCCTTCCTCGTTGTGTTCTTCCCGTTTATTTATACATTTGTTTTTTCTCTTTAACTTTACTCTCTCTTTCACGCGCTATCTTGATGTCGATGGCACTCGTGTCAACCATCGCATCATCACTTTTTTGCTACTTGTTTTGTTTCCTAATTTTAATATAATATATATACACGTTTTCCATTTTTCTTTTCTTTTAAATTATTTTACTGCTGTTTTTGTATCATCATCATCATCATAGTTAATCATCGTTATGAGGTGATGGTGTGTTAATCGTTGTTTGTTTTTCTTTTTCTTTGATATCGAGCTGTCGCTTCTTCGCCTCGACTTGTTCTTTGTAATTTTGACGTCTCTTTTTCATCTCTTCGTCGGCTAAGCGTTTTCTTTCAGCTTCTTTCTCTTTCATGAGTTTCAACTTTTGAATACGCAATTCGCGCTCTTCTTTTTCTTTCTCCACGTCTTTATCGGAACCGTCGCGGTTTTCAAAAGATCGTTTCGTGCCAGAAATTTGGTACCCGTGCAAAGAAGCCGTACGCTTCTTCGTATCGAGCAAGAAGGATGATTTTTGTTGTTTAGTCGTATCGAAAGAACTTTCGAGCGATTTTGAAACAATCGCTGCAGAATCAATCGAATTATTAATAATATTTGTTGACGAATCAACTCCTATTAATGTGCTGCCTTGACCATTATTGTTCGATTGAATGACATCGCCGAATCTATTCACGCGTTTGGCGTTGACTTCGAGGTATGACTTTGTTCTAGGCTTTTCAGTTTTGCGCAAAGTAAAGTGATTGTTCTTAATCGTCATCGTCGCATCTTGTTCAGCATCACGAATGATGTTTAAAAACTGTGCTTCGAGAGGGATATAAACGCCAGATGTAACGAAAGAGTCTTTATCGTTTTCAGAGAGACTTTTCAACTTCTCGCGGATCGATTTCAAAGCGTCCGAAACCACCGGTACGCTTCGAACAAACTCCTTCACATCGACGATTGAACAATTGGCATTAGTAGTACTAATATCTGCTGCTGCTGTTGTTGTTGTGCTTTCGCTTTTATTTTTATCATTATCATTATCTATTCTTCTCCCCTTTAAAACCTTCGCCATCGAGGAAACCCATTGATCCGAATCGTTCAATCCTCGATCTACCGCGTCATTCACTAATTCATGATTCGGATTTAATACTCTAGAGAAGAACAGGGCGTAAAAAAACCCTCGTCTTTGCTCTAAATCGAATATACCGTATTCATTTAAAAAGATCTCGCAGGTCTCCTCCGTGATATTAATCGCAGAAGGACCCCACGCTTGCGCTAACTTTGTTGAAATTTGCGTCCCTAATGGACTGATTCGCACAACGTTGCTCGCGTGTAATGAACCGTTGTTATTGTTATTATTAGTAGTACTGCGCGAATTTTTAAAACTCGACATTTAAGCGGATTCGGATGTTCCACTTATACGTGCGCGCGTTTCTTTTATGTTTCTGTTTGACTTTCACCTTTACACGATTAGTTCGAACAATACTATATATTATTATTATTATTATTTATTATTTAGTATCGTTCGAACCAGTTCAAGGCTGAAGAGTGAGGACACCCAAAGAACTCCTATTAACAAGTATAGGTTGCCCTTTTCATTCTTGCAAGAACGAGTCTTTTGGTGAACTTTTGATTCTCGATCGACGGCAGCACTCACTGAATGAAATTTGAAAAAGAACAGAATGTGATTTATTAGGGTATAGAGAAGTAAAGAGCCTCGAATAAGGCTCGAAAGTTTGTGGTTCTATAGAACTAATAAGCTATACTTGATGAGCTAAGAATTAAGAACTAATTTAAGAGGTTGTTTTCGTTGCTCGTGCTTTTTACGGCCATCGCGTTCGTTTCGTTCGACCTCGCGTCTGGTTCTCGAGATCTCGTCTTCCGAGAATTTCAACGAGAAGCGATTGGTGTTCGTCGAAGTACACATTCGGTCTGGACAGTACGCGGCGTCACCATCATCGTTATCATCATCATCATCACGTGGAGGAGAAGAAGAGGAAGAAGAAGAAGAAGAAGAAGAAGAAGAAGCGCGCTTCAATGATGAAGCTTGCGCTTTACACTTCATTTTTCTACAACCGCACGTGAAATCATTTCGTTTAATACCGTCGCCGCCGCAAAAATTTCCCATTACGACTTTATCTTCGTAGAGCTTTTTGAGCATCAAGCTTTCGCATTCGAAACAATGAACGTCATCGCCAACGGCTCTGTTACCGCTTGTTTTGTAGTAGTGATATTTTGATGCAGCCGCTCGATCTTCGTCCTCATTTTTCCCATCATCGTCATCATCGATAGCAGCAGCTGAACCAAAACCGTATAAATCGACGACTTCGCACGTTTTATAAAGCACCATGAACATGGCCAAACCAGTCGAGGGAACGTTACCGCCAAAATATGGACCTTTGTGCTTTGAAATGCATTCTTCTTCTCGAAACTTTTCGAGCAAGAACTTTGCGTTTCGAATCGGATCCGTTGTTAAATATGTTACCCTCGCATCTTTTCGTTCATTCGCTATTTTATCGTGAAATTTCACAAACTCCTCCTTATCAGAACGTAAGGTAATCAATCTCAAGTTTTTTTCTAAAGGCATAATAAAACCGCGATATACATGATAAGGACTTCTCGTGTAATGACGCGTCCATAGACGATTTAAAGCTCGATGTGTTGTTTTTCGACCGACCCAAATTGCGTGTCCCATCGTCGGCGCCTGATTCAAACGAACGACTACATCGTGGCTGTCAATCGCGTCTCCGAATGAATATTTTCTAAGTTCTCCGCCGTTCCCAATTAATGCGCACGTCGGTTTAACCATTCTTGAAGATAGCGGGCCGAGATTTTTCCAAACCGTAAACGGAGACGTCTTTGGAAACAGATTTAGTACTCGTTCTTTGTCATACTTCTCCTCTGTATCGTTGAAACCATGTCTTTGATAATTCTTTTGCGTTACGGCTAAATTCTCCACGTCTAAATGTTCAAATATCTTCCTCGCACCTTTTGCAAATTCGATGATTTTGCTTCTATCGCGTCGTTGACAATCGATAAAGCGAGAAAAATCCAACCTATCTTGTACGCTCTTCCTTTGAAACCAAATAGCTTTCTCCTCTGAATCGATTCCGGTTCGTTTTAAATCATTCACTTTCCACGTTTTACTCCACGTTGAATACTTCCACCCTTCACCGTGGTCTTTATTCTCTCGTCCTACGTTATTATTATTATTACTATTACTATTATCATTATTATTCTCTTCATCGATATCGATACCGCTTTCGTCCTCTTCTATTCCTTGAACGCCACTACGTCCACCGCTCGCACTATTCTTCTTAGCAGTGATAGATTGCTCCCTAAACTTTGGGAATATCCCTTTCCCATCGTTCGGATCGTACAATTGTCTCCCCCCTAACATTCGCCATCTCTCGATCTTATTCACAATCTCATTCGGTAACTTACTATTATTATTATTATTATTCTTAACATCAGTATTAACAGTATTACTGTTTCGTTGGAACATGATAATAAACACAAATATCATCATCATCATCATCATCATCATCATCATCATCATCATCATCTTCGTATTATTATTACTATCATTATTAGAACTAAAGCGTACTCTTAACTGCTCAAAAGTGTTCGTTAAATATAAACTAATCCTTCGCAGCGTCCTCTTCTTCTTCGCCTTCTTCTTCGTCAGTTCTTCCATATCTCGTTCCTCAGAACTCCTTATCGCACGACCTGGCGTAATTCTCATCTCATTAAGGTTTACTTTCATTTCAAAAACATCTCGCGTTTGCGTTCGATTTATTCATATACCCATTTTACGCGTTTGCGTTCTTCTTCCTCTAGAAAAGAGGTAATGTAATGTATTGAGTGAGTTTTTTTGACATGTCAGAAAATGACAAAATGTACTGATGCAACGAGTATATCTTACACACGTACTCTCCATAACTCACGCTAAACGAAGAAACGTGTACAGAATATGATATATATATATATATCAGTATTATATTATCATATTGCAGTTAATGGTCGCGCGCGTTGGCTGACTATATTAAGATTGATTGATTGGAATATTGATTGCGGTGCGATGTAAGTTATGATTATTATTCATTTCTTGGACGATTTTGCCCAAGCGTTTATCCATTCTTGCGCTTCTTCGGCGGCTTTATCGACGCCTGCAGCTTCGCCAGTGCTTGGTTTTACTGCTGCTGCTGCTGCAGGGACGGATTTCCAGGCTTCGATCCATTTTTGAGCATCCATGGCTTTATCGCCTGCAGCGGCGGCTTTAGCCTCTGCAGGTTCTTTAGCCATTGGTGCAACCGCGGCATCTTTAGCGGCTTTAGAAGCAGCTAACTCTTTCGCTTTAGCGTCTTGCTTTGCCTTGATTTCAGCGTTTGCTTGCTCTTGCTTCTTTTTCATCTCGGCGGCTTGCGCATCAGCCTTAGCCTTGGATTCCGCGATTTCCTTCTCTTTGTTCTTCCCCGCCGCGTCTAATCCGGCTTGTAAAGCTTTGGCCGAAGAGGAGACTTGCTTCTTGAGCTCGGCTTGGACTTTGGCGGCAGCTGCCGCTGCAGCCGCAGCGCGTTTCTCTCTCGCGGCTGTCGCCGCAGCTTCTTTCTCTGCGTTCAAGGCGGATAAAATGTCACTTTCCGACGTCAAACCTTTCGGAGTCGCCGATGCTTCGATACCGACGAAACTATCCGGTTTCGGGTCTCTTGCCGCAGGATTCATGTTCGCGACTGCTTCTCTCGATCTTTTTGAATCTTCAGTCGTTTGCATGTACTTTGCTCGGTCGCTTTGGCTCAATCGTGAGAGAATTGTTCGGTCACGATTCTTAAGCGCGTTCGTGCGCTTTGATTTGTCAGAAATGGCAGAAATCATGCGATCAACGTCGTTAATAACGGAAGCCAAAGGTGAAGATTCAATTTCTGGTGCTGCTTCAACTTCTTTACCAGCAGCGATCATCGCACCAAAGTTGAACAAACCACCTCCTTGTTTTGGGGCAGATGCTTTTGGTGCAACGACTGGAGAACGAGCAACCCTCAGCTGTTTTTGCGTACCAAAAGATGGCAAAGATGGCATTTTAAACCCAGCGGCAGCCTTTGAAGAAGTGGCTTTCGCCGGTGGTGATGGCGGTGGTGGTGGCGTTGGTTCTTTCTTCGCGCCAAAGCTGAACATCGGCATCTTTGCCGGCGGTGGTGGTGGCGGTGCTTCTTTCTTTGTCGTACCGAAGCTGAACATCGGCATCTTTGCCGGCGGTGGTGATGGCGGTAGTGGTGGCGGTGCTTCCTTCTTTGTCGTACCGAAGCTGAACATTGGCTTCTTTGCCGGTGGTGATGGCGGTGGTGGTGGCGGTGCTTCTTTCTTTGTCGTACCGAAGCTGAACATCGGCATCTTTGCCGGCGGTGGTGATGGCGGTAGTGGTGGCGGTGCTTCTTTCTTTGTCGTACCGAAGCTGAACATTGGCTTCTTTGCCGGTGGTGATGGCGGTAGTGGTGGCGGTGCTTCTTTCTTTGTCGTACCGAAGCTGAACATTGGCTTCTTTGCCGGTGGTGATGGCGGTAGTGGTGGCGGTGCTTCTTTCTTTGTCGTACCGAAGCTGAACATTGGCTTCTTTGCCGGTGGTGGAGGTGGCGGCGGTGGCGTAGCTGTTTTCTTCACGCTGAACATCGGCTTCTTCTTAGGTGCAGGCATTGGCTCTGGTTCCTCGTCGTCATCATCATCTTCTTGTGATTTTTTACCACCGCTAGCGTTCAAGCCAACTGCGACGGCGCCGGCGGCGACCGCTGAAAGCACAAATACGGGTCCAAAATCAAACTCGCTCTTCTCTTGTGGTGATGATGACGACGTTTTCGGCGCATAAGACGGTTTCGGTTTTGCTGCTTTCGCTGCTTTTTCGGCTTGCACTTTTACGCCTCTCGGTTCAAACGTTTCCTTCTTTGGCGCTCTCGCTCTCGCTTGTGCGCGTTCGTACTCCTTATTAACCTCTTTTTGTTGCTTTGGCTTAACCGGTGGTGCTTTAATCGTTTCGGTAGTAGTAGTAGTAGTAGTATTTGCCGGTGGCGCCTTTATCGCCACCGCCGAAGACGAGTTCTGAACGACGAGCGTCGCGGGCGCGGCACCTTCGGCTTTTAACGACTGCAAGTAATCGTCATACGCATCCGCGTTCGCGCCTTCTGCGTTCATGGACATTGCTACGATAGCCGCCGTCGCGCATTTAGCGACTTTCGTTTGAAAATCGTCATCATCATCCGCAGTAGTAGTAGTAGTAGTAGTAGGAGGAGTAGTACTACCTTCTTTCGTACCGTCGCGACGTCGATAAAGCTTTCGTTGTTTAGAAGCAACGTAGCTTCGGTTTTGCTGTTCGTGCGTTCGTTCGTTCGAAAACAAACAACGTAAGATAGAGAGAGTTCGTTTATGTTCGCGTAAGTTTCGTTGTGTTGTTTTACTTCGTGTAAGCGACAGTGGTGGTCTCGCCCGCGCTCGCTCGCTCGTCGCAAAATACCTTCAAAATATCCTCCAAATGAATGGATAAAATTTGACAGTTTTCTTAGCGAAGCGCTATCGATATCTTCTCCTACTCTGTATCGATTTATTGATCTTCAAAGAGAGCGCGATGGACGGTTGAACACGCAATAAAAACACGCACTGATCGAAGAGAGATTAAGAGAGAGTAGGAGACTAACAACGCGCGTGCGGGAAAACATAAAAAAGATATCCGTCCGAACTCTCGCGATTGTAATCGAGCCAAACTTTTATTATCCCTAAAAACTACCACGTCCGTCTTGACACTCAATTGAACTAACCTGCTGAGTCGCTTTCGTAGGAGCGAGCGCTGAGTAAACGCTCGTACTAGTTTGCATCATTGTTCTGATATTATTATTATTATTATTATTAGCAGTATAATTAGTATCTACAATAGACCTTATCCCCTGGAAAAATCCAGCACACTGTTTTCCTTTCCTTTTGCGAAAAAAATAAAAAAACAAAAAAAAACAGAGAGCTGGACGGTTAAACCGTGGAACTTTGGGTTGAACCGTGGAACTTTTTGCAATGGTGTTAGCCATTTCTTTACTACAGATCTGTATCAATAAATAACCATACCGATCGACTCGTATGATCGTTTTCTATCGTTTGAGAGCAAAAAAAATGAATAATATCCGATTTTAAGGTTATCATTTGGCGCGCTTTTTTT
>Ga0302126_10000491_pt1 | contig 25354 bp, 24 predicted proteins | sample CB4_20m_MG_FD_203108 | JGI IMG/M metagenome (GOLD analysis project Ga0302126, IMG submission 203108) | Marine microbial communities from Western Arctic Ocean, Canada - CB4_20m | ecosystem: Environmental > Aquatic > Marine > Oceanic | place: Canada: Western Arctic Ocean | collected 2017-09-24 | reverse complement strand
GTGATGCCAGTAGTCGTATCAATCAATCTTAGGGCGAAACTGTTCCGCCAATTTCGCTTTCTCGTTCGAGTAGATCGTTTGCAAGGCTTGAAAGTCATCGCCACGAGACCCACTCAAAATTGTATGGTCGTAGAGTTCGTGTTGCTGCATTTCCTCACGAGCAACTTGCATGCGGCGCTGGATCTCGTCTTCGGCGTCGGTGGCGCGGCCACGGAGGCGTTGTTCTAGCTCTTCGAGGCTGCGGGGCATGATAAAGACAGTGACGACGCGGCCCTTGAGTCGTTCGTCGGTCAACGCAGTCTGGCGCATTTGCGCGGCGCCTTGCACATCGATATTGAGCAACAGATCGGTGCCCGCTGCGAGTTTGTCCTGTACCTCGCTTTTGAGCGTGCCGTAAATGTGACTGTGCACGTGGGCGTGTTCGTAGAAATGCCCTTCGGCGATTTTTTGCTCGAAGGTGGCGTGGTCGAAGAAGTGGTAATCGACCTGGTCTTTTTCGCCTGTACGTGGCTTACGCGTGGTGGAAGTCACGACCCGGCAGAGATCAGGCACTTCAGCTAGCATACCGTCGCAGAGGGTTGTTTTGCCACTACCTGCAGGTCCAGAAACAACGATCAGAAGGCCAGTTTGTGAGATATGCTTGTCCACGGCGTTTAGTAGGTGAATGCCACGCCGACCAGCAAGAGTCCATAAGCGACAAAGGCAGCACCAAAGTACTTAGGGCGGCTCTCCACTTTATAAAGCCAGTCGAAGAAGTCGCGCAGTTTGTAGGGATTCGCGCCGAGAATCAGCGAAACGACAATGGCAACATATACAAAAGTGACCAAAAATAGGCGTGTTTGGGGCAGCTGCATGTATGCGGCATCGAGAAGCACGCCGGCCGTCATGAGGATGAGGGCTGCTAAGCCGCGCACGGCGAGGAAGTCGGGCACGTAGTAGAATGAGCCGATGGCAGTGACCAGGAAGAGGATGAATAGGATGTTTTTATACTGTCCGAAATCTGCAGGGCCTAGGTGCAGTACCTTGTAGAGGAACCACGCAGCCGCGGTGCCGAGCAAGATAAAGGCGGCTACCTGCGAACGCGGAAAGGCCTGCGTGCGCTTGGCAGTTTTCATCCCGTGCCAAAAATAATGGCCGCCGAAGACGAGAAGAAGGAGTCCAGTGTAAAGTGTGGCTTGAAAAAGTGTCATGGTCAAAAGGTGGATGAGATGGTCGCTAGGTAATGGGTAATGGCTATGGCGGTGGGTTAAAGCAAAAAAGGGGAGACAGGGTTTGTCAGATTGCAGAACTGTGGCCAAAAAGGTGTATGGATTTAAAACTCGCGGGTTCGGTGCACTCAATCGATTTGATCGTATTTGATTGTGATGGGGTGCTACTTGATACGATGGCAATAAAGATTGAGGCCTTTCGGCGTTGGGTGCCAGAGGCTCATGCGGAGCTGCGCGAAGCTTTTATGGCGATTGTCATGGCTGGCTTTGGTCAGAGCCGGACTGTTCATATCGAGCGTTTTTACCGCGAGTTGCTGAATCAAGAGCCCGATGTCGTATTTTTAGATACAGAGGTCGCCCGCTTCACCAATCTATGTGAACCGCTGTGTGCTTCTGCTAGTTGGCGCGTGGGCTCGCAGGAATTTGTGCAGGCCTGCCATACTGCTGAGATCCCGCGCTATGTGCTGTCAGGCGTCCCACAGGCTCCTCTTGAGGAGCAGTTAGCTTCGGCCGGCGGCACGGATTTATTCGACGTGATCATTGGCTCGCCACCGGGAAAGCCCGAAAGCATGGCGCGTATTCTTGCCGAGACCAATACGCCTGCGCACCGTACGCTATTCATCGGCGATGCGAATGCCGATCACGTCGCGGCGCTGCATGTGGGCGCGCATTTTGTTTATTTTCCATCACTGGCGGAGCGGCCCGAGGCAGTGGTTGCAACGGAGGTCAGTGACCTACGTCAGTTATTGGTCAAAACGCAATAAAAGGCCTTAGCCTCTGCTTGGTGGCGCATCCTGTACGATGCGCATCGTCAGTACTGTTTCAGGGTTGATGCGGTTGAGTATTTCGATCGGTCGGCCGTTTATACCAAAAGCCGCAGAGCCTGCGCGAGCGTACTGCAATTGGCACGAGCATCATAAAAAAGACCCAGCCGAGCATCTTTGGGCCGCTATACCAGTCGAATTTGCGAGCTGAGGTGCGAGCAGGGGGTTGAGTGATAATGACAAAACCTAAGTCATGCGCTCGGCCCCATTTACGCAGTAGCCGCGATAGCCGCACTTCTTCGCCAGCGTAGAGTTTCTGATCAAACCCGCCGACGGCTTCAAAGGCATCGCGTCGGCAAAAGAGAAAGCTTCCCGCGGCGGTACGCGTGAAGGTTGAAATCTGCCTCCAAATGGCGATCCCCCAGCGGCCAACCACGCCGACTTGATCAACCGTTTCAAATTCGATGATCGCGCCACCGCCACAGTTGCCAGTTGCGAGTTGATGCAGTGCTGCGGTTAAAAGTTCGGCAGAGATCCGCGTGTCTGCATCGACAAAAATCAGCCGCTGCCCGCGGCTGGCTTGAGCGCCCGCATTACGTGCGCGGGCGATTTGATTGATCGGTTCGGACACCACTAGGTCCGCGCCTGCAGCAGTGGCAATCGTCGCGGTATCGTCGGTGGAGTTGTTATCCACGACGATACACTCGCCAGTGAGTCGTTGCGCAGCCATTGCCGCACGAATTGCGTCAAGCGTCGCGGTGAGTTCAGCACCTTCATTGAAGGCGGGAATGATGATCGAGTAATCAGGCACAGAAGGCATGCCAGGAAGGTGGGTGAAGCCTACCGCAATTGCAACGTAACGACAGAATTAGCGCGTTCCTGCCGCTTGAGCAGGGAGCGGGGCAGCATTGCTCATCACGGTATTAATGATCACGCTGTGTTCGGCAGCCACGGCCTCGTAGGCGCCTTGCAGTGCTGGCCAGACCGCAGCGGCTTCGCCCCAGACCACAGTGGACATCGTCCCAGTGTCGCGATCAATGCCGGTTGCGTCGAGTGCATCGAGATAGGCATGCACGGCTTCGCGAACGCATCCGTCGAGGGCATAGACGGAGACTTGAACAGAGATGAGTGGATCTGTTTTAGGCAGTGGCAGTGGAGCTTGTGTCATGGTTTCCAGCTGAAGGATTTTATAGTGCGCTGTCACTCCTTGTTTGAGATGCAGATGTGGAACAATTTACGTGGAACATTGTAATTCCTTTTGTATTCGGGGCATTCGGGTGGTTTTGGGATATTTTTAATTCGTGGAACATTATCTGTGGAACATCTTTAGGGTTGTCCCTGCGCGCCGCCTTCCGTAGCGGCATCACAATTATTGAGACAGCTTTCAGGCGGGCTCGTTGCCTTTGAATGCGTCGGCACAAAAAAGCCCGCGATCTCTCGCGGGCTCTTTAAAGATCTGGCTGCTGTTGTCTGACTTACACCAACATCATTGCGGGCGTTTCAAGGATCTCCTTGAGGGCCTGCAAGTATTGTGCGCCGACGGCGCCGTCGATGGTGCGATGGTCGCCGGAGAGGCCGATCTTCATCACTTGGCCGACCACGATTTCGTCGTTCTTGTTTACCACGGGTTTTTTGATCGTCGCGCCGATGCTGAGAATCGCAGCGTTATTTGGATTGATGATGCCGTAGAAATCGGAGATGCCAAACATGCCGAGGTTGGTCACAGTCAAGGTGGAGCCGCTCATTTCGTTGGGAGTGAGCTTCTTGCTGCGTGCCTTCTTAATCAGAACCTTCGCCTCTGCGCCGATTTCGCGCAGACCCTTCGTCTCAGCGGCACGGATCACTGGAGTGACGAGGCCGTCGTCAATTGCGACGCCAAATGCGAGGTGCACGTTGGCGTGTTGCTTGATGGTGTCACCTTCCCATGAGCGATTGATCGCAGGGACGCGGCGCACCGCTTCGGCAGCCGCTTTAAGGGTGAGATCATTGACGGAGAATTTAACGCCACCCTGTTCAGGTGGTAGGCCTGCAAGCTTGCCGTTGAGCTCAGCGCGGAGTTTAGCAAGTGGCGCGCCATTGACTTCGATTTGCAGATAGAAATGTGGTGCTTGTGTCTTGGAAGCGACTAATGCCTTGCCGATGCTCTTACGCATATTGGAGACCGGGATTTCCAGTGCTTCAAGCGTTGCAGCGGGGGCCGCGGCTGGGGCGGCAGGGCTGCTGGCTGCGGCAACTGGTGCTGCGGCGGCAACTGGATTCGCTTTGAGTACGTCTTCCTTGAGGATGCGTCCGCCAGGGCCAGAGCCTTGGATGGTTGCGAGGTCGATGCCCTTCTCGGCGGCGATCTTCTTTGCTAATGGCGAGGCTTTGATGCGTCCGCCAGTGCTGGCGACTGGAGCCGCGGGTACAGCAACTACCGGCGCTGGCGCGGCTGGAGCTGGTGTTGCCGGAGCCGGAGTTTCTGCCGCGGGTGCGGCAGGTTTTTCTTCCGCTTGAGTGGCACTGGTACCTGCGGGCGCTGTTTCGCCGGCTTCACCGACGGCAGCGATAGGATCGCCGACGGCGACTTCGTCACCTTCGCCGCAATAGCGCTTGATGAGGATGCCTTCGTCGAAACATTCGACTTCCATGGTAGCCTTGTCGGTTTCGATTTCAGCGATCATGTCACCGTTGGTGACCGCGTCACCTTCGTTTTTGAGCCAGCGGACCAGCGTGCCCACCGTCATGGTGTCGCTGAGTTTGGGCATATCAATTAATGTAGCCATATTTTAAAAAGTGAGAGGTTAAGTGTGCCGTCGTACGAGAAGCAGGGAGAGATTGAATCGTGACGATTTGCTCTGAACGTAGTGGAGGGTGAGTGAAGCCGGTGCCTTTTGGGCAACTAAAAGAACGAATTATTGAGAGCGATTGTTTAAGCCATCAGTTTCTGTGCCATTGCAATGATACGCTCTTGGTTCGGAATCTGCCAATCTTCGAGCGGCTTGGCGTAAATGGTCGGTGCGTCAACCGAGGAGACGCGGTGAACGGGTGCATCGAGGTAGTCGAAGGCTTTGAGTTGAATGAGGTGGGAGATTTGCGCGTCCACACCACAGTAGGGCTTGTTTTCTTCAACGAGCAGCGCGCGACCGGTCTTTTTGACTGAGTTGAGAATCGTCTCTTCGTCCAATGGACGAATAGAGCGTAGATCCACGACTTCGACGCTGATGCCGTGTTCCGCTTCCATGGTCTTGGCTGCCTCTAGTGATAGCATAGAACAACGACCGTGGGAAATGATGGTCATGTCGGTGCCTTCCTTGAGGATGTTGGCTACGCCGAGTTCGACGATATATTCTTCTTCGGGGACTTCCCATTTTTCTCCGTAGAGCAGGGTATTTTCCATGACGAAGACGGGGTCATTGTCGCGGATCGCGGCTTTCATGAGTCCCTTGGCATCGTAAGCATTGGATGGGCAGACCACCTTCAAGCCTGGGTGGTTGGCCACCATGTATTCAATCGTATGCGAGTGGGTCGCGCCGACATTGGTGCCACCATTGGCAGGACCACGAACGACGATGGGCACATTCATCAAACCGCCAGACATGTAGCGGCAGAAGGAGGCATTATTGAAGAGTTGATCGATCGCAACGTAGCTGAACGACATGAACATCATTTCAATGACGGGGCGGATGCCCAGCATTGATGCGCCAATCGCGAGGCCAGAGAATGCGGCTTCGGAAATCGGGGTGTCGATCACGCGCTTGTCGCCGTGTTTCTCCCAGAGACCTTCGGTGACTTTGTAGGCGCCGTTATATTCGGCGACTTCTTCGCCCATGATGCAGACGTTTTCGTCGCGTTGGATCTCTTCGTCGAGTGCTTGCTTAATAGCTTCGCGGTAAGTGATAAGTGGCATGATATTAAAAAAAGTTAAAATTCAGAAGCTAGGAGTCAGAATGTAGTGAATAGGATTGTAATCGTTCCGCCATCTCGGGCGAACCTCCGTCCTAATTCCTAATAGGTGTCTAGTCGTTGAAGAAGTAGGTGCCCTTGAGTTTGTTGTCGGCGTCGTTGTCGACTTCCCAGTAAACATCGGTTTGGATTTCTTCACGCGGTGCGTAAGGGCTGTCTTCGGCGAATTTCGCTGAAGCCTCGGCTTCGTCCTTTTTTTCTTGGTCGATCTTTTGGGCGAGCGCCTCGGTTAAAGTACCGTCGGCGAGCAATTGAGACTTAATTAGATTAATCGGATCTTTGGTGCGCTTATATTCCTCGATCTCTTCCTTGGTTCGGTATTTCTCGTGGTTGGCGTCGGCGACGGAGTGGCCGCGATAGCGGTAGGTCCGGATTTCGAGAAGGAACGGCTTCATCTCTTCGCGAGCACGCTTCATTGCACGATTGGCGACTTCCCGAACTTCAAAGACGTCGTGGCCGTCGCAAACTTCCCAGGCGATGTCGAAGCCATCTGCGCGGTGTGCGAGGTTTTCTTGTGCGGAGGAGCGTTTGAGGCTGGTACCCATCGAGTACCCGTTATTCTCGATCACGAACACAACGGGGATATTCCAGAGGGAAACCAGGTTGAGCGTCTCCATGAAGGAACCTTGATTGACTGCGCCGTCTCCGAGGAAAGCCATCGCACAGCCCTTTAGGCCTTTGTATTTGAGTGCGAACGCGAGTCCCGCGCCAAGCGGCGTCTGGCCAGCGACGATTCCATGGCCGCCCCAGTAATTCTTGTCTGGAGCGAAAAAGTGCATCGACCCACCTTTGCCCTTCGAGCAGCCGGTGTATTTGCCATACATCTCAGCCATACACTCATTCATCGACATCCCAACTGCCAAGGCGTGTCCGTGGTCGCGATAGGCGGTGATGATGTGGTCGTTCTCTTCCATGAGGGAAACGATTCCAGAGGCGACGGCTTCTTGACCAATGTAGAGATGCAGGAATCCTCCGATCTTACCTTGGTTGTAGGCGCGTAGCGAGCGTTCCTCGAAGCGTCGAATCCCTACGATCATACGATAGAGCTCGAGCTTACCTTCTTTGGAAAGCTTCTTGTTAATCGGTGCATCCAAGAAGTTTTGAGACTTCTTAGCCGGTGTTGCAGATTTTTTCTTGGTAGTAGCCATAATAGCGAAGCCCACGAAATTTGCATAAATCACCTCGATGACAAGTAAATTGAGGGGCTCCGTCCATAGGACTGTGATATCAGGTCGATTAGTAGAATCACTGATTTCAGATTTTTGATTTATTTCCCGAGCAGCCGATCGCGTAGTTGCCGAGAGAACGGGCGCTCGCCGAGCCAGATTTGTAGGTAGTGCTGCGCAAATTCCTTGCCAGGAATATGGATCAATTGTTCGCCGTTAATCGCAAAAGTAGTCCCGCCGCCTGCAATATAGGTGAGCGACGAGACGTCCCCGGCTTGAACGGAGCGGTAAGTCGCGTGCAGTTGCTCTGTTGCGACCGTGATTCGCGCTAGAGCCTCGGCACTGAGGTTGTTGGCGAGTATGTGATCCGCCGACTTTAGGATGGTTGCCTTGGAGATGCTGCGCAAATAGCGAAATTCGAGGTGCAATGAGCAATTGCGTGCTAGCACTTCTTCAACGGTTGCGTCCGCTTCCGTGAATAGGGCGGCATCGTAGAGCTTGAAGATCATTTTGTGGGTCACGCGATGCGATCCCATTATTGGATAACTCACCCCATCGATGCGTGATGATTCTGCAAATACACCAGCGCAGATCGAACTAACTGGAAGCAGCACAACGACCAACAGGATGCTAAGGCGATATTTAATCACATCTTTGGCTTGGGGACAATGGTCGAGATACCGCCATCGATCGTAAAGACCTGACCCGTTACAAATCGGGCGTTTTCAGAGAGCAGCCACTCTGCGAGACTCGCAATGTCATGTGGTTGGGCGATGTCGCCGAGTGGGTGCATCCGTTTTGATACTTCCAACATTTTCGGGTTGCTAGTCATTGGGCCTGCGAGCGGCGTGTCAGTGAGGCTGGGGGCGATTGCATTGATACGCAGGCCGCGTGCTGAGTAGGTCGCGGCCGCAGAGCGCACCATAGCTTCGATGCCGCCCTTTGCTGCGGCAATGGCTTCGTGGTTAGCGATTCCGACTTGCGCGGCAGCTGTACTAAAAAACAGGCAAGTGCCACGGCTTTGTCGACTCATCTGCTTGGTCGCTGCCCGTAGTGCGTAAAATGCGCTGCTGAGATTGGTGAGGACGGTGTGGTCCCAGTCCTCGGTGGAGGTGAGGTGCGCGGGCTTGATAAAAATCGAACCGATCGCATGTGCATAAGCGTCGATTTGGCCGTGGGTTGCGATAATCTGTTCGAAGCAGGCGTTGAGCGCTTCTGGGTCGGTTGCGTCGCAGGTATATGTTTCGATCTCTGGATGTTGAGCGCGTAGTGCCTCAAGTCTCTGCGCATTGCGGGCAAAGCCGACGACGCGATCACCTGTGCGAGTGAGCTGTCCAGCCAGTGCGGAGCCAATGCCACCACTGATGCCGCCGATGACCACGGTTTTTTGTTCGGATGTATTCATAGTTATACTATTCGTAATAAAGCTGAATACATTACTATGAATCTTTATCAGAGACTAGAGATAAGAGGCCAGAGACCGGAGATCGGAGCAGCGACTGGCTTGCTGCCAGGAGTCGTTCGGGGCCCTGAACCCGTGGCGTCTGCACTTGCGCAGGCCAATTTGTGTGGCTTCTTTGACTTCTGGCCGCCGCAAGCGACGACACTACGTGGGAACCGTCGCAATTGCAGCGGTTGATCAGGTTCTGCGCGTTTCTAGCTTGAAAGCCTGCAGTAGAGCCACACCTTTGGCTCCTTTCCCATTTTTTCTGTCATGTCTGAAATTGCCAAAGCCTACGAACCCAAAGAAGTCGAACAACGCTGGTATGCCAACTGGCTCGAAGCGGGATGCTTTAAGGCGGCCGCTGATTCGGCGAAGGAGCCGTATGCGATCATGATTCCGCCGCCGAATGTCACTGGCATGCTGCACATGGGCCACGTGTTGGATAATACTTTGCAAGATATCTTCGTGCGCCGGGCGCGCCTCGAAGGCAAAGCCGTGCTCTGGCAGCCAGGCACCGACCACGCAGGCATTGCCACTCAGACCAAGGTCGAGAAGCAACTGCGTGCAGCCACAGGGCAAAGCAAATATGACCTCGGCCGCGAGGGCTTCCTGGAAAAAGTCTGGGACTTCCGTGAAGAGTCGGGCGGCGTCATTTTAAACCAATTGCAAAAGCTTGGCGCGTCCTGCGACTGGGATCGCACTAGCTTCACTCTCGATGAAGACTACTCGAAGGCAGTGCTCACCGCATTCGTGTCGTTTTATAAGCGTGGTTACGTCTATCGCGGCAAGCGCATGGTCAATTGGTGCCCTGCCACGCACACCGCGATTTCCGACGAAGAGGTGAACATGAAGCCGCAGAGTGGCTTCTTCTACAAAATGCGCTACGAGCTGGTGCAGCCAGACGGCGAACGCACGCATCTCGAAATTTCCACCACACGTCCCGAAACCCTCATGGGCGATACTGCGGTCGCAGTGCATCCAGAGGACGAGCGATTCAAGCACTTGATCGGCAAGACGATCTGGCGGCCGTTCCCGAAGGCAGAAATCCCGATTATTGGCGACGAATATGTCGACCGCGAATTCGGCACCGGTTGCCTCAAAGTCACGCCCGCGCACGATAAGAATGACTTCGAGATCGGCCAGCGCCACGGCCTCGAAACGATCGAAGTGATCGACCATGAAGGTAAGCTCAATGCCTTGGCAGGTACGGAATTCGACGGCATGGATCGATTCAAGGCGCGTAAAGTGGCGACGCAAAAGCTCGATGACATGGGCCTACTGATCGAGCGTGAACCTTACGAAAACACCGTCGGCTTCTCAGAGCGTGGTGATGTGCCGATCGAGCCGCGTCTCTCAGAGCAATGGTTCCTTAAATACCCGAAGGTCGAAGAGGCCAAGCGTGCGGTTGAAAATGGTACGATAAAATTTCACCCGGATCGTTGGAAGAAGACCTATCTGCACTGGCTCAACGGTATTCAAGACTGGTGCATCAGCCGCCAGCTCTGGTGGGGCCACCGCATTCCGGTCTGGTATAAGAAGGGGGCAGATCGCGCGGAGCTCGATTTTGACAATCCTGCGCATGTGCATGTGTCGGTCGAAGGCCCATCTGATCCTGAAAACTGGGAGCAAGAAGACGACGTGCTCGACACCTGGGCCTCGTCGTACCTGTGGCCAATGGCGAATTTAGGTTGGCCGAAGCCCACCGCAGAGCAACAGAAGGAGCTCGATTTCTGGTATCCGACATCCGTGCTGGTGACTGGCTTCGATATTATTTTCTTCTGGGTGGCCCGCATGATTATGGCTGGTATCGAGCTGTATGGCGACGATGCCAAGGACCTGACCGATGAAGAACTCGCAAAGCGCATCCCGTTTAAGAACGTCTTCATTCACGGCCTCATTCGCGATGAAAAGGGCCGCAAAATGTCGAAATCACTCGGCAACTCGCCTGATCCACTCGATTTGATCGAGAAATACGGCGCTGATGGCCTGCGCTTTGGGATTTGTAATATCGCCCCGTCTGGTTCGGATATTTTGTTCACTGAGGAGCGCATCCAGATCGGCCGCAATTTCTCCAACAAGCTGTGGAACGCGTCGCGCTTCCGGCAGATGTCCGGCCCGATGGCGGACAATTCCAGTTTAGCCGCAATCCTGAGTCGGATCGACACCAGTTTGTGCGACGATTACGATCATTGGATCCTTGCACGCCTGATCGAAGTGACTGCTGAGATCGAGAAGTGCTTTGCCAATTACGAAATCGCGCCGTTGACGCACCTTATTTACGCATTCTTCTGGGGAGATTTCTGCGATTGGTACGTCGAAGCATCCAAAGGCAAACTCAAGGGCGACGAAGCGCTGCGAGATAACTGTCTCGCGATTCAGGATCTGGTGATTCGACAAGTGCTGCAGCTGGCCAATCCAGTGATTCCGCACATTACCGAAGAACTCTGGAAGGGGCTCGGCTACGCTGCCTCGGTCGAGTATATTCAAAATACCACGCTTACTTCAGCCACAGAGTTGCAAGCTGTACTCGCGGCGGACACATCAGCCGCGGCGCGTGTGGTCAGCTTACAGGAATTAATTTCACAAGCACGTGCGCTTAAGTCGCAGTATAATTTGGCCAATAAGCGTGATGTGGCGGTGCTCTATGCCGCCGAAGGCGATGCGGTCAAAGTGATCGCCGACAACGCCAGCTTGGTGCAAACTTTAGCTGGGATCGTGCTGACTGCAGTCGATGGTGCACAGCCAGATGGCTTGCCCGCAGCTGTCACGCCGCTCGGCACCTTGTATCTCGATTTGAGTCGTTCGATTGATGTCGAGGCTGAGAAGGCGCGGCTCAGCAAAGAGCTCGACAAGCTGAATCAGCTCGTCGCGGCGGGCGAAGGCAAGTTGAAGAACTCCAAGTTTGTCGACAGTGCCCCAGCGCAGATTGTCGAAGGCGCACGCAAGCAACTGGCCGAAACGACTGAGAAGCGCGATGAAACCAAGCGTATCTTAGAGAGTTTGTAGCGGTGTAATACCTTTTGTTTAAAAGATACGGATGGATTGAATCCAGCGCTTGATTGGTCTAGGGCACTGCTTGGCCGCTGCCGAACTCAGTTCACCTGCCCAAAAAAACCCCAGCGAACTGGGGCTTTATGAAAAGGTGCTGATGAGTGGTTTATTTTAGAAGCGCTTGATTCGGACTGGCAACCACCGCGTCTCGGTCTTGTGGGGTGATCAGTTGCGAGATCACGGCACTAATCACCGCCTTTGAGGCTGCCCTTTTGTATGGTGAACGGTTCTTAGCTTGGTTGATAATCTTACTATATTTAGGGTCGTCTATTGAGAGACGAATGGCGACGGTATGACCAGCTGGGATGGACTTGGTTTTATCGGGATTATCAATTTCGAAGCCCTTGTCGGCCAGATTGCGGCGACCGAACGTAAAGGAACCGCTGATGCGCGAGATGACGTCCACCTTGCCATCAAGATTGTTGACAAACAATACGGACTCGCCGCGCTCAAGATTGAAGCGAATCTCAACGACGAATTTAGTGCCGCGGATCACAGCGGTGCCGAGTGGAGTCTGGATGAGAAAAGTTGACCCTTCTTTGAGCTGCTTCACGTGGCCAGACACTTTGCCGTAGTTCAGTGTGAGTAGGACCTGAGATTTACTAGGGTCGGCTTGTAGCTGTTCGAAACTTTTGTTTCCGCTAAAGGCTTCTTGGGCGAGCTCGGAAAATGTAATGCTGCTGGCTTGGTCGACCGTCAACTCAGAGCCATTGGAGAAGACCATTTGCGCACTGCTTCGCAACGTGGTCACAATGCTATCGTCTTGTTTAAGAATCTTACCGATCGTTAATGGTTTCTCAGTCGGGTTGATCTCAGCGTCACTAGGCGTGCTGCCGAGCGCGCCGGTCGGTTTCTCTGTGCCGTCGATGGTGTAGCTGTTAACGATGCCAGTTATATCAAGGACTTTGGCACTAGCCAGTTGATTTGCATTTGCGGTGAACGCACTCAAGCCGAAAGAGACTAGGAGGGCAAAAGGGACAAAAAGTTTGCGGGCGTTTTTCATGATAGAGTCATATGAGAATGGACGAATTAATAATTTAAACTTATATTTCTTCGGGTGATGTTCAAGCTTAATTCGACTCTAGTTGGTTGAGCGAGCCTGCGGTTGAGTACATTCGGAGCCGATTTAATCATTTTTCGCAAAAAGCCTCCATCCATCAGCCGATTCTTTCGTACTTCGAAAGTCCATCTGCTCGTATTCGAACGAGCGAAAAAACCTCCGCGCCAGCGCGACGACGATTGCTAAATTACAAGCACGAATGCATGCGTTTTGATAATTTGAACCAGGACGCCCACTTCCACTTCTTATAAAAGGTGGAAGTTCCTTTCGCTTACGCGTCGTCTATATGGATTGGCACGCTTGCCACTCTTCGCGGACTCAGGGCAAACCTGCTCATGGTCTTCCTACAGCGCGCACTACATTGTGCGAATTGCCTCAGTCACCCGCCTCGTCGCCGTCACAAGCATTGACCATGGCCATCTTAGCGATTATTCGAGCAATTATGCGACTATTCCAGTTCCTTGTGCTTGCGTGGTGCACGCCTTCGGGGATCTGCAATTCGGCCATGACCTCAGCAGTGGTAAAGTCGACCTGATCATTGGTAGTGCACTTCAGTTGATCTGCATGTGCGCCGAAGGCACTCAAACCGAAGGTAACTATGAGGACAAGAAGGGCGAGAAGTTGGCAGGCTTTTTTCATAATAGAGTCATACGAGGATGGATGAATTAAGAATTTAAGTTTATATTTCTTCAGGTGATGTTCAAGTCTAACTCGATTCCAATTAGTTCGGTGGGCCTGCACTGGGCCTGCGTTGGGCTTCCTTTAAAGCCGATTTAACTATTTTTAACAAAAAGCCTCCATTCACCAGCCGCTTTTTTCGCACTTTAAAAATCAATCTGGTCAGAATCGAACAGCGAAAAAAAGACGCATCTGCGTGACGACTCGCCCACGTTCCTTTTAAAAGGTGCCGGTGCTTTCGCTCCCGCGTCGTCCTCACACCTTGGTAGCCCTGACCACCGCTTCGCGGACTCAGGGCAACCCTTTGATTTACCGTCTCCCAGCTGCGCGCACTTCGCAATTCACCCCGGCACAAGTGCCGACCATCTACGTGCCCATGCGCTAGGTCGGAACAATTTTTTTAGATTTCAGCCTTTTCAGAGTCCTCTTTTCAGTTTTGTTCCAGTCTAGTGCGTATCCGGTCTTGTCGCTTCGCTCGGAACAGCCTTTTCTTCTTATATGACTCTATTTCGTCCATGTATCGACCTCCATGCGGGTAAGGTGAAGCAAATCGTCGGCGGCACCCTAAGTGACGACGGCCTCGGCTTGCAGACGAATTTTGAGAGTGATCGTCCTGCAGGCTACTACGGCGAGCTGTATCGGCAGGATGCGTTAATTGGTGGGCACGTCATCAAACTCGGCCCTGATAACGATCGCGCCGCACGTGAGGCATTGGCGGCGTATCCGCGTGGCTTGCAAATTGGCGGTGGTATACAGCGTGAAAATGCGAGCGCGTGGCTAGAAGCGGGTGCGAGCCATGTGATTGTTACCTCGTCGCTATTTGACGATACAGGTCACTTTCGAGCGGAACGCTTAGATGCGTTGGTTGCTGAAGTCGGTAAAGAGCGGCTGGTCTTGGACCTGAGTTGCCGGGTGGAAGGGGACGGCTGGGTCGTCGCAATGAATCGCTGGCAAACACCGACAGATCTTACTGTGAACGCCGCAACACTCCGCCAGTTGGCGCATTCCTGTGATGAATTACTGGTTCACGCTGCCGACGTAGAGGGTAAGTGCGAGGGGATTGATACTCGCTTGGTTGAGTTTCTCGGCGCACATGCGACCATCCCTGTGACTTATGCTGGCGGGGTGCATGCTTTCAAGGACTTGCAAATTGTACACGATCTGAGCAGCGGTAAAGTCGATCTGACCATTGGTAGCGCACTCGATCTTTTCGGTGGCAACCAGGTTCGTTACGAAGCATGCGTCGCGTGGAATCGAGAACAGCGAGCTTAATCACCGTTCTCGGTCGCCTCCATGCTAACACGGGGAATGGCAGAATTCAAATTCGAGCGCTTAGGGTGGGGCGACTTCCGCATCGCTGGCACGCTTCGTTATCTGCAGCAGGCCTCCGAGTGATTGTTGTTTTTGTCTTTTAAGATTGGCAAATGCTTAAAGACTCACCATCCAATTCTACCTCCTTGGTTCTCAGGGTTTTAAATATTTTCATCACGTTCCTCTTTCTTTATCATGGGCCTCTTCAATCTTAGTTTTGCTATATTAATTATTAAAATTGCGATTTGCACGCTCCCTGGGGTGCTTGGCATCTTCTTTATCGTTAGTTCCGAGGAGACCAAGCGGGACATGCGCAGCTCGTTGTGTAATCAGCTTTTTGGAGTCAATAATGCCATCCCATTTCCGAATTTTGAGCGGTTTTTACGCATTTCAGGCGTAATCTTACTGCTTTTTAGCCTAGTCGCGACCTGGTTTATTCATTTACGCAATTTGTTTTAGGCGTGTAGGCGACCTTGTTATTTGTCGGAGCAAGTTATTGGCTTCGATTATCGCAGATCTTGAGTTTGTTCTGATCGTGAGATCGGGGTGCGCCTTAAAAGTAGTGACGTGCGATTGTGATGAGTGGCGTAAGTTCGGCCCGCATTGGATCACGTCGTCACCATCCTCCTCTGAGCTGTACGCTCGTGCTCCGTCTGGCGACAGAGGCTCTGCGATCTACGCGCGATAACCATGGCTGACCCACTTCACCATTCACTCGCATAATCATTTTGCGCATCCCTGCAGCCTGTTCGCTTTGTTCAAAAAAACTTGAACAAACCTCAGGCCACTGATTCTATCCAGTTTTTTCTAAGTAATGGAAGTCACTCCTGCAGAGTCCACACAGCCACCCGCAGTCTTATCGCCGTGGGAAAGTTCAACTATTGAAGTGTTTATTCGTGCCGCCAGCTTGATCGGGTTACCGCGTTCGGTGGGTGAAATTTATGGCTGCTTGTTTTGCGCGCCGTTACCGCAGACCTTCGATGATTTGACTGTGCGGCTCGGCATTAGCCGAGGCTCGGTCAGCCAAGGGCTAAAGCTGTTACGCCAACTCGGCGCGGTTAAGGTGCAGTATTTGGCAGGGAGCCGGAAGGATCATTATCACCCTGAGCTTTCTATGAAGCGTCTGGTGCATGGTTTTGTCCGTGATCAATTTACACCGCACTTAGAGTCAGGCAGCGGGCGTCTAGAAGCAATTGCGGCGCTGGTCGAATCCGAAGCCGATCCAGCAGTGCGGGAACATGCCGCTCAGCGGATCAATACTTTGCGCACCTGGCAGGGTCGCATGCAAAAACTAATGCCGATTATTATGGCCGCACTTGGCGGCGCCAATTTCTTCAGCAAGCCCAATGAGGCTCGGCAAGACATTGTCTGATTCAGCATAGAGTGCAACAGCATGCAGGAGCAGATAACGTAGGTAATTAGATCGAGGAACTGGTGGAGCTGCTAGCGCCGTTGGTGACGATTCCCGAGGCGGTTGTAGCAACCGGTTTTATCCCGCGTTGAGGCTTATCTGCAAGACCCACGGCATTCGCTCTGACCAGCTTGGGGTCAATCCCATCGGCTGCAGCCGTAGGCATTTCATCTGAACGCCTTGGAGCTTTAAAGATAAGTTGGTGGTATTTACATTGCAATTTGTTAGGATCTCCGCGGTATGGCATTTCATTGTATTTTCCTTTTATATATTTCATTTTGCTTGGCTGCATTACCTCATGGCTCGTAATCAATTGGCTGATGGCTTTTGGCTTCGGTCAAGGAAGTGACGCTGATCCGCAGCATCACCATACCCACACTGGTGTGATTCCTCGTATCGGCGGGGTCGGAATTGCCGCGGGTCTTGGGCTGACCTACTTGCTTTGCTTCTTTCAGCTCAATGCGGAGGATAATCGAACTCTAGTGCACTTGGCGGTGGTTGGCGGTGCCGTGAGTGCCTTTATGCTCGGCTTTATCGACGACTTTCGTCCGCTTGGAGCCAAGCTCAAACTATTGCTGCAGATCCTGATTGCGGTGGCCGCTTATAAATGTGGGCTGTCGATTAATTCCGTTGCGATCCCGTTCACGGAAATCACCGTGGATAACCAGTTTGTCTGCTGTATATTGACCATCGGTTGGTTCGTTGCCATCATGAATTTGATCAATTTGATCGACGGCTTGGACGGGCTGGCTGGCGGAGTCGGCCTCATGCTTATGGCTTTGCTGGCTTATTTAGGGTATCAGCATGGGGCCATCTTTTCTTCGATTTTAGCCATTGGTATGATTGGCGCGATTCTGGGCTTCTTATTTCATAACTTCCCCCCTGCGAAGTGTTACATGGGGGACTCCGGTGCGTATATGATCGGTTATGTGATTGCTGCGCTTTCGCTGATAAATTCTGAAAAAGGTGCGATCCTCGCCGCATTGATCGCGCCCGCATTGGCCCTTGCATTGCCGATCGCAGATGTCGCCTTTGCGCTGTTGCGCCGTGGGATCCAGGGCTTGCCATTGTTTCGTCCGGATCGTGGTCACATTCACCATCGCTTGATGGGTTCAGGTATCTCGCGGCGTAATACGGTATTGGTCCTGTATGCGATTTCTCTGTTTGCACTGGCCGCTGGGTTGCTTGTTCTTGCAGATCGTGGGCGTTACCTGCCGCTCTTTTTAGGCTTATTGCTCGTGATCGTTATATTTGCCCTGCGCGGGCAAAAGATTTCCGTTGGTAGCATTCATATTTTAATGACTGACTCGTTGCAATCGCGGCAAGATACGCGCAATGCGTTGTATTTGAAGAATTGGCTGGTGGTCGAAGCGGAGCGAGCTGATAGCGCCATCCATTTATGGTCGGACTTCCGCTTTGTATTAAAGAAGATGGGATTTTGCCGAGCCGAATTGACGATGGGCGGGCAAACCCACGTTTTCTACGTGCCGCACGCCCCGCACGAAGACCTCGATCTTTTGTGGCAGGAATCGCATCAGTCACAAGAAAGTGTGACGCTAGTACTCTACGCAGAAAAAGATAACTTTACAGAAAGCCAATTTTCCCTCTCTGCCGATATTGCTGCGGAGGCCTGGAGCAGTGCCCGTGGCAAGTGGAACGCAATCAATGGTAGCCCGATGGCATTTGATTCGATTGCCACAGAAGCCACTGATTATAAACGCCAAAAAGCGCGTAATTTATACCGCCCGACGTATTAAGAGGGCTGAGGGCTGAGACTTGCACCCAAGGGCATAATAAAGAGCTGAGAGTCGATTCGGTGCGACCACGTCGCCCGCTTCGGGAACAGCGACCCCAGAACGACGCATTTTTGTTCCTTCAGCCGCCCTAAGGGCACCCGCTGCACTCACCCTCCATTACGTATTGGGCATACCGTAGACGGTTTACCATCTACGCACTATTGTGCTTCGCCAGATCTCCAATCTCCTAAACCTCATCATTCACTTTGTTCATTTTTTCTTGAACAAAGCTACTGGATGCGCCATACACACTGCCTTAGTATTAAGGCATTCTCCTGATGGAGCCCTTCTCAATTCTAGCCGATCCGGCAACCAATTCGTCGCGTTTTCCCGCCTGACCAATGGCGGAAGCGTGCCAAGTGACTGGATTCTATTCAGCAACGGGAGGGACGACCTCCGCGTCGTCCGCCTCAGTGCCCTCACCCTAATCAGCTCGGTGTCTGCGTGCCTCCGTGTTCTTTCACTTGCCCAAAGGGCACTCAGCTTTGCTGGTCACTCTCATTACGGCGCAGCCGTCACTCGCCAAAGGCGTCACTACCACTATCACTCCGGCTTCGCCGGCCCACTCCGGCGCAGCCCGACATCACGCAAGCACGCGAAGTCCTTGGCTGGGAGCCAAAGGTTCAACTCGAAGCTGGCCTAAAGAAAACCATCGAATATTTCGCGCACTCGTTGTAGGGGCGGTTGTCCCCGTAGAAGCGACACTCTTGTCGCTTAAATAATCAAGTTGTTGGATGAGCAAAGCGACAAGAGTGTCGCTTCTACCTTAACACTTTGTTCTTTCACTTGCCCAAAGGGCACCCAGCCAATCACCCCTTCGGGGCCAGTTCGGCAGACCTCGCAGACCATCTACGCGCTACTCGCGCTTCGTCCCACACCAGCTTCGCTGGTCTCCTTTTATGAAAATTCTCCTAACAGGCTGTGCCGGCTTCATCGGCTCACACACACTCGACCGTCTCCTGGCGGACGGGCACGACGTCATCGGCGTCGATAACTTCGACCCGTTCTACGATCGCGCGCTCAAGACAGCGAACATTGAATAGCATTGCGCTCTGTAGCTCTACTCAATCTTTATATTTTGCGTTTGACCCCTTTTTCTCCCTGTCGCTTGAATAATCGGGCTGTTGAATGAGCAAAGCGACAAGAGTGTCGCTTCCACCTTAACACCTTCGAACCTTTACACACCAGCTTCGCTAGTTCTTCCCAAATAGATAAATAACCAATATTAATATGAAGTATGATATAGACGAAACGAAGGAGGCATTTGCCAAAAAAAAAATGATTGTGGCCGCGGATTTACGAGCAGTTAGTTCGGTTTTAAATGAGTTTGGTGTGACTTTTTGGCTAACTAGTGGAACCTTACTTGGGTGTATCTCTCGTGGCTCGATTCTACCGATGGATCGCGATGTTGATTTGGGGATGTGGGATCGAGATCGTCCGAAGCTGGAGGAGGCACTGGTTCAGTTCAAGGAGTTGGGCTTTCGTTTGGCTAAAAGGTATGATCCATCAGGAAATTGTGTTAAAGGAATGGTTACATTGATGAGGGGAGGGGTTCCTATTGATATAAAGGTGTATAAACCGCGAGGTGAGTTTATGGTTCGAGGTATACATAAGAGTCATAGTCGGTGCTCGCAGAAAGTTTGGGACCTGATTGATCTGCTGTATTTTGCGTCCGATTATTCTAGTCTGATGTCTAGGCGTAAAAGCATCATGCGTTTGTATGGATTCGTTTCACGCTTTGCTTCGATTATTCCCCGTTGCCTGCGTCAGAGGGTAATTGATGGTTTGTGCGTTATTTGGAAGCAATTAGATGTTACCTATGGTCAGGAAATTCTTCCATTGAAATATCCAAGTTCTCTGAAGAAAACGACATTTTATGATGTGGAGGTGAATGTGTTCACATTACATAATGACTATTTGGATGAGGAATATGGGCCTGGCTGGGATCAGCATAACCCCAACGGTAAAGGGGGGACTGATAAGTTTAGTCATATTCTCTTTGATGACGAAACTCTAGAGGAAGCGTTAGTGAATCCAGAGCTCATGGAGCGTTGCCGGGCGGTGGGATATATTGACTAAGTCATATCGCGCTTTTGGTGCGCGAGCGAAGTCGTTAGCTGTATGCTTTGAGTGGGTTACAATATTTGATGAGCGATGTTTGTTGCACTGGAAGTAATCATTCATTCTTGAGTTATTATGGTGGATAAGAAAAAAGTGATTCGATCGGCATCTTCGATGGGGCTGTCTTCAGGTCTGTTGGCGGTTTTGGCGATTGCTCAACTGTCTGTCGTTGCTCGGTTCTTAACACCAGAGGACTACGGCTTATTTGCGATTGCTATGATTATTGTTGGTGCCGCTGGTGCTTTTTTAGAAGGAGTTCCGCTTGCTCTTATACAGCGCGATGAGGTGTCTTCTCTAGAGCTAAGCTCTATGCAGAAGTGGCTTTACCTCATTGTTGCTGGTTTGATGGTTCTATCTGTCGTGATTGGTTGGACTGTTGAGTGGTTGGGGGAGGTGAATGGCCTATGCTTACTTACCTTTGTAGTCGTCATCTCTCTTGCTATGACCTCTTCTTGTTTAATTCACCGCGTCTGCTTGAGGCGTGAATTACGGATGGAAAAAATTGCAATTGCAAATGTCTGTGGCGCATTTTTTAGCACGATCACTGCGATATATTTTGCTGTGGAGGGGGCTGGCTATTGGGCATTAGCCTATGCCGCAATTGTCCGTGCGTTCGTTGTTATGCTAGTGCTTCGGTATTCCAGTTACTTGGGTCTACTGCCTAAGTCGGCATGGAGGGAGGCGCAACCTCTACTTGGTTTTGGTTTGAGTCGAGGGTTGGATCAACTTCTGGGTCAATTTACTGGGAAGTTTGATCAAGTTGCAATTGGTGCTTTCATGGGGCAAGCTGATTTAGGCGTCTATAATGTGGCTTCGAATGTAGCTCGGCGCCCTTTTGGGCTGATTCAACCAGTTATTGGGAGTGTGCTATTTCCCGTGTATGCCCGATTAAGGAAGGAACCTCAGCAAATGCAACGTGCGTTTGATGATTCGGTGCAACTGCTCGCAATCGTTATGCTCTCAATTTCTTTTGCTGTGTGTGTATTATCTTCCGAAATTGTTTTCTTAATTTTAGGCGAAAAATGGCAATCGTCTACTTCAACCTTAAGCATTATTCCATTTTACTTCGCATTTAATCTGATGGAGGTTCCTATGAGGCAAGCGGCTCAGGCTGCAGGCTTAACATGGCGATTGTTGGCTTGGAACATTTTGTCAGGTTTTGTGGTGTTGGCTGCCGTGGTCGGCATACTTGTCCTTGAGCCTGATTTGGCGGAAGTTGCAGGAGCACTGGTATTTGCTCGTGTGACTCTTTATGTGGGGGGCTTTTTCTTCTTAGTTCCTCGAAAAGAGATACGGGTGATTGGATGTTTAGTTCGAGTGATTGGTTTGGTAGTCATGCCCCTTGGGGGCGCGTTATTGAGTTTACAGTTGTTAGATGCGGAGTCTTTAATTGTTAGGTTAGCGGTCTCTACCGCTGTGGGATTCTTTTTAGCTGTGTTAAATCGTAAAAAAATGTTTTGGATCTTTAATTCGGTTATTGGTGGAAGAATTGCCTCGAATTAATTATCTACCACTTTGTATACAGCTTTTGAGGAGCGTGGTATTGCGGTTAATTAGAATTTTTAATTCAGAGTTTGAGATATGTACAATATGGGTATGGCACATAATAAAAAAGTTAAAAATATTCTGAACTTATATGCTAATTGGAAATTTCGACGTTATGTTGGTATTGATACTCGAGTCTTTTGGAGATCTTTTTTGAGTGGTAAGGTGTGTATCGGAGATCATACAAATATAACAGGATCATGCTATTTATATGGAAATGTTGTGATCGGGAGGTGGTGCGCCATCGCCTATGGGTTACGAGCGAGATCATTCAATCATGCAGTAAATACTGCTAATATGCAGGCTAAGCTCAATGTCCGCTATGGCTTTACACATGTCCATGGTAAGGAAAAAGGTCCAATTACTATTGGCAATGCTTGCTGGTTGGGAGATCGAGTTACTATTTTGTCTGGGGTTACTGTTGGTAATGGAGCAGTGATTGGTGCTGGAGCTGTTGTTACTAAGCCCGTTCCAGCATTTGCGATTGTCGCGGGTAATCCTGCGCGTCTAATTAAGATGCGTTTTAGTAATGAAGTAATTGCAGCTTTAGAGGAGACCGCTTGGTGGGATTGGAGTGAAGAGCGTATTTCAAGGAACCAAAAGTTTTTTGAGGTAGATTTAACATCTCTGCATACTCGAAATGAGGTGTTAGATTTATTGGTGGATTAGTATGAAGATTTTGTTTCACATTGGGTTACCAAAGGCCGCTAGTTCATCGTTGCAAGTTGGTTTGAGTGCTTGCACTGACATTGTATTTTTAGGGCTTTATCCGACTCAGAACGTTGCAGAAGGTTTGAATACCGCGAGCGAACCTCATGGAGAGATTCCGTATTTGGATGATCCGAGGATTAAAGATTTTTATTTAGCCTTCGGGTTAAAGGATTATTCCGCACAAGTGCAGTGTGATTTGTACACAGCGATTTGTTCCGATTATGCCAATGGGGACAAGTCCTTGTTTTTTAGTTATGAAGGGTTTACGAGTCCGATGTTTAGTGAAGTGACGCCACATGTGAAACTGCAGCGTTTAGTGGAATGTTGTGGAGACGCTGAATTTCTCTTAGTCGCCAGAAATCAAGGGGATGTAATTAAGAGCCAGTATCGTGATTGGCCATTTGATTTCACGGTAAAAAACGGTAAAGGGCTGAGCTTGGATGAATGGTGCTTGAATGAGATGCAGCGCACTGACGATATGGGACCCTTAATGTGGTTTGATTTTCAGCGCTTGTTGGAGCCATTGTTAGACGCGATTCTCCCGGGACGTTTACATGTATTGTTGTTCGAAGATTTTATAAGTGAACGAGCACAATTTTGCGAAGATTTATCAGAATTGTTACGAACAGATCCTGACGTGGTTCAGTCTTGTTTAGATGGTGTGCGAGCGAACCGAGGGGTGAGTGCTCGCTACAACGCATATCGTAAGTTAAGGCGCATTATCCCAACGTCATTCTCGGCGCGTTCTCTCTTGCCGCAGTCGATGCTTAATGTGATGTTCCGATTCTTGAATCGAGGAGGATCGGAGCAGCTTGACTTTGACTCTAAGCTGAAGAAACAATTGAATGAGTACTTTATTACTTCAAATCGGAGTGTGGCGAAGCAATTCAAACTTTCTCTAGGTGAAAAAGGGTATTGGGTATGAAAAAAGTCGTCTTTTATTTAGAGAATACAGGTGTTGCAGCAGTTGATTTTTCGCAGCCGCATTTGGGGAACCCAGGAGTGGGGGGGACACAGTTCCTGTTCATGACGCAGCCATTCTACTTGCATGCATATGCACAACAAAATGATTTGGATTATGAGTTCATTTTGTTGACCAATGAAATCTCAAAGTTACCCGATGAAACCATCGCTTACTCTGTTCAATCGGACGAGGAGGCAGTTGAAAAAGCAAATGAATTAGGCGCTGATATCTTTGTGTTTCGTCCGATGGAGGACGATGTTTCGACGGGGCGCACTCAGTTGTATGCGAACTCAGGAATGAAGCTGCTTGGTTGGGCGCATAATGCCTATTCGAGAAAACTCTTAAATGCGTATTCAGATCTGGCAGCATATAAGGCGCATATATGTGTCTGCCACGAGCAATTGGACGCATTGCTGGATAAACGGATCTACGATAAAGCGACTTTTATCTTTAACGGGTTTGAGTCTGAATATGCACTACCTGTGCCGTTTGAAGAGCGCAGTGTTGTGGATGTTGTTTATATCGGGAGTATTATTCCTGCGAAGGGGTTTCATATGCTTGCTGAGGCATGGCCACGCGTGCTGGAACGGGTGCCAAATGCGCGATTAAAGGTGATTGGGAGCGGGAAGGTCTATGATCGGAACGCGACGCTTGGAGAGTATGGCATTGCACAGGCTGATTACGAAGCGCGCTTTATGCCTTACCTGACTAATGCGAATGGGGAGCTTATGCCGTCTGTTGAGTTTCTTGGTTTGATGGGGACGGAAAAATTTGAAGTAATGAAGCGAGCAGCGATCGGTGTTGTTAACCCTACTGGGATGACGGAGAATTGCCCTGGCTCCGCATTAGAATTTCAGGCATGCGGGGTTCCCGTGGTGAGCGCTGCAAAGGGCGGACTCTGGGATACGGTTGATAATGGTGAGACTGGTATGTTAGTTCAGAGTGTAGATGCGTTAAGCGGCGCGTTAATAGGGTTGCTCGAAGATGAAGATTTACGTGTAACTTTGGGAGTGTCCGCAGGTTCGTTTGTGAAGCGTAAATTCAATTACGAGGCAGTTTGTGGCCAGTGGCTCGAATTGTTTGAGATGATATTGCGTGGGTTTGAGCTTAAGTCCGTTAGGCCAAATCTAAAACCTCATTTTTGGCGTGAGAAGCGTGCTGCGAGATGTGTCGCTTTTTTACTGCGTAAGTTAGGGGTGTATGGAGGATAGCACTATGAGTTTTCGCCCTGCGATCGTGATCGCGGCTTATAGCCGACCAGATTCATTGGCTCGCCTATTGTCCATGGTGTTGGCCGCTGAGTATCCTGATGGAGTAAGCGTCCCGCTGGTTATCTCCATTGATGGTGGCGGGGCGCACGAGGTTGTTCGTCTTGCCGATGAGTTTAAATGGCCGTTCGGAGATAAAGAAGTGATCATACATCCAGAGAATTTGGGCCTCCGTGAGCATATTCTCAGTTGTGGCGATTTGACGGGAAAATATGGATCAATTATCATGTTGGAAGATGATCTAGGAGTCTCTAGTCCATTTTATAATTATACAGTTGCCTCTTTGAATGAATACAAATCTGAAGCTAAAGTGGCAGGAGTGTCGCTTTATAATCAGCCATTTTGCACCTCTTGCTGGAGGCCATTCAGTCCATTGATGGATGGGTTTAGTAACTATTTCTTACAATATGCATCATCTTGGGGGCAGGCCTGGACTGCGAGGCAGTGGTTAGCCTTCCGTAGTTGGTATAATAGTGGGCAGGTTGTAAATCGTTCTGATGCTATTCCATCATTTGTTTCAGGATGGCCTGAAAGTTCGTGGTTAAAGTATTTTATTAAATATATGGTAGTTGAAGACCTTTATTTTGTTTATCCACGAGCGTCTTATTCCACTAACTTTTCGGAGACTGGGACTCATATTTCCTCCAGAAGTTCTACGTTTCAGGTTCCTCTATCTTTGTCGGAAAAAGCTAATTTTTCTAAGTTTGATGAGAGCGATTCTGTTTATGATAGTTTTTTTGAAATTTTACCGACTGTGTTAAGGTCAAAAAATAGAGATTTAGTTGATCTAGATTTTGAAGTTGATTTATATGGTTCTAAGTGTCGCCAGGGATTGATCCCCGGGAGTAGTTATGTTTTAACGAGTATTCCTAGTGATAGGGCTCTTTTTTCATATGGTTGCGACCTTAGGC
>Ga0302126_10000485_pt1 | contig 25509 bp, 19 predicted proteins | sample CB4_20m_MG_FD_203108 | JGI IMG/M metagenome (GOLD analysis project Ga0302126, IMG submission 203108) | Marine microbial communities from Western Arctic Ocean, Canada - CB4_20m | ecosystem: Environmental > Aquatic > Marine > Oceanic | place: Canada: Western Arctic Ocean | collected 2017-09-24 | reverse complement strand
GAGCATCGAACATAAATAAGAAACCTGTTACTGCGAGCTGTAATAACTCTATAAACAGAAGTAGGGGATTAATAGAAACAAGAGCTGAATTAGGGGATTCGGGAGATCCAGAAACAGTTGAAGAAAAAGAAGGTGTTTGTGTGTTCGCGAAGGACGATAAATGTGAGTCATCGAGACGATTAATAAGGAGAGGCGAACGCGTTTCGTTCTATAAACTCGTTCGCGTTCCGAAGACGAGCGATTCATATGTAGGAGAACGATGTTGCGAAGATTGTTATTGGAAACTCTATTACGAAGATAAAGAGAAAAAATTGAGAATGAAACAAAGACCGTTGATTGTGATTCCGAAAACTCATAAGTGCGATACATGCGATGCACGGTTTGAGAAAAAGAAAGAATTGGAAAGACATATTCGATCGATGCATGAGAGTGAGAAAGCGAAACCGTATATATGCAAGATTTGCGATGCAGCGTTTGCGCATTCTGGCAATTTGAAAAGGCACATGCGTACACATACGGGCGAGAAGCCGCATAAATGTGATATTTGCGATGCATCGTTAACGCGTTCTAGCACTTTGAAAACGCACATGCGTACGCATACGGGCGAGAAGCCGTATAAATGTGAATTTTGCGATGCAGCGTTTGCGGATTCTAGCACTTTGAAAACGCACAAGCGTACGCATACAGGCGAGAAGCCGCATAAATGTGATATTTGCGAGAAAGAATTTGCGCAGTCTGGCAATTTGAAAAGGCACATGCGTACGCATACAGGCGAGAAGCCGCATGAATGTGATATTTGCGAGAAAGCGTTTACGAAATCTGGAGATTTGATCAGGCACATGCGTACACATACAGGCGAGAAGCCGTATAAATGTGAATTTTGCGATGCAGCGTTTGCGGATTCTAGCAATTTGAAAACGCACATGCTCACGCATACAGGCGAGAAGCCGCATAAATGTGATATTTGCGAGAAAGCGTTTGCGCAATCTGGCACTTTGAAAAGGCACATGCTCACGCATACGAGAGAGAAAGCAACTTTAGCTTTTTACTAGTTTTTATCAAAGGATGGAGCTAAAAACCTACAGTTTTTTGAGTCAGCGGATGCTCGTAATCATCATCTTCACCGTCCGAATCATCGAAGTTATTTTTTGATAATTTCTCGTCGCTCAGAGAATGAACCATGCCCGAGTGAGGATGTACTCTTGTACCACCATCGTGACTGCGTCGGCTAAGGTGCCTATCTCCGTGTTCACCGTAATGCAAACCACCTACTTGAATCGATTTTCTACGATCCTCTAATACTTCTTCTTTTTTACCTAGTTCATTTTCTGTAACTTCTTCTTCACTGTTAGAAGAAGACTTTATTGGACTTGTCTCGGCCCGCGAAAGATTTTTATTTTTATTGTTGTTGTTGTTGTTGTCAATCTCTGGTGATGCATCAGGGTTGGACGGCAGTTTATCTTTGAATGAAGCGTTCTGGAATAACGCGTGTAAAGTGCTCGAACCGGTTTTAAGTTTTTCCATCATCGCACTTTGTGTGGAAACTTTACTCGCAGTACCGCCGTTTGCTTCTTCCCTAGATTTGTCGTTCTCAAACATTGAAATCGAGCTTTTTTTGCGGCAGCTCACGACGAAGAGTTTACACTGCCCTAACGGAGTCCATTTCCCGGAAAAGTTGTTGTTCAACATAGGAGCATCTCGTCCTGTATTTCGTGCTGACGTATCCTCCCCGTCTCCCGCATTATGATCATCATCATCTCTTCGATGGAGAAAAGGGGATGATGGGCGAGAAGGTGGTCTTATGTCGCCACTCGCGAGGTCGATAGAAGCTGCACGCGCGATTTTCCCTCCAGATAACATCGACTCCAATCTATCGTTCTGAGAGCCCGAAGTTGAAGAAGTAGGCTGTTTCAGTCCTAATCCGAATATGTTTGCGAGAGAATTCTTTCTCGCTCCCATTCCAGGATTTGCTTTGGTTAAATTGCCGAAACGTTCCGCGTGCGATGTTGCAAGTTCTCCGTCTCCTGAAATAGTTTGTGACTTTGAACACGTACCACCTGGAATGCCTAAACATCTCGCATCTAATACCGCTGGAGCGAGAACTAATCCAACGCCATCTACTCTCGCCATTCCACTTATAAGGACGATGATCTTTTCAGGATCATCGCACGTGTAAGATTCGCCACTGCCTACTTTTTCGAACTTTCCACGAGCTGCAAATCTATGAGGTGAAAACTTTCGTAAACCACCTTCAATCCACGATGTTTGTGCGACAACGGCCAAAAGAGCACGTCTTAAAGACGACTCGACGATTAAAGCAATAGCCGCACGGCGGTAAGAATCAAGGCACGCTTTCTCTTTCTCATCGCCAAAAATGGTATCCGCCAACGCGCGCGGTATAATGAAACCAAACATTTTCGCCTTTGCAATGGCTTGAATCCCGGACCGATGATTAAACGTTCCCGTTCGCAGATCTCTGCACATTTCCTCAAATGATGTGAGTGCCCACGCAGCTCTGTGTGATTTACATCCAATCACGAGCGGTTCATCTTCAGGTAAATCGTTTACCGTCCGAATCTCTAAAACGCCGTTTCCGATGATCAAGACACCATCCTCGGGGAGCGGCTTGCTTGGATCGCAAACGATATCTCCAATAGAGTATTCAATGACATCCGTTTCGCGGGCAATGCGCGTTCTCAACAAACGCGAAGTCACGCCCGTTCGAACAGTTGGATCCATGATTGGAGAAGAAGATAAAATTCTCCCCGGAGACGTTTTTGTTGGTCGCAGCGGTTGTCGCAGCAGTTTGCGCAAAACTTGCGCGTGCTCGGCGCTTAAAATCGCAGCTTCCCCTTGTTTCAACAAACCCGTTCGCGTCAATCTAGCAATCTCGTGTGAAACAACTTCTAAAGTCTCTCTCGCGAGATCTTCAGATCTCAAAGCTCTCGCAATGTGGTTATGTGAATGTTGTAACTTCTTCAGTTCTTCCCTAGCGCGTTCACATTGTTCGTTTGATTCTTTGAGAACTATTCGTAAATGTTCCAATACGACTGCTGAATTTGAAGTTTCTGCGGCAAGTTGTTGTACGGCATCGACTTTACGTCTCGAAGGACCTCTGTGCGTACCGGTGCCAGTCGCGGAAGCTTTACTTGAAGCTATTTTGCCTGGCATTTTCGATGGCGAAGTCAGCGTACTGGAATTCGTCGTCAGTTGATTCAGAGAACGTAAAGAACTTTGTGTCAAATAATGGTCCGAATCCGGTAGATCTATAGAAGTCCGAACATTATCTGTTTCTTTTTCATCCGTCGTTGTCTTTGTTTTCTTATCATTATGACCCTTGTCATGACCTTCGTTGTTATTTTCGTTATGCCCACCACCGTCGCTATCGAGCAAAAGGCTTTGAAAACGCATCGACGTTCGTTCGTGCACAGCACAGAAAGCATTCAAGGCTTGCATTCGTCTCCGCATGACCATCCAAGGTTCTTCGATGATTCGTAACTTTCTCAAACCTTGTAATAGGTTCTTCCCGAATCGATTACTCTCTAAAAATGCTAATAACATTTTCCGCCAAGCGCGCGGTTCGAGCATGCGCAAAAGATGATCTAAATCCGTCAACGATTTCCCAACCGCGTCATCTTCTGCAAACTCTCCAGCTTCCATGATATAGCTGCACACAACGGCATCACATAAATCTTCCTCTAAAATTTTCCACGCTTCAGATCGAACGCCGTGAAGAAACCGTCTACGGATTTCAGCGACGAGAGTATTCTTGTTTTGAACTCGAGCGAATGCATCTTGTTCAGCTTTTACGTCCATTTCAATTTCTTCTAAAGCTGTATCGTCAATTGGACGCAACGCAGGAATGAGCTGTTTCACGGCTGTGAAATCAGGAGCACCGACGTATTGTGCGCCAGTCTTCCCTAAAGTTTCTTCGTAGTGTTCCATTGCCCTTTCGTGTATCGAGCGCCTAGCGGCGGCCAAGGCCGAGGCTTGCGATTTTTCCGCTTTTAATAAACCAGAAAGTCTGAGCATGAGCGCGGATGTTGAAGCGTTCAAGACCAACGTTCCAACGACAGCGCATGAAACAAGGATTAGAACAAGCCCTCGATCTCGTGCAGTGAACGCAACGTCTTCCTCCAAGACGACTAGACCCAGGGCGAGACCAATCGCGCCTCTCAAACCGCCCCACACGCAAATAAAACCTTCGGAGCGAGACATTTCATAGCCAGTTTTCCATTTCATTGGGATCCATAAGATTGAAATCACAATAAACCTGATGATGTTTAAGAAGATGTATAATAAGAAACCCCATCCGGCGTCGGACCATTTCAGCTCTAATTCATCGTTCATGACTTCAGAGGCGATTATGAACCCGGTCAAGACAAAAACGAGCGTGTTCGCGCAATACGTCAGAACTTCCCAAAAGTGATGCATAGTATGTTCAATGTTCCCAACAAAGAACACCCTTCCCTTAGCACTGATATAAAATCCCATCGAAACGCACGCCAATACTCCGCTTACGTGAAAAACGCTCTCGGCGACCATGAACGTCAAATAGCACGCAAATAAAGTCAAAGTAATTTGCACTAAATGGTCTCTAAAAATCGTCTTGAGCCATAAAATCACGAGTTGCCCTGCGACAATACCAATTAACATCGCTCCCAAAGGCTGCGTCAAAAACATCACGAAAACGTCCAAAGCCGTTTTATGTTCGCCCTTACTGATCTCGAAGAAAAGCGTAAAAACGACTATGGCGGTTCCGTCGTTCACTAACGACTCGCCCTCGATCACGTGCCCAAGAATCTTCGACGCACCGACTTCTTTCAAAATCGAAACAACCGCGACTGGATCAGTCGCGGCCAAAATCGACCCAACCATTAAACAAAAATTCCAATCCCACGAGAACGGAAACGCGTGTAATAAAGCAGCCGTCAAAGCCATGTTTATCAAAACCCCGGGCCCAGCTAATATCAAAACCTTCGTCAACACCTTCGAAAGCGTATGCCACTCCATCGAGAACGAGCTCTCGAATATCAACGCCGGTAAGAACACGGCTAACAACAAGTGCGGGTTAATATGCACGAACGCGTCTAAACTCGCGCCGACGCCGCCCATATCGAACTGATTGTTCAAAACCCCCATCGTTATCCCAATAAACAGTAACGCTACCGTATACGGTACTGGCGAGTTCACTAACGTAAACAAAGATCTGCACGCCGTGCCTAAAGCCAACGCGACGAAGATGAACCAAAGTACCGCCGTCGGGTCCTCTGCTTTCCCATTCTCCAGTGCAAGCGAAAGCGTCTCTTCCGATAACAACTGACGCGTTCGATATAACCCGCGATTTGATCCATTGACTTTCGGAAAAACTTTATCGAAAGTAAACATGGACATCCTCTCCTATTTCCTACTCGTTCTCTTCCTCCTATGCACTGTCCCTGTCTTCTGTATATGCTGCCCGTCAAAATGCAGTTGGCCTAGGATTTCCCAAGAATTTTATGTAGCCACTTTTTAATCCAACCGCATTGACTGGGCCAACGCAGAACCCTGAACACACGCACAAACAAACGAGCGTATGAAACGACGACGAAGACGCGAGAGTCGTTTTATGTTCAATCGAAGCAAGATTTGAAGTTGTTTAAGAAGGGCTTTTGAAAAGTTTGTTGATGTTGAAAAAGGTGTCTTCGCCTGTAAATAAAATAAGCAGTTTATTTCTCTCTCGATTTTAAGAAAAAATGATTCGAACTCGCGAAAGCGCTTAAATCGAGTACGTTTTGGAACGGCTCAAAGAAAGAAAGAAAGAGAGGGCAAGATTGTGCGGTAGTAGAGGCGCGCGTATATCTCGCTCGCTCGCGCGTGCTCTGCAATTGAATACTCTAAAGACTGAACCCGATTTTCGCGAAACATCTCGCGACGCAGGATTGAACGTCGGCGTCGGAAGCGCTTAAGATTTCTCTTAATAAGAACGCGTTTTGTTGTTGTCGTTGTTGCGCGAATTGCGCTAAGATTTGAGCGAAGAAAACATCCACGTCTTTGATTTCTGGTAAAACGTCCAGGTCTCTTTTTGAGGATTTCATGGAGGAGAGTTGAGAGTACGAGGCGGAGTAGCCGCCTTGCGCTTCGATTTTTTCGAGGAGCTCATCCGCGGCGTCTATGTCATCTTCTGCACTGGATGGAGTGAAAGTTTCTGATGATGCAGTGATGGCCCCAGCTGAAGAGGGTTCTATTTCTGTCGTCGAGACAAACGCGTCGACGGCGCGCGCAGTCGAACAGAAAAGCGTTTGCCAACATTGTCTATTCGAGTTGAGCAAATCGGTTTCGCATAAGAATCGAGCGCCGGCTACGGCGACTAATTTCTTCTCTTCCTTTGCTACTTTCGCGGATTCGATGGAGAAGATGTTTTGGAGAATCATTTCGTGTATGCCGGGCTGAATCGTCGCCATCGACGTCGTCGCGGCTTCTGGACCTCTTTTCGCGACCAAGACGCTTAAGAATACGACAAAACCTCTACAGAACTTCGGTGTTTTCGAAGTTTGCAAGCGCTGAAATAAGACTTGCCATATGGTCGCTAAATGTGCGCCCCAAACGGACAATTCTAACGATTTCGCAAACGCGTTCAAGATGTAGAAACCTTGATGATCGTGCGCCTTGCTCGAAACGAGTTTTTGGAAAACACCTAATACGCCGGTTAAGTACCCGAGCTGCGCGATTTGAGCAGGAGCTGCTTTCAAATATGCATCGAGTAACCTCACTAATGCAGGAATGTTTGCTTGTCTATCCCAAGTCTGCGGTGCTAATAACGCTGGAAGTAAATGCAAGTAAGCTTCACTCAAAGTTTGAATACCAGAAGACGACTCAAGCATCAAAGCTAATATTTGAAACACGTACGGCGTAAACTCTGCGTTATCTCTGGCCAAAATACCCATGAATGATGGAAATACGGCATTTTCAATCCTTTGCTTCTCAGTAGAACTCGGTGAAAAATCTACACATTGCACGCAAGCTGTCGTTGCTTCGAACAAAAAGTGATTATACGTCGGATTGCGAGGATTTATAGCGGCTTCGTCCAAGCGCTTACACAGACTCTCGCAGCACACAAAAATAACCTCGTTCGCGATCAGTTTAGCTGATCCTTGGCTAGCAGAAAAGCTACCAACAAAACGGAGAGTTTTAGCGACGAGTTTGGCAATAAATTCGTTCTCGCTCGAATCGTCCAATTCAAATCCGTTGAAGCAGTTTTGGAGAATTTCATTCGCAAACGGCGCAAAGTCATTTCCGGTGAACTTTAACGGCGCCGCCGCCGTAAGCGATTTTGCACCGCATTCGCCACCAATATTGTTAATAGCGCCATTTTGTTGCCGTGCATTCGTGTGCTGTAACAAACTAAAATCGCGGCAGGTCATCATTTTTTCTAAGCAGTTTGCGGCGTACGAATGTACGACATTTGAGGAATCTAAAAGCAATTTCGTGATGAACGGCAACATCGCTAATTCAGCCTCTCTTGGAACGAATCCACGAAAAACGGTCAAAAACTTTAAACAATCTGCTCTGATCACTGGATGAGACATTGCCGCGTTCTCACACAATTCTGGCTTAATATGCGAATTGAAGAAATCCGAGACGTCGACGAGCTTATTGACCTCCGTAGCCCCTCTGGCGTTTGTTTTCTTCTTAACCGCTAAAGCTAAAACGAGATAAATCGCGCAATCTTTAGCTTTCCAGAACACCGAAGGGTTTTGGCTATATTGCCCTAATAATTGTTGCACGTACCCACCAATCGCTGCGGTTGAAGATTCGGGGAACTTTTCGGCCAACGCCTTGATCAACTCGCAAGCGGCTCTTCGTCTCGTCTCTTGATCGCCACCCTCCATATCGCGTCTTAAATATTCCGCAAAGTTATCCGTAAATATTTCTTCATCGTCTGCTCTAAACTGTAAGTTTGGAATCGCTATGTTTTCGATAATGTTCTGCAAGGTCTCTGGCGCTTCGAACAATTTGTGATGTACGCCAGAGGCGACTACGGTTAAAAACGCCATCCCGGTCGATGCCACGCGCTCACGTTGTCTTTCCACATCTTCTTCTCCATTATTATTATTATTATCATTCTTATTCTTATTATCTTTTCCTCCTTGAGAGTATTTCCCTAACAAAGTCCATATATCTCTCACGAACGTCTCTAAAAACGGCTTAAATTCTTCTTCGTTCTTCTCTGCGTATAGATGTAAAGCGTCACAAATCGCCGCTCTCAACGCATCGACATCTACGCCATCAAACTCAAAATTCAACATCCCATGAAACAATTCCATCCATTGATTGATATCATCTTCAAAAACCTCCGGTAATTCCTGCGAATTCAATGAATAAAAAATCCTCGCGCATAACCTCAAAACCTTACACGCCTCTTTACAAACCGCGACGTCGTTCTGGGAATTCTGTAAAACCTTGTTGACGTACTCCTTCGTCACTTCTAACAAAGGCTTCGCGAAAACGTCCAACGCAATCTTCAACTCCCTATAAAGACGTTCGGTCTTCGTCGCGCCCCTGAATCTCTTAAAAACTTGATTCGCGACTCGCAAACACCCGCCTACTCGCCCCGAATCCCTCACATCGCTTCCAACGCACGCGACTAACATAGGCAATAACTCCGGCCATCTCCCCATCGGATACTCCTCCGAGATCCTCAAATCATACTCGGCAATGATCTCCACCGATTCCGATAACTGCATCTTAATCTTCCTCTGATTCGATTCGTCCAATGCGCTTTCGAGCACGTGTTTCCTGATCTCGATCTTCTCCTGTTCACTGATCGCTCGACTTAACGCTTCAAACAAATCATCCTCTTCAAAATCTTCTTCCTTTCCTTTGGAGCTCAAATCTGAGTTCCATCGTTTCTTCACCTCGTTCTTGAACAGAACCGCCGCCGAAAGTCTGACTTGTTCAAAGTTCGCGAGATCTTTCGCACATTTCAGGAGTTCCAAGCAGCCAAAGTCTCTTTGACAGAGCTCTTTCACGAATTCCTCGGCTATCTGGCGATTGCGTGGATCACTCGAGAGCGTCTGTTCGAACGCGAGCGCGAGTTGCTTTCGTTTTTCTTCTTCTTCTTCTCTTTGCGTTTCGGACATTTTGTTTAGTTTGATTAAAGTGCGTCTTTTTAACTTTCACGTTTTGGTGCTTTGTTTTTTCTTTGTCTTTATTCATCATAAGGGGTACTTTTTGGGGCACAGAGGGGTCAACTTGGGTCAAAAATGACCGGTTAAGGGGTACTTTTTGGGGCACAGAGGGGTCAACTTGGGTCAAAAATGACCAGTGTAGGGGTCAAATTTGGGGCATGGAGGGGTAAAATTTGGGGCATACAGGGGTCAAACGTGGGTCAAAAAAATCAAAAGCAGGCATCAGCGTTAGTACACGGTATGAGATGGTTTTATATGAAACAGTTTCATAAACGCGTTTAAGAAGGACCTTGACTGATCGAAACGCCTTGACCGAGATATTCGTCTTTTAACTTCCTCGAACCTGCGTTGTTCGATTTAAACTTTGACGAGGAGTCTCGTTGCGATGACGACGATGAGTTATTGTTGTTATCGTTTCCGCCTGCGCCGGAGTCGTTATTGTCGTCGAAATCGCCCAAGAACCTGGCCCTTAAATCGCTCAAGACCTTTGAGGGGTCTACTTTACCGCCGCCCCAAACGCCGGCGCCGACGCCGTTCCGCGTGCGTTCGACGCCTTCCATGAGTTCTTCGATGCCGCATAAGTCTTTTCCGTTTCTGGCCGCGAGTAATGCGGCTTCGTTGCACGCGTTTGCGAGTTCGGCGCCAGTGAAACCTGGGGTTTGACGAGCAACCGTCTCGCAGATTTGACTCATAGGTTCTCGGAGGCGCATTCCACGCAAGTGTACGGCTAAGATTTGCGCGCGGCCAGACGTCGTGGGCGGACCAACAAAGACCCTTCTCGTTAAACGACCAGGTCGAGTGAGCGCTGGGTCCAAGGCGTCCGGTCTGTTCGTTGCAGCTAAAACTAATACTCCGGCGGCTTTGTTGAAACCGTCCATTTCGACGAGCATTTGGTTCAACGTTTGATCGCGCTCCTCGTTTAATCCAGCGCCTCGGCGAGCGCCGATCGCATCGAGTTCGTCAATGAATACGACACAAGGTGCTTTCTTTCTCGCTTCGGCGAATAATTCACGAACGCGCGCAGCGCCTCTACCAACAAACAACTCAACGAACTCACTCGCGGCGACTGGGAAAAACGCAACACCGGCTTCACCGGCAACCGCTCTTGCGAGTAAAGTTTTCCCAGTACCGGGCGGTCCAACGAGCAAACATCCAGCCGGTAATCTGTGACGAACTTCTTTATATCGATCTTCGTTTCTGAGCATTTGTACGAGCTCATAAAGCTCTTGTTTCGCTTCATCGACGCCAGCGACGTCTTTAAACGTCGTCTTTGGACCTTTCGTATCATCTCTCGCGTCTTTCTTTTTCTTACCGTCCTGTAAACCATTTTGCTTTCGAACGATACCTCTGAGCCAGAACAATAATGGAACGATTGGGAGCCAAACGAACGCAGTGGCTAAAGCGCCTTTAGATGCGAAAGTGGAAATCGCCGGTGATACAGCGGCAAATTCCACGTTTGCTTTTTGCAATCGATCGATTAAATTCATATCGCCCGGTACTCTTCGAGTTTGATACCTTCTTTTCGTTATGACGTTGTTGTTAATATTCGTATTCGTATTCGCATTCGTATTCGTATTCACGTTTTCGTTCGTTTTCTCCTTAACGAGCATCGCGCTGTTCGGTTTCACGTCGAACAATAACCTCGACGTGCCTTCCTCGAACTTTACTTTCAAAACGTCACCTTTTTGTACGCTATTCAAAAAAGTCGAATACGGCACCGCTTTCACGGTCGGCGGCGGCGGATGTCTCTTCGCATGCTGCGTCCTGATCCCGAACCCAGTTCCAACGAAAAAAGCCGCGCTAAACAAAAATTTCGCCGTCCTCGTCCTCAAAACGTTCACGACCATCTGAAACGAATCCATGCACAAAGTCTTCACGACGACGTAAAAGAGTACTAAACGCCTCTTCGTGAATTCGAGCAAAGAGAAATTCCTTCTCCTGTTCGTCTCGATCCTCTCATCTTCGCTTTCGCCCTCGAACGACGTCTTCACGTCTTTCGGCACCCCGGCCTCGTCGTCCGCGTTCTTATCATCATTCGTCTTATCGTTACCACTACCTTGCCTAGAAGAACCTCCATATCCCTTGTTCGTATTATTATTATTATTATTCGTAGTAGTAGGCTTCTGAATCGCGCGCAGTCTCTGCCTCGCCCCTCTCTCGCTCATCCGATCCATCTCGTCACCAAAACTACCCAAAAAATCACCAACATTTCTAAACGCAAAACGATAATCGCTCTCGCTGACTCCAATCGCTCTGCTCCTCGCGCTCCAGAGACCATTTACTTCTTTAGCTCTCTTTCTGATTCTCGTTCTGTTCTTGCTCGAGCGCGCGATATTGTTCTTCCAACTTTTCTTCCAATCCTTCGCAAAACTTTGATTGGAAGAATTGTTGGACGAGGAAGAAAAAGAGGAGGATGTAGCGAGCAAGCGTGAACCACGGAATTCGTCCAAGGAATACGTCTTAGCCTGAACCGTTGAAAACATCGAAGAAGAAGAAGTGTGTGCGTGTTTTTGTTTGAGGTTAGTTTTTAGTGCTATTAGCCTGTATCTGACTCGAATAATTAATTCCCGCTCTATAACTTTGTTAGTTTGTTGAAACGTCAGTTTTTGTGAAGAAGTGGATTTTTGTGTCTCGTTGAAACGCGCGGAGATGAAGAAGATTTCGTGCGTCAATAGTCACGAAACTTGGTGAAGAGTTAAAAAAAGACGTTTTTGGGTCACGCACGAAATTTCAGCGCAATTGAAGGACGTTTAAGTAGGTTTCAGATCATTTGCGACATTTTTCATTTTGTTAGGCAGATTACTCATTTTAACCTTGACTTTGTGAGTTTGTTGAAACAGTCAGTTTTTGTGAAGAAGTGGATTTTTGAGGGAAGGGTCTGTTACTACGGCTTTCTTTTTTTTTCGCGAGTTTTGAGATTTTGCGAGTATGATGATGATGACGATGATGATTGGTGCCGTAGGAGAGGTTTCGTTTCGCTTTTGGTTTCGTTTCGTCGGTTCGAAGTTCTCGCGCGAGCTCGAGGTTTCGGGCAGCGTTTCGTTCGTTCGCGTTTCTTTCTTTTGTTCCGCGCGAGCTCTTCTTCTTCTTCTTCTTCTTCCTCTTTCTAACGCTCTTGCGTGGTGGTGGGTAGTTTCTTCGGAGAAAAGAAGATGTTCTTCGCGGCGGAGAAGATTTTCTGGCTGACTGATGATATCTTTTGTGGCGTCGGCGTCGGCGTCGATTTTGCTTTTTTTGTTGGCGTTATTTCCGTCGCCGCCGCGTCGACGATGATCTCGTTCGATGGACTCGGTCTTTTCTTCGCGGATGACTTTAAATTCTCGTCACGCGAATGAGCGTTGTTTATCGATGGCGATAACGTTTTCAAAGGCGTCGCTTTCGTTGAAGAAATTGGTGGCTTTGCAGCTGAAGTCGTTTCGCCTACGGTCTTCTTAAGATTGATATACTTCGCGCATTTCTCGGCATCCGGTAACGATTCAATCATTAAACGAACGGTAATCGCTGAATAGCCGAAGAACTCTGGTCCACTTATCGCGGTCTTTTTCGCTTGTTCGCCTGCGGATTCGCGAATTGTTTTTGCGCGCGATAAAACATCAGCCCAACACGCGGTCGCCGATTTCTTCTCGATTACAATCGAACCGTCCTCAGATGTGAGCGAAAACAAAGGCGTTCCATCTGTTTTATTTCGTTTAATCTCTTGCGTCCACGTACATTTTTCCTCCAAGTCTCGAGCGTCCAGTTTCGAAAACTGTTTAGTCGATCTATATCCTACCGGCAAGATGTAGTTCGTGCTTGCCCAACCTTTATTTGCGTCTTCAGTTGAATGTAAGACTTTTCCTAAACACTCGATCGTAACGCCACTGAACGGACCGGCTGGCATCTTGAACGCGTTGTTTTCATCTCTCTGAAGAGCTTCGACGACTTGCTCAGCGCGTTCGACTTTACTTTCGTTATCGCCTCCAGCGCGTCTTCCGAGAGCGGGTTCTTTTTGCTTTTTTTCTTGTTTCGGTTTTCCTTCTTTCGGTTCTTTTGCTTGTTTTTCTTTCTTCTTTGACAAAGTCGTCGTCGTTTGTTTCGTCGTTTGTTTAACAGTAAACGCGTTTAACGGTCTGTTACCAAGCGCGGCAAAAAGCCTTCTGAGACGAAAAGCGAGATGTTTACCATGGACCCATTGATTTTCTTCTTGACTAACATTCATCGTCATCGCGTCTTTTTCTCCTACCTCTACTGCGACGACAGAATTCGTCGATGAAGGAGCCTCTTGCATCAACGGCGCACAAACTTTGCCTTTAAAATCCCACGCAAACGCTAACTCTTCATCGTCTCGAATTTCAGAGAATTTCCCGAACCCCCACTTAAAAGTGCCGCATATTAACGCCCTATCATGCGCTTCGTTCCACCACTTCGCCGGAGCAGCAACTCTCGCGTTATTAGTACCATTCATGGACACGTCCGGTATCTCTAATTCCATCGAAGCACCTTCGATACCGCCAATCTCGCACACCTTTTCCCACCCGCATAACAACATCTCGAGCCTCAAAGCGTCTTCCCGCGACGAGCGTTCTTTACAATACACGTAAAACCGTCTATCGGCGAAGACTTCGTTCAAGTCTTCTTCTTCGCCATCCATCGCTCTCTCGTCTTCTTCGTCGCCCTGCGTCTCTCGTAAAGTCTTCTCGAGTAACGGACAAAGCCCTTCGTTCCTCGCGCACACTATCCGCGCGTATCTTCTACAGAACGCTTTCACTTCAAACATTGACTTATTATTGCGGTTCAAATCGGCCGCGACGGCGTAGATCTTTTCAAAGTTCCCGTATCCAAACCGGAGCACGCTTTCGATCAAGCTCGTCTTCTCTTCCCAACAGAAATCAAAGTCGTTCGCATTCGTCTTCGCTATCGCGGCCGCCATGCCCGTCTTCGTCTGTTCCAAACAGATTCGCGCGTCGTCTTTAACAGTATCGCTTTTAACGAGTTTTTCTTCGTTCTCTTCGTTCAAGGTCATCTCTTAACTCGTCTTTCTGTTCGATTGAAGTATGTAACGCGCGCTCGTGCGTGCGTGGGTGTATTTGTACGTCTCTGAAGCTTCTTGATTGAAGCGGGATTGATTTCTGTGGCAGTCGCAGTCGTCGTCGTCGTCGCCGTCGTTGGAAGTTTTGGAAGTTTTTGAATTTTTGAAAATTCAAACTTTTTCCCCGCGGCAGCCTCTTAAAATCTCTCCTTTGCACATCAGGAAGAAAAGGAAAATCGATGAAAAAAAAAACGAAAAGCGTTGACCAGTGGTGCGCAGAAAAGGAAACAGAGGAGAGATCAGAACGAGGGAGAGAGAGAGAGCTCGTTGCTACTGTTGAACGATTGAAACTCGGAGCCGGATATGTTTTTGAAGCGCACGTCGGTTCTGCTTTCTGGGAAATTAAAACGGATCAGGTTTGAAAATGTTCGTGTGGATTGTGTAGGAGCGAGAGTCGTGATGCTGTCATAAGAGCGAAGATTGAATTAGAAAAAAGGTTTTGTTGTTCGTGAGTTGTCTTCGATATCTACTTTGGAGTTGGCATGGGAAGGATATCCACTGGGTGCGACGGGACGTAACCCAGACGGGCAGGTATTTACGTTGAATCAGGAATATTTCTGCAGTCGAGTCGCCGAAACGAACGATCTCAAATTACTTAGATGGGTGAGAGAAGAGAAAGAGTGTGCGTGGGATTGGCAGACGAGTGGTGCGGCATCAGGCAAAGGCAATCTCGACATGTTGAAGTACTGCTGCGAGAACGGATGTGAAGTAGATGCTCGTCATTGCGCAACTACCGCCAAATTCGGCCACCTCGACTGTCTCGAATACTTACGCTCGAAGAACTGTCCTTGGAACGAGCGAGTTTGTGAACTCGCTCACGAATATAACCACATGGACATACTCACATACGCAGTGGGGAAGGTTCAGGTTATGAACGATACGAACACTTTATACCTAAACAATAGAACTTCCTCGCGTTTTAAAAATAAAACCTCTTGCAGTGTCTTGCAGCCTCTCATCTCAAACCTCATATTAAAAGTATCAACATGAAGAAATCGAAACCTTTGACTGGTGCGCAAAAGAGGAAACAGAAGAGAGAGTTACAAGAGAGAGAAGATCGAGAGCAAAAAGAACTCGTTGCCGATATCGAACGATTGAAGCTTGGCCCGACTGATCTATGGAAGTTAATCACAGAATATCCAGATATATTCGAAACCCATGTTTTACTTTCTGGATATCTCAACGAAAGTGATATTAAGATGTTCTATGAATGTTGTAGAGCGAGTCGTAGTGCGGTTATAAGGGCGAAGATTAAATTACAAGAGGAGTTTAGCGTTCATCAGTTATCTTCGATATCTACTATGGAGTTGGCATGGGAAGGATATCCATGGGGTGAGAGGAGACGTTTATCAAACGGGAGGGAATTTACGTTGAACCAGGAAGCTTTCTGCTGGAGAGTCGCCGAAACGAACGATCTCAAATTACTCCAATGGGTTCGTGAAGAGAAGGAATGTGCTTGGGATTTTAGAACGAGTGGTACGGCAGCAATGCAAGGTAATCTCGACATGTTAAAGTACTGCTGCGAGAACGGATGCGAGGTACATGATGGCACGTGCGCAACTGCCGCCCAATTCGGCAACCTCGCTTGTCTCGAATACTTACGCTCGAAGAACTATCCTTGGACTAAGGAAGTTTGTAAACGCGCTCACGATAACAACCACATCGACGTACTCACATACGCAGTGAAGAACAAAGCGCCAGGTTTCGAAGCGTACGAACAATTCGTTCCTAAATAGAACTCTAACACGCTCGTTTTAATAATAAAATCTCAAAATAAAATTACAACTTCACCGATCCAGATTTTTGAGCTTTCGCTCGTGAGATGACATCTTTGACTACGAATTTAGTGTCTCCTTCTGGAGCGAGAGCTAAGGCTTGATTAAATAATTCTTTAGCTTCATCGGGTCTTCCTATTTCTCTCGCGAAAACGCCTTTGGCTAAGTAGCCTCGGAAATCTTCCGGGTGCTTTAAAACCACGTCAGCAAACGCTTGTTCGGCCTCTTTTCCTTTACCTTTCCAACTCGAATACACGCGAGCTTTTAAAAGCTCTCGATCTACTTCATCGATATCTTTTGCATTTTTGGAAACAAATGCGTCGATATATGCTAAAGCGATGCCTTGTCTATTATTTTTCGCGAGCGAATCAGTTAAAGCTTTTAAAAACGTCGCCGATGGCGGTCCAGTTTTATCCGCTAAATGTTTATCCGCATAAGATTTTAATGCAACTAATGCCCTATCCGGTTGCCCATCGGCGTTCCATACCTCCGCAATAGCCATGACATTCTCCTCCGTATCTTCAATAGAAACTAACTTCTCCATCAAAGGTAAAGCGCTTAAATAATCATCGAGCGCTAAAAAATTCTTCACTTGCTGTTTAATCAAAACTGGATCATCGGGCGTATTCGCGAGTACTTCTTTCAACGCCTTCGCCTGTTTCTCAATATCGGACAAGGCTTCTTTCCTATACTTCTCTTGCACTTGCTTCGATCCGATCGCGTTAAACGTCAAATCCGTCGGTAAGAACACGATCGCCAACGCAATCGCTGCTAAGAGAGACCCAATGCGAACGATAGGCGACTTAAACAAAGACTCTTCGCCATCATCATCACCGTTATTGTTTCCTCTTTCATTATTATCTCCCCCAAACGTCGCTTGCATTGGCGATACCGGCGACATTCCAACGACTGTCCCATTTTTTTTAACATCATCATCCATCACATAATTAGGCATCGATTTTCGTCTCAAAGCGCCTTCCTCTCTCACCCTATTAAGCTTCTCCTCAAAGCTACCACCGTTATTCTTCTTGTTATCACTACTACTACTGCTACTGCTTTTCCCATCATCGTTATCTCGATTAACAGTGCTATTCTTCTTCGTCGCAAGCTGCGCTCGCTCAAACATCTCGACCTTTCCATCGCTCTGTTCAATGAAATCACTTCTTCTTCGCTCTTCAGTCTTCTTCGTCGCGCGCGATTTCTTCTTCGCGTTTTGAGCGCTTAAGAGCACGGAGCGATCGCTCCTACTCATCAGAGCGAATTGCGTTCGTTCAAAGCGGTGGAGAGGAATCGAACGCGTGATCGAAAGAGCCATTTTTAGTTCTTTTGATTTCTTTCTTAGTATGTTTTTTTTACTGTGGGGAATTCTTTCTTGCCCGCCCTCACTACTGTTTTTGTGATTCGAAATTTACGATTTATTCGTGATAGGTTAATAAGTTTTGTTATTATTCCAAACGAAGAAGAAGAAGAAGAAAAAGAGAAGCGCTTGTTATGAACGATAGGAACATGCAGACGAACTTTGCGAACGTCGTGATCGGGGAACCGAGTAAGTTATGGATGTTAGTCACTGATTGGCCGGACGTGTTTGAGAAACACGTTTTACTTTCTGGATATCTCAACGGAACAGATATTAAGATGTTCTATGGATCATGCAGAGCGAGTCGTAGTGCGGTTAAAAGAGCGAAGATTGAGTTGGAAGAGAGGTTTAGAGTTCATCAGTTGTCTTCGATATCTACTTTGGAGTTGGCGTGGGAAGGATATCCATGGGGTGCGAGGGGACGTTTCCCAGACGGGGAGGAGGTAATTACGATGAACGAGGAATATTTCTGCGCTCGAGTTGCTGCATCAAACGATCTCAAATTACTCCGATGGGTTCGAGAAGAAAAGGAATGTGCGTGGGATTATTATACGAGTGGTGTGGCAGCATATCAAGGTAATCTCGACATGTTAAAGTACTGCTGCGAGAACGGATGTGAGGTACGCGAAGGCACGTGCGCAGTTGCCGCCGAAAACGGCCACCTCGCTTGTCTCAAATACTTACGCTCGAAGAACTGTCCTTGGGACGAGCGAGTTTGCAAAGACGCTCACGAAAACAACCACATCGACGTACTCACGTACGCAGTGAAGAACAAAGCGCCAGGTTTTGAAGAGTTCGAACAATTTATACCTAAATAAATATTTACAATAGCGCTCGTGTGTATCAATCAATTCTCTACTCTCTATTCTCTACGCTCGCATCAGGATTTCACCCAATGCGGAAAAACAAGAAAACGTTCCCTCTCTTATCTTCACTTCAAAATCAAAATCAATCGATATTGAACACAGAGAGCGATAGAAAAGAAAACGAATCTCGAAAAAAAATAATCCTTCTTCTTTTCGTCTTCTCCTGCAACGCGAAGCTAACTGTTCGAAACTATCCTAGGGCGAGAGTTTCTTCGTAGTTCTTCGTAAACCTACGAAAATCGAATTTTCGAGAATATTCTCCATCAATCGAATTTAAACGAAACTTGAAAAGTAACGGTCTTCAAAAGGGAACGAAATAAATGTCTTCGTTTAAAAGAGAACATACGGCCGGTACGTTTTTCGTGCGCGAAAGAGAACGAGTAGGAGCGAATGATTGTTTATCGTTGTTATTTATGCGCGCGCGACGCCGAAGATGTGTGTGTTTGCGTTTGTGATTAATCGAAGTTAAGGATGTGAAGTAGTGTGTTTCGTATCGTCTTGGAACGGCACCTTTTGTTCTCCGCGCTCGAGGGCGAGAAGGCGTAGCGTCGAAAAGGATTGATTCGATTGCGTTGAGAAGTAACGGTTAGGGTTCTTTTTCTTCGATTCCCCTTTTCTTTGAAGAATGGTTTGTTTTGTTTTGTTTATGTATGCTCGTGTGTGTGCGCGTGTTGTAATGTTATTAAAGCGCGCTGACGTATTTCGTGCGCTCTCTTTCTTCCTTTCGCGTCTTCTTATTTACTTTACGTAGAGCAACGAGCGTTCGAGTCATCGCGCATTCGCGTGAAATATCCGGACAGGATCCCAGTAATTGTCGAAAAAGCTGCGAAATCGGACGTCCCAGATCTCGATAAGAAGAAATATCTCGTCCCAGAAGATCTCACCGTAGGTCAATTCGTGTACGTGATCAGGAAACGCGTGAAACTCTCGGCCGAGAAGGCTATTTTCGTCTTTGTCGATAACGCTCTTCCGCCTACGGCCGCTTTAATGTCCGACGTATACAAAGAACATAAAGACGAAGATGGTTTCTTGTACATTCAGTACTCCGGTGAGAACACTTTCGGTGCTTCGTACGAAGTCGACCAGAGCCAGCGTTTGATTTAGCGCTTCCGGTTTTCGTTCGCGAGGAAGTTGTACCAACAGAAAGAGCTAGACTGCCAGAGAAAGAGACGCAGACGTTCACGAGACATCATAGAAATATAATAAAATTGTAAAAGAGACACAGGCAAGAAATACTAAACAAACGAATCGTTTACTGATCACAATCACGCGCTTGAGCATAAAAATGGACGAGTTCGCGAGGAAGTTCTATCAACAGAAAGAACTATTGAGCGAGAGAAACATCATAAAAGAAATATAATAAAATTGTAAAACAGACACACTCCCAAGAAATACTAAACAAACGAATCGTTTACTGATCACAATCACGCGCTTGAGCATAAAATGGACGAATTCGCGTTGTTCATGGATGAAATCGAGGGACTGGAAACGAACCGAGCATTGGAAGCCGAGGAACGGGAAAACCGGATCGAATCCAAAACGTTTTCGAAGGAGAACGATGAGCGATTGTTGAAAGGGACTATTATCGCGAAAGCGGTGATTAAGAGAGATATGTTCGAACCGGAAGGACGACCTGGGGATGAAGCCGATGCAGTAGATGATGAAAGCGAGAAAACGAATGCATCGATGTTCGCACCGACGCAGTTTCCGAATGCATTTCGCACCAGTGCATTGCCTGGTACGATGAAAGGGCCAGTACATGGAATAAAGACGGTTGGACAACCGGTCCAAAGATTCGTCGCGGGCGAGAAATGGACCGATTGCACGTTATCGGAGTGGCCCGAGAACGATTATAGGATATTCGTTGGCGATTTAGGACCAGAGTGTTCGGATGAGCAGCTCGCGAAGGCGTTTCAGGCGTACGCGAGTTTCGCGAAAGCGAGGGTCGTGAGAGATAAGAAGACCATGAAAAGTCGCGGCTACGGGTTTGTGAGTATTTTAGATTCTTTAGATTTCGCGAAAGCAATGAAGGAGGTTCATGGGACTTGGATTGGAAGCCGGCCTTGTAAGTTAAGGAAGTCGACTTGGGAGGAAAGGAACGATAGCGCGGCGGCGAACGCGAAAGGTAAACATAGTCATAATAAGAGAGCGGGAGGGAAAAATATAGGCGGTTTAGGCGAAATGGCTGGCGGGAAGAAAAGAAAAGGTAGTGGTAGTCAATTTTCGTTGAAACATAACAGGAAACATTTAGCGGTCGCTCCTTCGATCGAAAAGTATAAAGCAACGTAGAGAGATAGAAAAAATTAATGACGTGATACATAGATACTACTTCGAGAATGTGTCAGATAGTGTTCGTCGTCAAAGCTATTTAAAACAACAGCTGTTTTGTTGGAGCTTGTGCAAAGTCGAGTTTTTATCATCATCCACAATTCATATCATATATCATCATTATCCTCATTGTTGTTAATGTTCGTTTGTTATGTTTTAGTACATCTTTCATTTTGTTTTGTTTTGTTTCTCTCTCTCTCTCTCCGCTATCATTTCTTCTAAACATTTAAATAATATTATTTATACAAGTCCTTGCGCGACTGCAATCTGTCGCAATTGTTCTACTTGCATTCTTTGGTCAGGTGGAAGCGCGGCTATTTGCTGCGGTGTCAACGCCATGACTTGTGCTAAAAGTTGCGATTGGTCTGGCTGTACTTGTTGTTGTTGTTGTTGCATCGGTGGCGGAGCCATGACTTGTTGTTGTTGTTGTTGTTGTAATTGTTGTTGCACTGGAGGCGGCGGTGGCGGGACCCCGCGACCAACTGGCGGCACGACCATAGTCTGTGGCGGTTGCATCATCATTTGTTGTTGTTGTTGTTGCACGGGCGGCGGCGGCATAACTACAACAGCTCCTCCAAGAGGAACTTGCGCAGAGTGCTGATCGATATCTACGGGCGCTTTCACCATCCCTAGCGCCAACTGACACTGAAACGCTGCTAAACATAACTGCGGATTCGCGCTCAACAAATTCCTAGTCCCAATCGGATCCACAGTCGCCATTTCCTTCAACTCCCTAACTACATCGAACATCTGCGTCGGCGTCAAATCGCCAACTCTCTTACTTAACAAATCCATCGCCGCGCCTTTCCCGTCCGTCGGCATCGTAAACGCGCCGCTCATGGCCATCAAAGAACTCGCCGCTTTCGCAACGACGATCCCGATCGGTGCGTCCGGGTGATAATTCGTACAATCCAGTAAACTCGCGTCTTCCTTACACTTCTCTTCCTCCGTCACGAATCTCACCTGTATCAAATCACTGCCAACCTGATTGCGTTGTTGTTGTTGCGCGCTGTCGCTACCGATGCCTCCCACTGGCAGGCCGTTCTTCCCGAACTTCGCGAGCTCTAACAAAGTAACCTGTAACCTCTTTTCTTTGTATTCTCGGAATCCTAAGTTCCTCACCGCGGATTCCGCGATCGACCTGTGCGTATACTCACACGTCGCAAAAGGTCTCTGTTTCCCAGTTTTTGGATCTATCGAGAGCTTCAGGTCGAGTAAGTCGCCGACTTCGGAGAAGATCTCTATCAAAGATTGCTCTTTAGCGTCGAATGGGAGGTTTGTGATTAAGATCGAGTTCTGGACGTTTTCGACCGCGATCGATTGATCCATTTTATGATTCGAACGGTGTTTTGTTCGCACGCGTTTATTGATGAGCGAAAAAAACGGCTATGATGGAATCTGTGTTAATGGTCAACGCGTTCATTATTCGTGCTCGGCATGGAAATGAGATGAAATCGGATGCGAAGAAGAGAGAAGGAACGCGAAAGGAAAAAGGAGAAACGATCGAAGCTTTGGCCTTGCGCCTTTGAGGAAGTGTATCGTCTATCATCCGGATGTTTTTGAAGCGCACGTTCTGGTTTCTGTAGGAAATTAAACAGATCAGTAGATATTAAAATGTTCTATGGATCATGCAGAGCGAGTCGTAGTGCGGTTAAAAAAGCGAATATTGAATTGGAAGAGAGGTTTTGTGTTGAAGAGTTGTCTTCGATATCGACGTTGGCATTGGCATGGGAAGGATATCCATTGGGCGAGACGATACGTTTACCAGATGATGGGCATGAAGTTACGTTGAACCAGGAATGGTTCTGCGCTCGAGTCTCTGCTGCAACGAACGATCTCAAATTACTCCTATGGGTTCGTGAAGAAAAGGAATGTGATTGGGATTCGAAAACGAGTAATGTGGCAGCATTCGACGGTAATCTCGACATGTTAAAGTACTGCGTCAAGAACGGGTGTGATGTAGATGCACGTCATTGCGCATATGCCGCCCAATACGGCACCCTCGCCTGTCTCGAATACTTACGGTTACGCGCGAAGAACTGTCTTTGGGACGAACTAGTTTGTCAAGAAGCTCACAAAAACAACCACATCGACATACTCACTTACTCAGTTCGAAACAAGTGTCCAGGTTTCGACGAGTACGAACAATTTATACCCAAACAATAGAACTCTCTCGTAGTCGTTTTAAAAATGAAACCTCTCGCATCTCTCTCATCCCAAACCTCATAATAAAATCATGAACACCACGAAGAAATCGAAACCATTGACCGGTGCGCAAAAGAGGAAGCAGAAGAGAGAATTACAAGAAAAAGAAGAACGAGAACAAAGAGAACTCGTTGCCGATATCGAGCGATTGAAGCTTGGTCCGACTGATCTATGGAAGTTAGTCACAGATTATCCGGATATCTTCGAAACCCACGTTTTGAAATCTGGATATCTCAACGGAACAGATATGAAAATGTTCTATGAATGTTGTCGAGCGAGTCGTATATCGGTTATAAGAGCGAAGATTGAGTTACAAGAGACGTTTAGAGTTCGTGAGTTGTCTTCGATATCTACTATGGAGATGGCATGGGAAGGATATCCATGGGGTGAGACGGCACGTTTCTCAGACGGAAGGGAACTTACGGCGAACCAGGAATTTTTCTGCCATCGAGTCGCTTTAACAAACGATCTCAAATTACTCCGATGGGCGCGTGAAGAGAAGGATTGTGGTTGGGATTGGAAGACGAGTGGTGAGGCAGCATGCCAAGGTAATCTTGACATGTTGAAGTACTGCGTCGAGAACGGATGCGAGGTACACGAAGGCACATGCGGAACTGCCGCCAAAAACGGCCACCTCGCTTGTCTCGAATACTTACGCTCGAAGAACTGTCCTTGGAATGAGTGGGTTTGCGAACGCGCTCACGAAAACAACCACATCGACATACTCACATACGCAGTGAAGAACAAATGTCCAGGTTTCGAAGAGTACGAACAATTCATACCTAAACAATAGAACTTGCTCGCGTTTTAAAAATTAAACCTCTTGATGCATCTCTTTCTCTTAACAAACCTCATATTAAAAGTATCAACATGAAGAAATCGAAACCGTTGACCGGTGCGCAAAAGAGGAAGCAGAAGAGAGAATTACAAGAGAGAGAAGAACGAGAACAAAGAGAACTCGTTGCGGATATCGAACGATTAAAGCTTGGTCCGACTGATCTATGGAAGTTAATCACAGATTATCCAGATATATTCGAAACCCACGTTCTGAAATCTGGATATCTCAACGAAAGTGGTATTAAGATGTTCTATGGATCATGCAGAGCGAGTCGTAGAGCGGTTATAAGGGCGAAGATTGAGTTACAAAAGCAGTTTTTTGTTCTAGATTTGTCTTCGATATCTACTTTAGAGTTGGCATGGGAAGGATATCCATGGGGTACGACGGGACGTTTCCCAAGCGGGAAGGTATTTACGTTGAACCAGGAAGCTTTCTGCTGGCAAGTCGCTTCAACAAACGATCTCAAATTACTCCGATGGGTTCGAGAAGAAAAGGAATGTGCGTGGGATTTTAGAACGAGTGGTGCGACAGCATATAAAGGTAATCTCGACATGTTAAAGTACTGCTACGAGAACGGATGCGAGGTACACGATGGCACGTGCGCAATTGCCGCCCAATTCGGCAACCTCGCTTGTCTCGAATACTTACGCTCGAAGAACTGTCCTTGGGGCGTGCGAGTTTGCAAAGACGCTCACGAAAACAACCACATCGACGTACTCACGTACGCAGTTCGAAACAAATGTCCAGGCTTCGAAGCGTACGAACAATTTGTTCCTAAATAGATCATCAAAGAAAAATATAAACATACATACTTCGCGAAAACAGACGAAACGACGCGCGCGTACGACTTCCAACGAAACGAGCCCAGTTTCAAAAAACACACGCGTTCCATTTTCAAACAAACTTCGCTGTACACGTGCGTAACACGCGATGCTTTTCGCGCGCGCAGTTCTCTCATCGATTACATCGAACCGAACCGAAACTAGGCCGACCTTGTACATAACGAAACATATAGAAGAACAACAGAAAAACGTTTCCAACGGCATAAACCAAACATACTTAAATTAATTAACTAAAATGTCTCGCGCAAAAACAACGCAAGAAAACGAAAACGACTCCTTTGCACGACTGCGCAATCATCCATCGCGCGAGGATGAACGGAACAGTAATCAACACATTCAAAATCTAGCGAGCATAGAAGATACTGACGTAAACAATCGCTCTCAACACTTCACTTTGAACACTCACGAAAACTACATAAACAGGTTCAACATTGGCAATGGCATGAACGCGTTCACTGATGACCGCGATGGTCATGGAAAACGCGAGGAAGTATGTGATGACGAGGATGAGGATGAGGATGGGGAGATTTTAGATGCCAGAGATGATGATGCTCGAGACACAGAGGCGAGACTGGAACGCGAGATGATGGTGATGTTAGGCCAGTACGACTGCGCGGAAGAAGAGGAGAAAGAGATGGAGAGGAGGAGGCGGCGCAGGAGGGAGATCGTGGAGGAACAGGAGAGGAAGAAGAAGAAGAGGAAGATTGGTGCGTGCGATGGAGACTGCGTCGAGGATGGCGTGGTGATGCGTGCGCGCGACGACGCGGGAGACGAGAAAAGATTGAAAGTAGACGCTAACGGAGAAGTTGGAGATAACGAGGAGAACAGGGTTAGGAAGGAGAACATGGAACGAGAGCGTGAGAGAGAACGAGAAGGACGACGCGAAGATATGTTTGGTTCTGAATCGGAAGATATGTTCGGCGAAAGCGACGTTGATGATGGTGACGATACTGATAAGAATACTAATAACGATAAAAAGGGCCCAACAACGATAGCAACGACGACAATCATCGAGAATCAAGCGTTGAAAGATAATTGGGACGACGTTGATGGGTATTAT
>Ga0302126_10000476_pt1 | contig 25774 bp, 37 predicted proteins | sample CB4_20m_MG_FD_203108 | JGI IMG/M metagenome (GOLD analysis project Ga0302126, IMG submission 203108) | Marine microbial communities from Western Arctic Ocean, Canada - CB4_20m | ecosystem: Environmental > Aquatic > Marine > Oceanic | place: Canada: Western Arctic Ocean | collected 2017-09-24 | reverse complement strand
CGTGTTAACGACAGTCTTGCCACCAGCAATCATGTTGAAGATCGCGTCTTCGCCCTTCTCATCCAGTGCTTTCATCTGCGCCCTTATGATCGGTCTACCCGGCATCAGTCTGCTCCAAGTTCGTTTAAAATATCATCCAAGTCATCGTCCACCCCCGAACGCATATCGAAGTATTCTTCAATTGAGCGCTTCCTACTGACCGGCTTATCGGCCACCGGCTTGCTCTTCTCCACCGGCTTCACCGGCTCCGGCACCTTAGCACCAGCGACCACCTCAACAGTGTTCCATCTGTACCCGCAATCGTAACACTCACGCCTGCGCTTTACGCCATTTGCGTCCTTCGTTGAGTCCACAACATGACTACCCCTACCACACTGCATACAATTCATATAAACCCCTTAAAACGCCTCATAAGCGCTCTCAGCGGCAACAATGGCCTCTATCTGCGCTATCGCCTCACCCTTCGTCACCATGTCAGTCGTGTATCTAAGTACCCTATAACCAAGCTCTAATGCAGAGTTATACTTAAAGCAGTCAGAACGAAAACCAGCACCGGTTGTGTGGCGACCTCCTGACCACGTTCCGCCCTCGACCTCAACGATCAGGTCACCGGCCAGCAAGAAGTCGAACCGAAAGCGCCGACCAGGGATCAGCATCAACTCACGCTCGTAACTAATACCTCGCAGGTCCAGTTGACCAGCCAATGCAATCTCGCCTTTGCTGCCAGCTGGCTTACTACCAGCTTGCTTAGCCCCGGCCTTCGCCTTCGCTTTAGGCTCAGTCTTTGCCTTAGCGATTGCCTTTCTTCTCTTGGCTACCATCAGCGCCCTATGGTGATAAAGCGGCTTTCCCGCTTATCAATAAGGCCAAGTGCGACACTTGGGCCTATATATATATAGGGAAGAGGTGTCGCAGGTGTCGCAGCCCCGTAAGTCATTGATTTATATGGCATTTTTCAGTGCGACACCTAATAAACGCAAGTGTCGCAATCTCAAGGTGTCGCAAACCCGCAAGCCCTTGTCAGAGCGTCGTTTCAAGCTGCGACACCAAGAAAAAGTGCGACACCTTGGTAGTGTCGCAGGTGTCGCGGTGTCGCAGATTATGTTAAATAGAAATGGCATATCCCGGCGCTTACTCATCCACCAGCCCGTCCGTGATCCACTGGCCAACAGTCACGAATTTACGCTTGTGCCGGGCGCTGTCTGTCTTCTCTAGCTCTCGCAAAGCGCCTGACTTTATCCACGCCTTTATGAACACCTTCACCTGCCCCTTCACCTCTGGTTCTTCTATATCCATGTCGAGCGCAGTAGCCACAGCAATCCCTACCCAATCCGAGGACTGAGCACTGGCCCGCCATTCGCTGGCATATATGGCCCTTTGCACGCGCTCTACGTCTTTCAGTGAAAGGTTTGTGAAAGCATCTGGCCAAACCCAAGGCTCACTCACGCCCACAGAGTCGCCATTGGCAAGCTCCACGGACACCATTTTTCGCCAAGTATCGTCCACACTTGGTGGTGCCAGGTTGTCTTTAGAATCGCCCTCGCGTGAGTAGCGCCAGAACTGGTCCTCTGGTATGTCAGCCTCGCGCGCTTCCTTGGCAGTCATCCGCTGCAGCCGCCTGACGTGCCGCGCAGCGTCCACTAAAGCAGAAGCGCCCCTCGCATCAGACACGCTGGCCTCGACCTGCGCGTTGCCTTTCCTTACATGGTGAACAAGCTCAATGCTGCAATTGCCGTCATTGCAAACTTGCGCCCAGCGCTTCACAACCAAATCAATTGCCGTGTTGTCGTTCTCTGACAGCTGGTGCGATGACACAAAGGGATCAACAATCAGGCAATCAATCTTTAGGTCGATGATGTGCTGAGTTAAAGCATCAGCTGCTGGCGTGAGCACGTTCATCCCGCCCACATTCGTGGCCATTATCAAAGGCTCATCGCGCCCGCTATTCACAAGCAGCCTGTCGCCAAGCTCTTCTTGGCTCACATTAAAATGCTGGCAAATGGCGGCTATGCGCCGCTGCAGTTCATCAATCGGATCTTCTAAATTCCACACCCACACTCGGCGCTTCTCTGTCTTTACGCCCATCAAGTCTCGCCCGGTAGCCATCGCCACAGCTTCAGCCAGGGTAATGGCCGTCTTGCCAGTGCCGCCCGGAGCTACAGTCACACTCAGAAATTTTCTAATATAGTGCCGCCCGTACACCCACTGGCGAGGCGGGATCGTTGCAGGGTCTTGTAATACGAATGCCTGCGGGCTGAGAATGATCTTCTGCGGCTCTTCTTCTATAGCCTCACCGACTACCGGCTGGTCGCCCATAGAGCGCTGCTCGTTCCTTGGTATAGTGCCATTAAGTAAGCTATTTATAGTCTGGTCTACTTCCTGCCGGGGCAGCGGATCAGTGCCCATAGAGTTGTATAAATGGGCCTTTTCCTCTATTAATTGGCGGTCTAATCCGCTTTTAGCTAGTCTGCCTACCAAGCTGGCTAAATCGTTGTTTCTTGACCCAATTTGGCTCCCTGCATCGGCGACTGAGAAAGCGCCAAAGCCATCGGGCGCGCTCACGGCCTGCGGCCTTGGCACATTAAAATTATCTATCTTGCGCAAGTCAGTTGCGCTGAGCTTGGGCAGTAATCGCCAATCAACGTCAACGCCGGGGTCATCCATGCGCTCATATACATGGCCGCTCTCATGGATAGACCCTGGCGCAATGACGCAACCGCCGCTACCGCGCAGATCAATACGAAGGTCTGGGTTAACGCCGTTCCTGACCTCAAAGTTTGGGTCTGCTTGGAAATAGTAATGCTTGCCTTTAGATGTGCGAACCGTGCGCGGCGTGTGCGTAAGCTCTTTTTCTACATAATTCATCGCAGAGTCTGAGTCTGCATCAACGACAACAATCTGCTTGCCAGTTAATATTGCCCAATTGCAGCCACTAAATTTTGCGGAGCTAAGCCAATACTCGACCTCCTCTGTTGGCGGCTCAGCTGTCTGATACTTGGCCCATGACACTACTGGCCGCTTATCAACCGGGTGCGCAGGCACTACCGTGAAGCCCTCTTCCCAAAGCGCCCTTGCCTCTTCCTTGGCCTGCTCACGATTGGCCATAAGCTCAGCCACTTGCCTGTTCGCCAAACAAATCAGGGCGAAGCTCAGCGCGCGGTATGCCGGTTATTGACTCCACTTGCAACACCCGCTCAGCTGGTATTTTGTCGGCCCATTTCCACTTGTAAACTGAGCCGCGCGAGATTTCTAAGCGGCTGGCAAGCTCGCTAACTTTAATTTTCTGCCAAAGGTTTTCGTTGTTCATGTTTCAACTGTACAACCAAAGGGTGACAGCTGACAAAGGTGACTGGCTTTTTTGATTAAGTGTTGTCAGTTGTAACCTAAAGGGTTACATTCGAGAGACATTCAACAATGGACAGCAATTATGACCACTGAAATCGGAGATCGCATCAAGCAGCTCCGAAGCGCCAGGGATCTCAGTTTGAGACAATTGGCGGAAGTATCCGAAATTTCATTCAACCAAATACACAAGTACGAGAAAGGCACCAGCGTGCCGAACCGCGCAAGCGTAGTGAAGCTGGCTAAGATTTTCAACGTCAAACCCACCTGGCTGTTGTTTGGCCGGGACATCGACGCAACAGAATCAGACAGGATTCAAGAAAGTTTTGACGCGCTGAAAGAAGGCGGCAAGCAAATGATCCGCGACAACATCCAATATTTATTATCTGTGGAGAGAGCAGACCAAAAGAACGGGGAGCAGTAGCGAGTGAAGAAGAAGTTAGAGCAAATTAGAAGAAATCAGCGCATTTTCGACAAATACATTGACCTGGCGGTCACAAACCCATGTGTCTTTGCGCGAGTATATCGGGGCTATCGGCTTTTCGTGAGCGGCAAGAATTTATCAGAGGCCGTCAAAGATCTGCGCCAGCTTGGGGCGGTCAAGACGTTGGAAGCAGAAATGATCGCTGGATGGAAAAACAAAAAGTTCTACAAAGGTGACATCAGAGAGTGTGTAGTGATCATCGAAGCTGGCGCGTTCGTCGCAGTGCGAATTGGCCAAGAAGTCTATTATGTCGGTGTCGAAAATAGAGACAGACTGGCTGTGCTGGCCATTGGCCGCAGGAATTTAACAATTTATGACTGCCGGGGGATCGAGTCTAGCAGCATCGCGGACTATGGCGATAACGTAGTCGCTTTTTCCTTCTAAAAATAATTGTTTTTTCTGTACCCTTTAGGTTGACAGCTAATTTTGTACAGCTTACTGTTTCTCCTGTAATAGAAACGGAGACAGTAAGTGAACGAAGTAACCAACCACCAAAACACCCCCACCCTTGGCTCAAACGAGCCGAACATCAACACAATGGCATTCCGCTGGCGGCTCTTAAAAGACGCAGAAGAAAAAGCCAAGGCTGACCGCATTCAGTGCGAGAGCGACATGCTCCCATTTTTGGAGCAGCGCGAAGAAGGCGCAACCACCACCACGCTCGAAGACGGAACCAAAATCACCGTCAAAAATAGCTTTGGCCGCTCTATCCATTGGGACACTTGGAAGCGCATCCAGCCGCGAATCCCCACAGAATTGCACCCTATTAAGCTGGTCGAAATGTTGGACGAAACGCGCCTCAAGTTCTTACTTCAGAACGAGCCAGATACCTACAAAATCATCAGCGAGGCGATCACCACCACGCCACGCAAGCCAAACATCACAGTAAAAAAAGCGGAGCAAAACTAATGGCGTTCGACCTATCAGCAATCTCAAAAACAAAAAATGACCGCCCTATCTTCGCCATCCTGTATGGCACCAGCGGCGTAGGCAAAACGACAGTCGCTAGCCAAGCGGACAAGGTAGTTTTTCTGCCTACTGAAGATGGCGCGGGAAGCCTCACGCTTGACGCATTCCCAGTAGCGCAAAGCTATGAAGATGTGCTGCAGGCCATTGGTTCGTTGTACGGCGACCATAAATTCAAGACGCTGGCACTAGATAGCCTTGATCACCTAGAGCCACTGATCTGGAAGAAAGTTTGCGCCGACAACAATGTTAAGAGCATCGAGCAACTCACTTATGGAAAGGGCTATGTAATGGCGCTAGACCTATGGCGTGAGTTGTTAATGGCCCTGCGTGGCCTGCGCGACCAGCGCAAGATGAGCGTGCTGTTGATAGCCCATCACCAAATAAGAAAGCATCAAGATCCAGAAATGGACCAAATTGACCGTTATGAGATTAAATTGCACTCAAAAGCCAGCGCGCTGGTGCAAGAGTCTTGCGACATGGTGCTTTTCTGCAAGCACAAGAACATAACCAAAAAAGAAGATACCGGCTTTGGCAACTCGCGCACGCGAGGCATCAGCACAGGCAAGCGCGTTATGTGCACAACAGAAACGCCAAGCTATGTAGCTAAGAACAGATTCAACTTGCCAGACGAACTAGATCTTTCGTGGTCAGCATTGGCCGCAGCACTCAACCCAACACCAGAAATCTCACAAGCAAAAGGATAGAAAAATGGCCCAATTAGTTTTTAGCGCAGCGAGCGTAGAGATAGAAGAACGCCCCTCACGCCAGCCGGTCCCTAAAGGAACCTACAGCGCGATGATCACCGAATCGGAAATGAAACCAACTAAGCGCGGCGATGGCCGGTATCTGCAGCTGGTCTGGGAGATCACCAAAGGCGAACACATAGGCCGCATGATCTGGGACCGCCTCAATGTGGAAAACCCCAACCCCACCGCAGTGAAAATTGCGCAGCAAGACCTCGCGCAGATTTGCGCGGCGCTTGGAAAAGGCGGCATAGATGACTCTGATGAGCTTCATTACAAAGAGATTTTGATCGACGTGGAAATCTCGCCTGCATCTAACGGCTATGAAGCCAGCAACGAAATCAAGGGTTACTCAGCCCCAGCCGGTGCCGCGCCAGTTGCCCCTGCCGCGCCCGCGCCTGCAGCGCAAGAAGCGGCTTTCGTTGATGACATTCCAGGCGGCGCACCAGCTAAGCCTTGGGAGCAATAAACTTAGGCCAAGGGGTTCACCTCCCTTTTTAGCGCGTTCCCCGTCCGCGTGGTCGAACAGACGGGGCTAAATTTTTGGCAGCTGCGCCTACCCCAAACTGGCGACCTACTCCTTGCGCCGGGGGCGCAGCTGCTTTTTTTGAGGATCAAGCATGACGATTTTGTTAGCAGAAAAAACTTTAGCGGCAATCAATCAGGCCATTGAAGCAGATCAAGACGACAGCCCTGGTCGCGCGCATCTCGGCGGCTCAAGCATTGGCCGCGAGTGCAGCCGCGAACTTTGGTACACGTTTCGCTGGGCATCTAGCAAGCTCCACCAAGCCCGCATCCTGCGCCTCTTTGCGCGCGGACAAGACGAAGAGAACAGATTTAACGCCTACCTCAAACAAGGCGGCTTAACCGTCTGGGATGTAGACCCGGAAACGGGCGAGCAATGGCGCATCTCTGATGTTGGCGGGCACTTTGGCGGCAGTCTTGATGGTGTAGTGCTGGGTCTGCCAGACGCGCCCGAAGTCCCGCACGTCAGCGAACAGAAAACGCACAACACAAAGAGCTTTAACGCCGTTGTAAGGCAAGGCGTGCTGGCGAGTAAGCCTGAGCATTTTGCGCAGATGCAGATATATATGCACAAGATGAAAATCGCGTGGGCGCTTTACCAAGCGGTCAACAAAGACACTGACGATCTTTATTTTGAGCGCATAGCTTACGATCCGCAGGCACCTGAGCAGCTGCTAAGAAAAGCCAAAAATATTATTGCCAGCGAAGGCCCGCTTGAGCGCATGAGCGATGACCCGACTTGGTATAAGTGTAAGTTCTGTGACTTCCACCCGGTGTGCCACACAAACACCACGCCTGCCATGAACTGCAGAACCTGCGCGCACTCAACGCCCGTGCTTACTGGCACCGCTGGGCAGTGGAAATGTGGCAAGCATGACAAGCTCATCGACAAAGCCGCGCAAGCCGCTGGCTGCGATCACCACAATTTCATCCCGCCATTGCTGGCGAACTGGGCAGAGCCAATAGACACAGACGGCGATAACGTCACCTACACCAACAAGCTCACCGGCACCCAGTTTGTAAATGGGCCTGGCGGTTATCTATCAAGCGAGATCGCTGCAGCTGAAGACCCGCGCATCATTGGCGATGCGACAACCGACAGCTTGCGCCAAGCATTTAACGGCAAGGTCGCGGGCTAGTGGATGCCTTCCTAGAAGAAATGCGCAAAATGAAAGAGGCGCAGGCCGCTGAGCTTTTGGCGCGCAGCCAAGTGAAGCGCAACTGCCTCAGCTGTGAGCGGATGTACGAACAGCCGGGTTACTGCTCTGAGTTTCAAGCGTCACCACCGCAAGAATTCATAACTAGAGAAAACGCCTGCGAAAAGTGGGTCCAAGAAATACCGTTTTGAGGAGTAGAAGTATGTGCAAATTCGCACAAGCAATAAGCGCTCAACAGCGTTTCGGCTCAGATTCCACGCGATGGGGTAGCAGCGTCATAAAGCGCTTCCCGTTTGGTGTTCCAGACGATGTGGTTAAGTCGGTGCTGAAATTGCTCGAAGAGACAACCATGCGCAAGACTGAGATCGCCCGTCAGCACAACCTAACGCCAAGCAGCGTCTACAACATCAAAAACAGATATACGGTGTTAGCAGATGGCACAGTGGACAGAATGAATCGCAACGATAATCCAGCAAGGAAGAACAAAAATGCTAAATAATAACGAAATCAAGCTGCAGCTGAATTCACTCGCCATTGAGAAATCTGAAGGCGGCAGAATCACTAGCGGGTTCAGCAAAGTTGCAGACGCAATCGGTGTGGATTACGCAACGGTGAAGCACTTTATCCAGGGCGACATCAAGGCCCCTACGCCAGCAACCTTGCAAAAGTTTAGCGATTACCTTGCCAATGGCCCCGCGCCAGTAGCCCCCAAGCTCAGCAAAGAAGAACAGGTCGCAGCGCCAAGTCATTACCGCCAAGGATCAATTGAGTGCATAGACGCGATCCGCCAGAGCATGACGCCATTTGACTTCGCCGGGTACTGCAAAGGGAACGTCATCAAATACACCTGGCGCGCCCATAACCACAACGAAGTCCCTCTCGTTCACCTCAACAAAGCGGCAGATTACCTGCGCTGGTGGATAGAGACAGAGGCGCAGATTGTGGGGGCTGGTAATGGCAATAACTGAGGCAAAACTTAGCGAGGCGCTAGGGTACACCAACGGCCAGATCAGGCACCGCCGCTTGCACACTTGGGAGAAAGGGGTCCATTATTGGCCAGATCCTGCAAACACGACCGTCTACGACTTGGAGGCAATAACGCAATGGCAGAACAAACAGCGACCGGAGTGCTTAACAAAAGAGGAAAATGCCAGATTAGATGGGCTGAAGGGAAAATACGGCGTTACGAAACGCTCCCCATCGCCTATAACAAAGCTGGTATAGATGCCGCAAGGAAAATTCGCGCAAAAAAAATCAGGGCGTTTTTAGAAGGCCATGAGGAAGATAATCATTTTGTTGCTATGCCCACTTTTGGGCAAATGGCGCAAGACAAACTTAATGAGATAAAACTTGGCAAGCCGTCCTCATATCGCTCAATAAAAAGTAGGCTCAACCTGTATTGGATGCCAGCACTGAGTGGTCATTTGCTTACGCAAGTTAAGCCAATGCACGTCCAGCAAATTGTGAATGAGATGAGGCGGCTTGGTCGGTCAAAAAAATACATCAAGGTTGTGCTAGATGCGGGCAGCAGTGTCTTCTCAATGGGCATTGAGAATGAATTTATCGCTAGCAACCCTGCCATCAGCGTGTCAAAAAAATTCAATAAAAAGTCTGGCAAGAAAAAGCCAATAGATCCTTTTGTGGAGAAAGAGATTGACGCTATTTTTCAGCACCTGAGCGATGAGGACAAATTGTTCTATTCGATCCGCTGGTATTGCGGTCTGCGACCTGGCGAAGTAATTGCGCTCACTAGGCAAGACGTCCGCGATGGTAAAATTTATGTGAACAAGTCGCGGGTAGAAGGTCATCTTGGCACCACTAAGACTGAAACTGAGAGAGACGTTCCGCTTCACCCACAGATCACCAAATTGATGGCCAAGCGCGTGGTTGATATGCGCGACCCACATTTGTTTTTAACTTACCAAGGTAAGCCGCACAAAACCGGCAGTCACTTTGGAGAGCGTTTCGCTAAGGCAATGCAGTTGGCTGAAGTTAGGTATCGCAACCCTTACAATGTGCGCCACGGGGCTGCTTGCAGGATGTTGGCCGCAGGAATGCGACCAGGTTGGTGCGCTGAAAAACTAGGGCATTCTCTCGAAATGTTTTTTACGACTTACGCCCAATGGATCGACCAAGATGAGTCAAAAGCGCAGGAAGAAATCTTCCTTTCGATGAGCTAACTCGATAAAAAATGGTGCCAAAATGGTGCCAAACTTAAAGAGGAAAATTAAAACCCTTATAAAACAAAGGGTTAAGTGGTGGAGCCAGGGAGGATCGAACTCTCTGGAGTATTACCGCAGCTTGCTGTAGCTTGCTGCGGGGTCAATGAAATCAATGACTTACGAACCCCGCTTGCTGTGACTTGCTGTCAGATGCTGCATATTACCCTAAAAATGGTGCCAAAATGGTGCCAAAAGTTTTATTGCTGAATCAAAGCACTCTGCGGAAGATTGAGCAGCTGCCGAATCCTAGCGTCTGATTCGCTCTCCTCAGTAGCCGCCCGATCAAGCACCCCTGCAGTCCTCAATCGTCTTGCGTCTGCAATTGGCTGGCTGGTCGCTGAGTCAGCTGCGTATCGCACGCCAGCGTCTAATCTTGGAAAGTTTGCCAGTTGCTGTTGCGCAGCGCTCAAAGCATTGCCCGCCATTCTCACGCCATCACCAGCTGCTAAAGCGCCCTCACCGACCAAGCGCGGAGAAGTAAATGGCAGTGCAGCTAAAAGTGCCGGGTTGCTTGCTGCGCCAAAAGCAGCACCACCGCCAGCTACTCGCCCTAGCCCTCTTGGAGCTATTGCCTTGAGGTCTTGGCCCGCAACCTTCGGGATAAGCATTACATCCCCGGCTTTCTCTAACTGCTCGACCAGTTTGAGCCTAGATCCAAAGTTGGCGTTCACGTTGTCGCGCATAACAGACTGCAATTTTCTTAGCGCTGTATCTGCCGCTGCGTTATTGCCAAGCGACAAGGCTTTCTGCATCTCTACTTCAAGCCGTCTAGCCTGTTCGTATGGGCGCATGACTTTGTTGTAATCTGGCGCTTGATCTAAAATCGCTTCCTTAACAATGTCTCTAGCGCGGGCAACGACCACGGCCTCGTTGCCAGGGTTTATGCCTCTAGGGTATAGGTCATCAATGCTGCGCTTCAAAGCGTCTAGGCCATAGGCGGTCTGCACCCTTGGGTTGTTTGAAAAGTCTTTGATGAGCTTGTTAATTTCGGCCATTTTACCGCGACCTTCGCGGCTTAACTCGTTGAAGCCTTCGTATATGAAGGACTGCTCTAAGTCTTTTACTGCTTGCTGTATTGGTTCAAACGCTACAGAAATCTTCTCTAACTCAAGAGCAGCCTTGCTTTCTTTAAACTCTTTGCGGGTTTGCTCTTTTACTTTTTGCAAGCCCTCTCTGGCATCGTCAACGACTTCTGAAACGTCAACTTGGTCACGCATATTTTCAGTTAAAGCCACGCGCCTATCACCGCCCTCTCGCCCTGCTTGAAACGCTTCTCGAACGCTTTGGCCTGACGTGCCGGTAGTTACTCCAAGACCAGCTTCAATGCCCTTAGATAATCCGCGCCCACCAACTTGCACTGTCTTGCCCAATACGTTTATTGGGTCTATCGCGTTACCCGCTGCCTGCACTTTTTTAGCAATCGCTCCAGCCTTACCTGGCGCTCTGACCGCTGCAGTGGCACCGCCAGTGATAACCATTGATGCGTCACCTATGAAGCCAACCGGATCTCTGGCAAACGTGCGTTTTGCATCTTCGATGCTGCCATACCTATCGACAAAATATGCACCAACAGCGCGCGCAGTCTTTTCGTCTGCTTGTTCGCCGGGGATAGCCAGTTGCGCAATACCAAAGCCTAGGTCGATGATTGACTCTGCCGTGTCAATTGGGTGAAGTATTGGTTGTACTAAATCTTCGCCAAACTGAAGCGCACTTGAAGGCGTATTGGCTACTGCTTGAGTAGCCATATCAACCCAACTCATTGCTGGGGTTTCTTCGTCCATCCTTCGTTTAGCTGCTTGGCCTTTCTGGGCTAATTCATTAAACCTTCGCTGCGCTTCACTCATTTTCCGTTACCTCCGAACCGCTTCAAATAATGTGTTTCAATTGCGTCCAATTCATATGGCGTAGTAAGCGGGTTTAAAATTATTGATTCAATTGCCTTCTTATCTAAAGACATATAATCATCTGGCTGGTACATAAGTTTCTCAAAATCAGCAAGGCTTTTGTTCAGAGATTCAACGCCGGGTTTCCAACTGCTTAGTGTGCCATTTTCTTCGTAGTGCCTTGCAGCGGCGTTTTTAGCTTCAAGAGCTAACTTCATGCCAGCCCTTAGTCGCCTTATTCGTTCAGCGTTAACAGACGCAGGCAAAAATTGATTAAATGATCTGGCAATAAATTGGTCTGCCTCTTGGGCAGCAAACTGAGCGCCAATAATCTCTCTCATGCCTTGAGTTACAACACGCGCAACATTTTCTTTTAATGCCAAAGTCTTAGCTGGTAAAGCCCTATCTGGACTTATCACAAACTGCCTGCCGGTCAACGACGGGTCTTTATTTAACTGACGCACTGAGTCATCTAACTGAGATATGTTGCCTACTGCCGTTGCATATCCACCTTTGACAACAAAGTCGCCATATACCACTTTATACGCTTCATCAATTGCAAGCTGACCTGGCGTAAGGTTTAGCCCGCCAGCTGCAGCAATTCTTTCGGCGTTTGCTATAACCGCAGCGCCCTTCGCTAATTCTTTAAAATATGGAGTTAAGTCGCCGTTGGTTTGGTACATGATCATTTGTTTCTCATCAAACTTCAAAGCCAAAAACTTTTGCCTTTCTGATGGCGGCAGCTTTTCAAGCTCTTTATATAGTTTGGCGATGTCGCTGGGATTTAGCTCATCCCGAAGCTGCAGCGCATCTTGATAAGCCTGTTCGCCTTCTTCACTTCGTAACTTAGCAAAGAATAATGAGTCTTTAGTTTCGTTTGTCAAAAGCCTGTCTTTTTGCGCGCGCACAGAAGAAATGGCAGCGGTGTATCGCTCTAAAAATTCTTCAATATCGGTAGAGTTTTCCTGCAAAGCTAGCATGGCTCTTAGCTCATCTGGCGAATCTTTAAGCGCCGAAAGATCAAACTGCATGATTGACTGTCTTTCGCCTTTTAACTTCGCCAGTTCAACATAGTCCATATATAAATTTAGACCCGCTTCATCTCTTTTCAGCCGCGTTAGCGCTTGAGTAGGCGACTCGCGCAGACCTAGCTTGTATTGCAGCGGTCTTTTTATTGCGTTGTCAAAAACATTTCTAACACCCTCGCCAAAGTTTTCTGGCGGCGTAACTACCGAAGGCGTTCTTTTAAGTAATTGCGACAATTCAGATGCTTTAGGAGTGTTTCTCAATAATTGCGCTAACTCACTGACCGCCGAATTTGGCTGAGCTATAGCTGACTGCGCAGTGTTCATAAGCGGGTTTTGTTGTTGCGCTGGAGGTTGTTGAATGCTGGCTGTTGGCCTGCTATTCACCGGCGCGCCCATCATTGGCGTTCTTAAAAGCTGTTGAGCTAACTGCTGCTCTTCTTCTTTCGTCATTGATTCTGCCATCACATCAGCCCTCTTTGTGCGCTGTTAAAATAGCCGGTAGGCAACTGAGTCGCCCGCTGGCCAGCTTGGTAGTCTTGCATTGCTTGGCTTTGAAACTGCTGCATACGCGCCCGCGACTTAGCCGCCGCTCTCTCTTCTTCGTCCAAGGTGCCGTCTAGCGCCATACGCATACGCTGCTCAGCGTAAGCCAAAGGGTCTTGCGCTAATGACGTGACACGATCTACCGCGCCGCCAATACGCTCCATCGCATAACCGCCAGGGTCGCTGGCAATGTCGCGTAGCCCTTCCATGCGCTGGCCTACCATCTGGCCAAGAGTTGGGTTGGCTGCTTGCTCTGCAGTGTTGGTGGCCACGTTAACTACTGGGGCTGCTGCGGGAGGCGCTCCCGGCACTTGCCCTGGCATCCCCCCTGGCACTTGCCCTGGCATCGGCGGGGTGATGGGCAAGCCATTTTCGTCTAAGCCTTCGATTTCTTCATCACCCACTAATCCATTTGGAAAGCCAGCTTTGCCAGCCATTGCAGCCATCATTGCGCTAAACATAATCTACTACCCTGGTAATCCAAATTGTGTATTTCTGCCCTTGCTCGAACTGGTGAGCGGGTTAGGCAGCAAGCCAGCGCCACTGCGAAGCACATCAAACTGGCGATACGGAAAATCTCGCTGCTCAGAAAATCTACGGTATCTGTCGTCAAGCAGCTGCTGACCATACATTCGCTGCTGACCGCCAACGCCCTGCAACGCTTGCGCGTCTGAAAACTGCATACCGCGTAAGTCGCCGCCGTAATTGGCCAGATTCTGACCTGCCTGTAATCTTTGTCCTGCACCAGCTAATCCTGCCTGTTGGTTGGCAAGCGCCGCTCTGAGTGCCGCGTCTTGGTTTCCTTGCTGTGCCTGTAAATAGTTGCCAGCGTTAAATTGGCCAGCCTGCAAATTCGCCTGCTGGTTAGCCAATGCCGCGCGCATATTCGCGTCTTGGCTTGCTAAGCCGCTCTGCAGCCCCATCTGCGACATCTGCTGGCTTGCTTGTTGTGCGCGACCAGCTGAATCTCGTGCAGCGGAGAGTGCAGAGTTTTGGTTAGCTTGCTGTCGCGCAAAGTTAAGCTGTTGGTTTTGTTGGCCAGCGGATAGGCCCGCCTGTTGATTGGCCAATGCCGCTTGCATCCTTGATTGAGCGTTCAGACCGCCCGCGTCTTGCGCCCTGTTGAGGTCTGTTTGCCCCATGTTTTGCGCGTTTTGAAAACCTTGTTGCCGCATGTTCGTGGCAAGATTGCTGGCTTGCTGGCCAAAATTTCTGTTAGTTTCGGCTTCGACCAAGCCGTGGCGCGACCCGCCAAAAGCCCCGGCTGAAGATGCTGAAGATGCGTTATTGTTTTGCGTCATCTGCCTTGAGCGGTCAAGGTCGCCAAGTGCTGCGTCGATGACCCCAGTCTCGTACTGGTTTTGATAAGGCGATAAGTCGGTGTTTGCCAAGCTCTGCGCCTCTACGGTTTGCCCGCCAACATTCTGCGCCTGTATGCCAGGGAGCGCGCCAATCTGCTGCGCGTTTACTTCTCGGCTGGCAATTTCGCCTACGGCCACTGGACCAAATTGCCCGACATTCTGCGCGGTTACGTTTTGGTTGCCTACCATTTGAGCGGTGGCCATCTCTGGCTGGTAGTTCATGCCAGCCTGCGCGCCAGTGATCGCCTGATTCATCTGCGCCTGCCCAACACCAGCGCGCGCCGTGTCAGCGGTCATATTCATGCCTTCAAGCTCTGCTGGACTCAATGGCGAAACCGTCGCCGCGTCATATGCTTGATATGGCATTTGCGCAAGCTGCTGACCAGAGCGGAATGTACTTGTCAGCATTCCTTTTAATTCTGGGTCAAAGGCTTGTGTTGAGGTGTTTTTTGATTTGCCTGCACTCATGTCACATGGTTCCTATGTTGAATCTGGGGTGGTAATAGCCGATCTCTTCTTCTTCTTCTGCTGCATCGAGGATAGGCATCGAGGGAGTAATGCCTTGCCGACCATACGCAGGCTCAAACTGCCCACCTTCTCCGCCAACAATACTGCCGTCAAAAAATTCAGAATCGTCATACTCGTTGATGTCAAAAATCGGGATAGGCGTAGAATTTGTAGGCGCTTGCGTTTGCGCTGGCGCTTGCCCTGGCAATGGAAACTGATTGTAGTAGTCAGCGTCTGGCTGCGTAATCTCAGCGCCAGAGCCGTAAAAGTTATCACTTGGCAAAGCGAAGGAGTCAAAATAGGTTTGGTCTGGCTGCGTTATCTCATCCCCAGACCCATAGAAAGGCGTTGGCGCTGCTTGTTCTACCGGCACAGCACTTTGCGCTGCAGGCTCAGTCGCCAGCTGCTCCATAAGTTCTGGGTTCATCGCCAGCAAATCGCCAAGGTTTATGTTTGTGCCGCCGCCTGCGCTGCCGTCTTTGCTCATATCTGTTTTACCAAAGTTATGTGTGCTTCCTTGTAATCCATTTCTTTTAGCGCCTTCGTCCAGCCCTTGCGCCCGGACATGCTCAGCGCCGAACACTTAATAGACTTAGCAAAAGAGATCAGGCTAGATTCCATGCCCTTAATTTCACTCAAGTCACCAGCCGCTAGAAAAACGTGCAGCGCGCGCAGTCTTGGATACTGGACAATCTCAGTGACCATGCAGCTTTTCTCTGCTGGCCAAAAAAACATATCGCCAAGAATGATCGCGTCTAGCACATCTTCATATGTGTGCGTGCCGCCAGATCGCTCAAGCGCCGACTCAAGCAACTCGCGGTATGGGCCTACGGTGTCTGCCGCCTGCTGTTCTAACGCCTGCTCACTCATATTTGCACCGCTGATAAATTGCCGTTGTTTTCCACCGCTAGCTTAAACCGCGTCCCGTTTGGGCTTTGCAGGATCAGCCGGTCATTGCGTAGCTCAATGTCCTGATTCTTTTTTCTGTTCATGTCGTCGGCCTGTTCAATCAGCAAATTGCGCTGTGACTCAACACCCTGGTCATAAGCATTTGATGCGTTAGGCAAAATCATCGTCTACTACCCGCAACTACTTCTAAGCGCATGTTGCCCACTCGCCAGCTGGTAGGCTGGTCGCCAGTGACGCGCATCTGCACTTGCCGTCCTTGGAATCGCACGCTGGTTGGGTTAGCCATGTCAAAAGGACCGAATGAGCTTTCTGCGCTGTTTGGATATGTGCGAGTTTTGAATGTCGCCGTGACATCGCCCTGGGTTTGTTCATCAGGAATTAGTGAAGTAGCCACCATCATTCTGTCGCCAACGCCGATTTGCATAGGGCCGGTTTCAGCAAAGACATCGCTGTCTGTGTCATAGGCATTGCCGACTTCGTGTTCATAAACATACCCGTCTGCACTTGTGTAATTAGGAAAAACAAACGCCCCAATGTCAAAGCCTGCAGTGCGCGCCACCTTGCCAATTTGCCAGTGGTTTTCGCGGTAGTTGTAGCTTACATAGCTGTCGTTCTCTGTGGTGCCTGCGCTTGGATAGAACCAAACGACCTCGCTGAACTGCGAGTTTACGACTGCAAAAACCTTAGATCGCTCGGTGGTGTTTAGGTGCGAGAAGATAAAATCGCCAACGCTAGAGCGCATAGACTGCACTGAGCCGTTGTAGCTATAGAAGCCATTGTTGCCCATCCAGTAGGCTGTGCTATCTGCAACCGCGCAGCCGTTGGCGCTTATCACGCCGCAGCCTGTACCGGCCTGTCTAAAGCCGTACACGAATGGCGGGCCTTGGTATCGCGCTGTGTGCGCATCCATGTCGGTGAGCAGCAAAGTCTCGCCACGCAGTCTAACGCCAGCCATCAGGTTGCCATTAGTGGCCAGGGTAAAAGAACCAGCTTGGTTAGTTGCAGCCGGTGCCCATACATTGCTTTGCTCTTGGTCACTGAACGCCACCTTATTTCCCACTCCACCAGCGCCTAACGCAAACACGAAGCGCTCTTCGCTTACAACAATTGCGGTGGTGCTGGTGGGCGCGTTAGATAAAAGCGCTGCAGGCGTGCCAGTAGAATTAGCCCACTGGTAAATCTTGCCATCGCTGGTGGCGCACGCAATAACGTACTCTCCAAACGTGTCTAGTGACCAAGTCGTTGCTGGCGTATAAGCGCCGCTGTCAGGTCTTGGTGTGTTCCAAGTGCTGGCATTCCAAGTGAGGCCACCATAGCCAAGGTTCTGGACTGCGTTTGCGTTGCCCGTAGTGAAGCCAGAAGGGGTAATGTCAGTAAGCGTGTTGTCTTCGCCCACAAAATATAATTTAGTGTGCGTGCCTGCGACTGTGCGTCTGTTACGGCCATTATCCAAGTAGCTGATAATTGCCCTGCATACGCCGTTCATCGCAGCCGTTGTCCGCTTACGCCAGCCGCCGATTGGCTGCATAGCGCCTTCGTACCAGCGCACTAAGTTTGCGTCTGACCAGGTGTTTGCTTGCTGCAGCGCAGTACCGTTTTTGACTACGCCAGCTGGTGGGCTTACGTTAAGCAGAGGCATCTTCGTACTCCCCTGTTTCGATCATCTGGCAAAGCTCTTCAGCCCTTGCGCCGACTTGCTTAGACCAAAGGCTATTGTCGAATTCCATACCAGCCATGATGTAGTCACCGCCAGCCATAAACCCCAGCGCCTTCTCAAACTTGAGCAGCCGGGTAAGGCCCAAATTAAAGGCAATCGAAACCATCGCGTCTTTGCGTGCAAGGTTCAAATTTTTGTACCAAGTAAAAGTGTTTTCAAGCTCAGTCTCAACCCGGTCAATATCGTTAGACAAAAGAAAATCAATTTCCACATCGCAGAGGCCAATGCCGCCGTCTGGGTCAATGTTGCGGCCAACGCCGATTGTGGTCTTGCCTGCGCTGCACTGATAAGCGAATGGCTTTACGCCTTCGTGCCTTCTCAGCATTTCAAATAACTTGTCACTGCTCATTGGCTTTCACCCTTGTTAGAAGCGCCAAAATAAAAGCTCACGACTGCGCTCACTATGCCGCCAAGGTATCCAAGCACCAAGTTAACGATAGATTCGTTTGTCTCTGGCATTAGCGTCACGATGGAGACATAAGCGCCGAAGAAGATGAACGCCAGTAATGCCAGCACTTTAGGGGTCCAATCGCCAGCAAAAGACTTGCGGGCGTTCTGGGTGTCTTGCACTTCCAGCGCGAACACATCCACATCAAGCTTTTTTAACTGCACAGCGAATTCGTTGTCTGCAGCTTTTATCTTTGCCAACTGCTCTGGGGAGGCGTTTTGCACCGCCTTCTGCAATGCCTTGGGTTCTGGTTCGCAACCCATAACGCTGGCGATTGCCTTCATGGCAGTACCAGCTAAAGGACCGCCCAAGGCTTGTCCCAGCGTTGGGGCAAGACTGCCGATTACATTTTTTATAAGATCAAATTTCATTTATTAATCCCACATTTATCTGTTGGTAAGCCAAGTGAGTAAGCCGCCTATCGTGGCTGGCACTAAAACAATCACAACCGCAAATATTAGTGCGTACTGAGACAGCTGCTTTTTAAATCTTTTCTTTCTAACCTCTTCTGATTTCAAGAATGCTTGGCGGTTCTTACGCGCCTCAGCCTGCTTGATCATCATGTCTTGCCACAAATCTAACCTGTTAGATGCAAGAAATATTGACTTAATGTTTTCTTTGCTTTGGCGCAAAGTCTCTTCAGCCATCACAATCTTGAGCGCGTCAGATTCGCTCAAATTCTTGCTGTTCTTAGCACGCTGCAGATCAAATTCGCTAGATCCTAGCTTGGCTATATATGTGCCCAGACTCTCTATATTTGAGGCCGCTCCCGCAACCATCTCAAGCGCCTTGCACGCAGCCGTTACTGCCGCAACAGCCTCTAAAATCACCTGTTAGCCCATAGCGATAATAAGCGGAACCAACACAGAGCCAAGTACCAAAGCGTAAAGGCCATATATCATTTTCTCTAAACGAACAAACTTAGCTGCGCCGCTGTCAAGCCTGCGCTCAATGCTTTGATACCTAACGACGCACTCTCGTTCGTGCGCCTCAATCGAGGCCAAAGCCTTGGCTGTTAATTCTTTCTGAGTCACTGTGACGCAGACTCTTCAGCTTCAACCGGCTTGATTGAATTGCGAATGTCTGCTTCCCAGCTGGCTATACTGCGCTCGTTTTCTATTAACTGAATTTGCAAGTTTTGCTGCACTTCTCGCAATTGTTGTACGCGGCCAATCATTACCTGCGCATCTTGCTCAAGGTCGCTGAATGCAAACTCTTGGCCATCTATTTCTACTGTTGGGTCGCTCATCTTTATTCCTTATGCAGCCCAGGGGGTGCCTGATCCACTAACTGGGTTAATCTGTAGGTCGATATTAGCTTTTAGGCCCGTCTCTAATGCAGTCACTTGCTCTTCACCCATTCCTGCCTTTACCCAAGCAATGCAATTGGCCTCAGTGACATCTGCGTAATCAGTGAAATTATCAGGGTCGAAAGTCACAGATTGCGTCCCGTAGCTTGAGGCGTTGTAGGTAACTTCGCCTACGGTTTGCTCTGCGTTTACGCGCCAATGAATGACGTTAATTACGTTTGTCAGTCCATCTTCTGAAAGCACGAAGTCAGTTTGTGAGATTGAATATGTGTTTGTTGCGGTCATAAGTTATTCTCCAGCCTTTGGGTTGGCGTCTTTCATTGCTTTAATGTCAGCCTTCCAAGCATCAATTCCGTGGTGGTAGATGTTGTCTAGCTGGTCTTCAATGCTTGGGTATGCCTCTGCGCGACGTTCTGCGTAGGTGATCTCTGCCTCAATTTCAGATTTGGTTTTTTCTCTAACTGGCGCGGGCATTTCTTCCTCATCTGCGACACCGTCAGCAACAGTGCTGACATAATCGTCTGCTACTGCAATAGGATTTGGAAACTCAGCAACTAAATCAGCGTGCAGCTTCTTAGCTTGAGCGTGTAGAGTTCCGTCTTCTTTGAAAAATAAGTATTTCATTAGTCGTCTATCCTTACCCATGATGTCCATGTGGTGTTGAAACTTCGTACATAAGTTGCTGGCCCTGCCAATAAAGTTGCCATCTGGGCTGTCACGTTGCCTTGATTTCCGTATACAACGACAGAGTAGTAAGCAAATGACGGGTTATTGGTGTTGGTGTTTTTGCTGCGGTAGAAGCCGGTTTTTTTAAGGTCATCTAAGCTGCCGACATACTCGCCATTTGAAGCCTCTAACATTGTGCCAGTAATACCGCCAGCGGCGGATATGCGGAGGTGTTCTGTGGTTGTTCCGGCAGTAGTCCCCGTCCGAAAAGCCATAAAAGCGCCTGAACCGCTTGCCGCTAACTGGACCCCACCTGTCGCACTTTGGAACTGCTCAAAGAAAGAATCAGCGCCTCTTGCCATTTTGATGCCGTTGCCGCCGCTAGTTGTTGTTGCATCAATTTTGTATGCCGGTGCCGAAACACCAATACCCACGGAGCCATCTTCCTGCACTCTAAATAACTCAGTACCACCTGAAGTTCCTGTACGGTCTTTAGCTATGACAAAGTCTTCGCCTGTTGCACCGTTATCACTATCAATATTAATGAACAAACTAGCAGGTACGTTGATAACGCCATTGTGACTCCCGTTATCGTCTAGTTCCAAAACGCCATTTGTTGATACAAGTTTTGTTGCGGTGGCTGTGCCAGTTACGTCTATGCCTGTGGAGGTGGTGGCTAGTTTTAACGCTGAGTCATAATAAAGTTCAACAGCTCCATCAACTAACATTCTTGCCATGTATTCGGTAGAGCCTTTATCAAACTCAATATGTGGCCCATTGGTTCGCACGACTAAATTACCACCGCCAACTTCTTCAATAATTGAGTGGTTGTTGTTGGATGTGTGATAAATCTCTAGGTCATCACCAGCACCGAACGTAGCCTTGTTATTGTCGCCTAATGCTATGCCGCCGTTGGCTGTGATTGCGCCAGTAACTGCTAGAGTACTAAACGACCCCTCCAACCCATCTAACGTATCAACAACAGCCGCGCCAGACCCAGCGCCATCGGTGGCAATAACTTTCACCGCGCCAGCCGCTATTGCTACGTTCGCGCCAGATCCTTGGCTGAAGGTCAGTGTGTAAGATGTCGCGTTGTCAATAATCCAAACCTTGGAAATCGTGTTAGGACCAAGCGTGACTGTGCAAGCCTGACCGCCGCCTGTGCATTTTAGATAAAGCGAGCGCGCCTCATCAGCAGTGCCATCAGCCAGGGTGATTGTGTGCGTCGATGCGTTAGGGATAGCCTCGCTGCCCTGGCCGAAACCTGATGCAATATTTGTGATAGTGCCATTCAGTAAGTCACCCCAAGTGCCAGCGTTAGAGCCGCTCTCTTGGAGGCGAAGGCGTAAATCGTTGGAAAATGTATCAGCCATGATTAATCTCGATTAGGCAACTTTTTGCCAATTTGTGCTGGCGCTTTGTTGCTGGGTGTAAGTTGTGCTTATGTCTGTTTGCTCTGTCCAGGCGGTGCTGGCTCCGGGTTCGCTTTGCCACTTGATCTCGCCGTTAGCAGTGACCACGCCTTGAGCGCTGATTGCTGCAGCGCCGAACTTAACCTGCCCACCGCCTGCCGTAATACTAGAGGCCGCGACGACAGCCGCAGAGCCAGTGAGTAGCGTTGTAGCTGTAGCGCTTCCACTGCTTGTTGCCACAATTGACGCGCTGCCAGTGGTGACTGTGACAGCCGTAGCGCTGATTGTTGAAGAAGCCGTGATGAGCGCTTGAACATTTCTAAACCTCTGTCCTGCAGCCGTGATCGTTGATGACGCAGGAATTGCCGCGCTTGCTGTCCTAGCGCGAACGCCACTGGCACCAACCACAGAAGAAGCACTGACAACTGCCGCACCGTTCGTAACCACCTGACCAGCCGCCGCCACAGCCGACGAAGCACTGACAGTCGCGCTGCCATCAATGTAGCTCCACTGGCCAAACCTACCAGCGCCGAAACTGCCATAATTCCAACCTTGACTCATTAGTCTAGTGTTATGTCCACGTCACCAGCTGGGAACCGAAAAACATCGCCAGTTTCGATTGTTCTGCTTGATGTGAGGTTAGACCAACCAAGAAAATTGCCTGATGAGGCAGCGTCGAAAATACCAACTGCAACAATGGTTCCCCAATCGCCGCTGGCAGTGGGGAATTCAACCGCAGATGCGTTGGTCGCCGCTGCGCCTGTTGTTGTGAAGCTGGCAACCTTGCGTGTATAGCCGCTGCCAGATAATTCTGTGCCACCGCCAGCATCGCTTGGCGCGCTAGTGAATAGGCCCAGATAAACAGCTGACGGGCTAGTGAAGGCCGTGTTGCTAAATGAGTGAGCCAGTAATTTGTTTTCAAGATAGTCAGAAAAGCCAGCCATATAATTTCCTATTGGAGCGGTGCCGCTCTCATTTTGACGCTGGTCTGGCCAGCTGTTCGTTGATTTGAAATCTCTAGGTCATCTATGGCCTTTAAGTAAAGGCTTGACCAGATGGTGATTCGCTCATCGTTTTGTAGGTACGGGGCGCTTTGCATCAGCGCGCCATAAAGATAAATGTCCGGGCTATAGTCGAGCAGCCAGTTGCTTGTGTTGCTGTCGCTAAGCGCAGGTATGCGTGCGTAATACACTAGCTCCCCGGTGTAGCCGGTAGCTGTGTTATCAGGCGCTGGAAAGACTTGAATCTCAGTGCCAACGTGGGTGTAGCGGTTAGGCCGACCAGTAGCGCTTGATCCAGACTTCAGCCCGTTAAGGGCTTCGTTGGTGAGAAACTCCATCTGCGTGACGGGGTTAGTCTCTAAAATTAAGCTCACAGTCTGCAGCCAATCTGCAGGCGTACTAGAATACTCTGAGTCGATGGTCGCTTGTGATCTGGTGACCATATAGCGGTGTCGCACAGAGCGCTGAAACTGGGCCTCTGCCAAGGCAATAAAGTCCTTTGTGGCAGAGGCCAGATCAGTGCGATTCAGCCAATCAGCTATGCTTGCTTGAAGCTCGCTGTAAGTAGAAATCGCCATCAGATTCGCGCGTCTCTGGTACGAAACGCGCGGTTCTCTGAGTCGTTCAACCACTTAGCCAATTGCTTAGGATCGTCGGCAATACCTTTTGCTTTCAGATCGTAATAGATTGACAGAGGCAGGGATGCCACCCGCGACCACTCGCCATGCTTTTGATGGCGGTCAATTTCATTACGGGCGCGCTTGTTCGATTCAAGGATGCCAGTCACATCTTGCGAAGACGCAATAGTGATCTTGTCATCTTTCAGCGTCTCGCCAGCCTCATAAATGAAGTCGGTCTTGATGCCGCTTGCGGCATCGTTAGACAGGTTGCGTTTGATTTCCATACGTTTCCTATTAGCTAGTGGATAGGTCTGCTATAACACCAAGACCAGCTTCTTGGGTAACGACCAAACCATACTCACATAAAGTCAGATACTTTTGAGCATCGCCGGTCTTTGCCAGCTCAGTCGCTTGGATAGGTCTTAGCGTAGCCACCTCTACCAGATCTGGGTCGATCACATACGCATCTCTTGCGCGCGATTTTGTTGAGGGGACAATTGCAACTGAGCCGAAGTCCGATAAATACACGTCAGCCGCACCGATTATAGTTGTTGGAGAGTCGCTAGGCGCTTGATAACGCTGAGCGGCAATACCAGCAAAGCCAGAGATCACAGTCTTAACGTGTGGACCCACTAACACAAATCGTGGTGACCCGCCGTTTGTAAAGACCCCTTGGAGGACTGATTTTAACATTGCTTCTGTCATTGCCCGCTGCGTGCCATCAGTAGCGCCAGCGTTTACAACACCGCCAGATACCGTAGGCGCTGCGCCGTTAGTACCATTTGAACGGTTCGTGCGAATGAATGCAGCCAATGGCGCAGTCTTTCGTGCTGTGGTTGAGTTACCACCTACCGCTGCGTGATTCAAACCACAAAGGTTATGTTCCATATCGTTAGCAAGACGCTTGCCTGCCATACTGATCTGGTACGCTACCTCTGCCCGTCTACCAGCAAGATCTAACGCAGACATTGTGTCGGACACGATAAAGTCTTTGCGAGAAATCTGTGTGTAGTTACCAAGGCGAGTAGTTGGAGTAACTGCGGTAAAAGAGGCTAAGTCGTCACCTTCCAAGTGGTGGTTAGCACCTGCGGCACCAAGATCATCAGTCTGCCACTCGAAGAAAGTGTTAGAGACGGAGCGCTTCTTTGTCATGTTGGACATGAAAGGACGAGTCTCTGGAGAGATCATAGTAATAATATTAGAAAGATCTTCACGAACGCCTTTAGCGTCATAGCGAAGAAAAGTATTTGCGATAATTGTCATGGTAATTCCTAAAGCATTGATTCAATAATTGAGGCTGCGTTTTCTGCGCTGCCATTTAGTTTGAGACGTTGAAATGCGGCTTTAGTTTTGCGCTGACTAGGCTTTACCTGCTGTTGACGTGATCCAGATCGTACAGTTTTACCACCCTGCCCAGCTTTCTGTGCTTTGCGAACGCGCTTCTGACCTTGGTCATAAAGCATGGCTTTGCGCAACACAACAATATGGTTAGCGCGTACCAACGCCCCTAGCTCTTCTTCAGCTACGCCTTGGTTAATGAGGTATTCTCTAAGCTGCTCTCGCTGTTTATTGGCAATCGCCTCGTCCTTCCACTCAGGGATAAGGTCGGGTAATTGCGCTGCCTCACTCTTTATCAGTCCACGCATTTGCTGCTGTTGCTCTTGGGCGTTAGCGTCATTCACACGCTGCTGCTCTATCGCAATGGCCTGCATCTTTTGCGCTCGCTGCTCACTTCTCAATCTGTACTGTCGTTCTTGCCTTGCACCTTCGATAGGGTCCTCGTCATATAGTCGGTCCCAATCTGGCGCAGGCTCGTCAATAGCCGTCAGCTGCTGTTGCAATGCGCCTAAAAGTTGGCTGTATTGCTGCCGCTCAAGGAGAACCGCGTCTCTGTCCTGACCGAATTGCTTTCGCTCTTCTGCCAGTGCTTGGCTCTTCTTGGTGTAGTCTGCTGTGCGTGAATACCCATTTTTAAGTTCGTCCAGGTCAACAGAGATTTCTTCACCGGCAACTTTGACCGTGAAGTTCTCAGGCTGACTGTCCTCATCTTCGTCTGAGTCGTAGTCTTCATCGTCCAACAGTTCGGCATCATCTTCATCTGAATCGAGATCCTCTTCGGACTCCTCATACTCAGCCTCTTCTAACACCTCGCCCTCATCTAAGGACTCATTTTCAACAACCTCATTTGAATCTTCGGTTTGGCCTTCTGGCTCCATCAAACTCAAAATCGCTGCTTGGGCATCGCCCAATTCAATAGACCCCACATGTTGGGATTCATTGCTTTCTATTTTATCACTCATCATAAATTCCGCTTATTGAAAGCGACTTGATCCGCGACTGCGCGTATTTGCACAACCAGGTCTTCAAGCGCTTCTTGTTTTAGATGTAAGCGCTCCCGCTGGGCGGGGTCACGTTCCTTGCACCATTCCTCGAAGTAGTCGAGGCGTAGCATTTCTATGAGCACGCCGAAATCTTCATCGTCGGCGAATCGTTGTATGTTTGACTGCTGCTCAGGCCGTAGGGACATTCGGCACCTGCTGTTGTTGGGCTATCTGTCTAACAAGCTCTCTATCTCTCTCTGAGTTGGCCTTGATCTCTGCCGTGTTGACCTGGGCACCGTAGCGGGCTGCTATCTCTGCAGCCTTGAGTGCCAAATTTGCTTCGCTCTCGTCCCGGCGGCGGTCATCCTCACGGATCATCTTTTCGCGCTCTAGCTCTAGCTCAGCTTGTTTCTTTTGAATGTTCGCGTTGATCTCTGCCATCTGCACCTCAATAAGCCGCTCGTTGATATCAGGCTTAGGCGGCTCTGGTGGTGTGGGAGGCTGCTGCGCTGGGTCTTTGAAAAAGCGCTGGGGGTCTTTGAAGCCAGCTATCTCTAACATTTGCACCATAGTGGCGTAGTAGTTTTCAATCGACACTAGGGCGTTG
>Ga0302126_10000471_pt1 | contig 25995 bp, 20 predicted proteins | sample CB4_20m_MG_FD_203108 | JGI IMG/M metagenome (GOLD analysis project Ga0302126, IMG submission 203108) | Marine microbial communities from Western Arctic Ocean, Canada - CB4_20m | ecosystem: Environmental > Aquatic > Marine > Oceanic | place: Canada: Western Arctic Ocean | collected 2017-09-24 | reverse complement strand
ATGCCAGTTCTTTTAAAGTTAGAAAATGCTACAACAGGAGTAAATGCTGAAAGAGCTGCTACAACAACCACAACAGGTGCTTGGGAAACTATCTCTTTTGACTTTAGTGAAGAAGGTGATTTAACCTTTGAGTCTGTAACAGTGTTTATGAACTTTAATGTTGTTGGTGATACAGATCAAACATACTACTGGGATAACCTAGTTCAAGGTGAGCCTTTAAATGTTACACAAAATGATCTTGTTGATATTGCAATGTATCCTAACCCAGCAACATCTGTTGTTACTTTAGAAGCATCGCAAGAAATAGCAACGATTCAGATCATGAACCTTTTAGGTCAAACTGTTTCTATTATTGAAGTTAATAATACATCAAGTACAGTAAATGTATCTCAGTTAAGAACTGGAGTATATATTGCTAATGTATTGTTCTCTAATGGAAGTGTTCAAACTATTAAATTTATTAAAGAATAATTATGAAAAAATTTATATTACTTGCATTGCTAATAGTTTTTAACTCAAATGCAATTGCTCAAGATAACCTGTCTATAAAAGCAACCAAAATAACCAATGAAATGGCAGAAGTCCTTTCTTTGAGTGAAGAGGATACAGAGAAGGTTTATGAAGTTCAATTAAAACGTTTCCAGGAGGTTGTGTCTATTCGTGAGCAATACAAAGACGATGACCAAACAAGAAAACTTGAATTAAAAAAAGTGTACAAACGATTGTTTGGGAAATTAAAAAACGCTCTAGACAAAGACAAGATGCAACAATGGAGAAATTATAAAAGAGAAATAGGGCGAGAATAAAATAAATAGTTCAGAGCTTTCATCTGGTATTCATTTGATACAAATTGACAACGGAACTGTGGATACTAAAAAGATTATTAAACTTTAAGTAAAAAATAGCTGATAAGATCAAAATAGATACTTTTTGATTTTATCGGCTTTTTAACTTCTTTAAAATTCAATTCTTGTATTGTTATAATAAAATCCTCATTCTATTTTTTTTAAGCACGAATTTTTTGGCGGCTCAAGATTATTATTGGACGGGTAATGGGCAAAATCAAGATTTTTTTAATGAAGAAAATTGGATAAATCCTAGTACAAATCAACCTCCAGATAATGGAAGTATCGACCCTTCACAGCCCATAAATTTCGATCTCTTACTCTCATGTGAAGCCAGCACAATTTCTTCTGAAGAAACAGATATTATTTCTCAAACCCCAGGTTTATTTAGTGAAGTATCTAATAATGATGATTGGTCTCATTTTTACAGAGCTACATCGCTCAATGATGGGAATAATGGTGCCCAACAAACTTTTGTTATTAATGTTACAAGTTTACCTGTTGGAGGGGCAAACTTTCGCGATATACGGACTGTTGTAAATGGGCAATGGGCTATTGGTAACTCGCAAGCACTAACTCTAGGTGTTAACACAATTACTGTAAATGAAGTTAGTTTTGACAGAGCGGTTAAGATTCAATTTAGTAGTGGTTATGTAGCTTTTGATGCACTATTTCTAAATGGAAGCTCCTTGTATTCAGCCCCTAGTGAGCCAATAGTTTTTGAGCCTTCAAAAACATTATATATTTCTAATGGAGTTCTTAATGTCTCTAGTTTTTCAGGAGGGAATTTAATATTAAATGAAAATTCGTATGTGCATTTAAATGATTCGGACCCCCTTTTAAATAACGCTAAAGTTTATTTTAATTCTTCTTTAAGCTGGTTGCGTTTGGATAATGTCAATCCAAATCAAGCTCATGATACTTATATGTCACAGATGTTTGTCTCTGACACTAATGCGGAATATCCGGCAACTATTCGTTTGGATAATTATTATGACAACGGAACTGTTGTTAGACCTCAAAGTCTCGACACTACCCCTTTAACCATTTATTCTAATGAGGACAATACAGGCACTGAAGCAGAAATTGTAGTTAATCAAGTATACAGTGGTTCCACTATCCCCAATCAAATGAATAATAACATTCATTCTTTTTACTTAAAAAGGGGATATATGCTAACTATAGCAGTGAATGATGATGGTACTGGAAAGAGTAAAGTTTTTATTGCCTCTGAGGAGGATTTAGAAATACACGCTTTGTCTAATTTTTTTCAAGCAGGAATCTCATTTATAAGAGTTATACCCTGGAACTGGGTGTCTAAAAAAGGTACAGGTGGTGATATTGCAGGAATGGACAACACATGGTTTTACAGATGGAATAATCAAGGGCTTTCTGATCTACAAAGAGAATGTTCTCCAATGGCATGGGGATATGGAGGTGCAAATGACAGCAACGATATTAATTTATACCAATCCAAATATAAAACCACACATGTTTTAGGTTTTAACGAGCCTGATGATTGTAACGGCCAATCAGGGCAATATAATGACTTGTGCACTGTTAGTACTGCCGTGGGGGTATATGAAAACTTGATGAAAACAGGACTCCGTATGGTTTCTCCAGCTTGCAGACAAGGAGCCGTATTTACTTGGTTAGACTTATTTAATCAACAAGCGATACAAGATGACATTAGAATAGATGTCATTGCTGTACATTGGTATGATTGGGGAGCAAACCCTCAAGATTCTCCAAACGCAGACCCAAACACTATTTTTAATCGTTTCAAGATATATCTACAAAATGTGTATGCCTTATATGGTTTGCCTATCTGGATTACAGAATTTAATGGAAATAAGTACAGATCTATACAGAGCAACCGTCAATTTATGGAGTTGGCTGTTCCTTATCTTGAGGGTTTAGATTTTGTTGAGCGATACGCCTGGTTTGAACCACAAAATATCGACACTCCTGATGATCCTGGTAATGGTGAATTTTTTGATGAGGCTATGAATCTTACTGACATTGGAATGTTTTATAAAAATCAAACATCAGCACCATCTATTGCAGCATCTTATTATTCAGGGCATAATAATTTGAATGACGAAACTTTAGTTAATCAATATGCATATTTATGCACCCCTTCAACTGAAAGCGCCCCGGGTATAGAAGGATTAAATATATATAAAGCAAATAATGAGAATTTTGTTACCATAGCAGGTATCACTCCAGATTTACAGGAGCTAGATGTTAGGCTTTATTCTGTACTAGGAGTGGCTGTAAAACAGACCATGTTAAACACTAAAGTTGCAACCCAAAGAATATCTACTCAAGCAATAGCAAGCGGTTTATATATTGTAATGATAAATTTTGGAAACCAAACCATCGTTAAAAAAGTAATTATCAAATAATAGTATCAGGATGTATTCTTATTATTTTAACTTGCAATTTATGAAAGAAATAAATTTATGATCATGAATCAAAAGATACGTTTTTACGCAAAAATCAGTTTTATTTTGTGTTCAATTTATGCTATCACCTCATGTACTAATGAGGTGAAAAAATCATTGAATAGTAAAGCCCCTGAAGGTATGGTTTGGGTAAAAGGTAAAACTTTTTTACAAGGTGCTAAAGTAGGTGATACCTATGCAATGCCCCGAGAAAAACCAGCTCATAGCGTTACAGTTGACGGTTTTTTTATTGATATAACAGAGGTAACTAATAAGCAGTTTAAAAAATTTGTTGAACAAACAAAGTATGTAACTATTGCAGAAAGAGAAATTGACTGGGAAGAAATAAAAAAACAATTACCGCCAAATACGCCAAAACCCCATGATAGTATTTTACAACCAGGAAGTCTCATTTTCAATAAAAAAGTAACTGCAGTTGTAAATATGAACAATTATTCACAATGGTGGACTTGGAAAATTGGTGCTAATTGGAAACATCCTTCAGGGCCAGATTCTACAATAGACGCAAAAGATGACTTCCCTGTTGTACATATTGCTTTTGAAGATGCTTTGGCATATTGTAAATGGGCAAATAGGGCTTTACCTACTGAGGCACAATGGGAGTCTGCTGCTCAAGGAAATAATACAACATCTATTTTTACTTGGGGAAATGATGACGCTGTTTTAAATTCAAATGCAAATACTTGGCAAGGTGATTTTCCAATAAAAAACGAATCTAAAGATGGTTTTGAATTTGTTTCTCCTGTAAAATCATATCCTCCAAATAGTATTGGGTTGTATGACATGACAGGTAATGTTTGGGAGATTACACGTGATTTATATAATGTAAATTATTATAAAGAAGTAAATATTTCAAAGCCATTATTAAATCCAAAAGGGGCAACAACATCTTATAATCCTAGCAATCTATATCAAACAGAACAAGTCATAAAAGGAGGATCTTTTTTGTGTCATGCTTCTTATTGTGCTAGCTATAGAATTTCTGCCAAGATGGGAGTTACTATAGATTCTGGCTCAGATCATGTTGGTTTTAGAACTGTTGCTGCCAAAGAAATACTTTCAAATAAATAAAGTGTGTTGCAAAAAAAAATCCAAAGCAATATTGCTTTGGATTTTCTACGTATTACAATTTCTCAATTACTTATTTCCCAACATCAAAAGTTCATTCACAATAACTTCTGTAATATATCGCTTCTCTCCTGCATCTGTCTCCCACATGCGGTTGGTGAGTTTTCCTTCAATAGCAATTTCTTGTCCTTTTTTTACATAGCTTTCTACAACAGTAACAAGCCCTCCCTTTACCACTATATTATGCCAATAAGCGCGTTCTACTTTTTGTCCTTCTTTATCTTTGTAGCTATCATCTGTAGCAAGACTAAACTTGGCCATCTTATTGCCATCATTAAAGGTTACAATTTCAGGCTCTTGACCTAATCTTCCAATCAACTGTACTTTGTTTCTAAGTGCGTTCATAATTATTAATTTTTAAATATTAAACAGTTAAGTTTTCCAGAAATCGCTCTGGCAACGTCTATCGATATATTCGACACTGCAAACATAAAAGCAATTGCAAGTTGGAGTCGGTATCTAACTACTTGCTTTCGTTTGCAATTGATTGTAACCGATTGTTGTCTTTTAATGTGCTGAAAATACGTGGTTTAACAATAGATGCAGTTTAATTAAAAAATAAAGTATTTATGTAATTAACACTGAGAAAATAAAAAATAGGGTATTGGATTGCTGCTATTTAGAAATAATTGAAACCTTTTTTTTAAAATGTATAGGTAGCGGCAACTATAAGGTTTCGTCCTGGGGCAGAAAGGCCACTACTGTAGGGTCTGTAACGCTTGTCTGTAATATTCTCAAGGGTTGCATTTAATTGAAGAAATTTAGAGTACTTGTATTGTGCTGAAAAATTAAGTGTATACCATTTGGGGGCATACGGATTTCCGTTTTGGTCTGCGGCATATAAAAACGCATTATTTTGTTGACTTGGCGCTAAATCTTCAAAATCAAACTGTCCATTATACTCCACAAAAGCAGCTAGGGTTAGTTTTGCGTTATTGTAGAAAAGGCGCGTGTTTCCATAGGCAGGCGCTGCGTGGCGAAGGGCCTCTTTAGTTCCTTGTTGATCCTGTGCAAAGCCTTTGGTGATATTGTATTGAGAGCTAAGTTTCAGCTCTTTTGAAAATGCAATGGCTATACCTGCTTCAAAACCATAGACCTGTGCCCTAGAGGCATTTTGAATGGCCTGAATAGTACTTAATTCTCCCTGGTATAGAATTTGCGATTCTCCATCAAGAGAAAAATCTCTTCTAATCAAAGCATCTTCTAAGATGGTATAAAACCCTGCAAAATCAAATTTTACAACTGTATCAAAATTTAGGCTCACACCTATATCTGCATTATATGCATACTCTGGTTTTAAATCTGGGTTGGGCACCACAACACTCCCCGGCTCGCTGTCAAAGACTTTTCCAATATCGTCAATATTAGGTGCTCTAAAGGCAGTTCCTAGGTTTAAACGCCATCCTAGGGTTTGATTTGGGTTCCAGGTAACTCCAGCTGTTCCCGTTAGGGCGCCAGTATTAATTGTAACCTCTGTAAAAGGAAGGTCAAACAGGCTAGTATCAAACTGGGCATCTATAATAATATGGCTATACCTAAGACCTCCAAGAAATGAAATGTTTTTTGCCAACGCAAATTGACTACTCATATATCCGGCCAAGGATTGCCAGGAAGATCCATCTGGATATCTAGAAACATCTCTTTGTGATATCCCTGTAGCTATATCTGTTTTGAGGCCCCTAGAACCAACTTTGTTAAAAATATACTCTACGCCATAATTTAACTTTGCTTTATTAATCTTTTTTTCAAAATCCCAGGCAGTGGTATAAGCAGCTACTTTTTCTTGGGTTTTGTACAAAAAAGAATCTCCAAAATCTCTATCACTTCTACCCTCTTTAAAGTGCTGAAAGGAAAGTGTAAAAGCACTCTCATCAAACAAGGTGTTTGTATCTGGGGTGTTTTGTATTTGCAAATTTCCAGAAACCCATTGTTGCGGACCATAGTCCCAAACTGCAGACTTCGGCGCACCATTGGTGTCTCTTATAAGCCTATCATACCTTGGATAATCACTAGTGGTGGTATAAAACAAACCCAGGTCGAAATTCCAGTTATTGTTTGGCATGTAACGCACCTTTTGCATTGTATTTATTTGAGAGTACGCTGTTGGGCGTTGTATTTTAGGATTCTGGTTTTGTACAACGGTATCAACACCGTTAATGGTTTCTACATACTGAGTGCGCAGATAATCATCTGGGCCATGACTACCCATACGTAAATTGTCAAAATCACTGTAGGTTACACTGGTTAAAAAAGCCCATTTTTTGGCGCCTATATTAAAATCAAAATGTCCTGTTTTCTCTTTATTGGCCGTAGCGTAACGCACCGTTGAGTTTCCAGAAAAAGAGTAGCCTTCTTTAAAGGAGAATTTAGGTTTTTTTGTGTAGAAATTCATCACCCCTCCAACAGCATCACTACCATACACCACAGATCCTGGCCCCAAAATTACCTCTGTGCGTGCTACCGCAAAAGGGTCTATAGAGATGATGTTTTGCACATTTCCACCCCTAAAAATAGCGGTATTAAAACGCACACCATCCACAGCAATTAAAAGTCTATTTGTAGAGAACCCTCTAATTATAGGGCTCCCGCCACCCAGTTGGCTTTTTTGAACATATACCTGGCCACTGCTTTGTAATAAATCTGCGGCGGTTTGAGGGTTTGTGAAAAGCACGTCCTCGCTTGTTACAGACACAATTTGTTGTGGAATATCTCTCTTTTTTTGTCCAAATTTTGACACAGATAAAACTACCTCATCAAGACTACTGGCATCTGTAATTAAAAATACTTGCCTATTAGCTTTCACTATTTTAGATTTGGTTTGTGAAAGAGGGGTATGAGCTATGTGCTGAAATGTAATTACCTCATCTTGGTTAAAGGAAGATATATCAGCAAAACCGTCAAAATTTGTAACAGCGCTTTTGCTTTTGTCTTGATTAAACAAAGCCACGCCTAGGATAGGATCCTTGGTTTGTTGAGAAAGTACTTGTATTTTTTGAGCAATTGCTGCTTGAAAGCAAAAGAAAATAGCAAGAAGTGCTAATACGTGTTTCATTAATTAAACAGTTGTTGAAGTACAGCCAAGGACTTCGGTTTTTTATAGCCGTGCAAATGTAATTGATAATACTCCAATACCAAATCAAGTACGTCCATTCTTTGGTTTTTTGACAGCTTTACAGAGCAAATAGCATCAAAATGTATGCCGAAGAACTGTTTTAATGCCTCCACACGCTGGCCTGTTTCACAGTAGATAGAGAAATCTTCTGTCTCAAAGGTACCTTCTGAAAGATTAAAATATGGCAAATGAGCTGCAGAGATGTCTGGATAAAAGCCTAAGTATGCTGTGAGTTTTAATAAAAATAAGGTGTGGAAATTGGCAATATCTTCATGGTGGTCTAGCCACTGAAAAGAAGCCTCTAAAAACAGGTATAGTCCCTGGTTTGCTTCTTCCTCTATAATCGAGTTTTTTAACATCTCAGACAAAAACATCACCAAAGATGACTTTACAATATCTGTGTGAAGTGTACTATAAGGATGCAGTACTTTCACCTCTTTTATAGACTCTAGAGTTCCTTTGTTTTTGTGATTTGCTACGATCTCTAATTGGGTAAGGGGCTGAAAATAAGAGGGCTTTAACCTCCCTTTTCTAGATTTGAGGATACCGCGCAGTAAGTAGGTTTTAAGCCCGCTACTTTCTGTGAAACAAGTTACGATAAGGTCTGCTTCTGCATACTTTATGGAAGAAAAGACAATTGCTTTTGTAGTTTCAACCATCAGCGAATAATCATTATTTTTTTAATTTTTGTTTCTAGGGCATCTTCTGTCGTAATTAAAACAAAATACACTCCTGAGGCTACTTTATACTTGCCAAAAGCTGTTGTATCCCAAGTGATACTTCCCCCTTGGCTTGTTTGCTGAAACACTAAATTCCCTTCTAAATCTGTAATTTTCACGTTGGCCCTTGCCGTCAAACCATCTATGGTAACTGCTCCTTGGTACTGAGGTCTTACCGGATTTGGAAAAACAAAAACATCTTCTAGAGTATCTCTTGGGGCCGTAGAAGTCCCTTTATAAGAAACCAGACCATTAATGGTGGCAAAATAAACTTCTCCAGTAAAAGGGTCTACAGCAATATCTTGTACATTATCTGAGGGTAGTGGAGAGTTCTCTGAGGTAAACCTCAACAAAGTTTGTTGCCCATTAGCACTTAAATAAAACACACCAGAGCTTGCTGTTGCAATCCATTTATTATTAGATCCATCTACTTCTATATCTGTAATGGTTTGCTCAAATAGTAATTCTTGGCCCACTCCTTCATCATCGGCAAAAATAATTGCACTGGCAGAGACATCTGCTGTATTGCTAAAAAAAGTGCCCGGGTTAAACAACACACGAAGGCCTCTTAGTGTCCCTATCCATAATCTATTTTGAGCATCAAAGGCAAGCGCTCTAATATCTGTAGAAGGCAAGCCTCCACCTGTGTCATCTGCGCCAATGGCTCTAAATTGATTGGTTGTGGGGTTAAAAGCGGCCAATCCTGTTTGTACAGGGCTAAAAAACACAAAACCTTCTCTGCTAATTGCCAATTTGCTATAAGCCAACTCGTCTCTACCCCCAGATATATTACTTACATCAAAAGATTGAAATTGGCCATTTGGAGAAAGCCTTAAAAGTGCATCATCTGTAAGAGATTGTAATACCCAAAGATTTCCATTTCTATCAAAGTCTGAGCCGTATAAACGTATTCCGGCATTATTTCCTCCAAACACAGGATTTTCTAGAGCAGAATTAGTATCGTCATATAAAATTATAGGCACTTGATTTTCTACCTTTAAAAGACCACTTAAAAAGGAAGAAAAATAAACAGTTTCCGGGTTTTGATCGTCAATGCTAATGTTAACAATATCGTTAACAGCACTAACGCCAAGACTTGTGATTATTTCATCATGAGAGATATTGGTCCAAGTGCCATCTTTTAAATTACTAATTCCCTTTGTATCTAGAGGAAAGGGATTAAAAAAAACATTAACAGCTCCAAAACTAACCCATAGTTGCCCGGGGGTTGCATCCAGGGCAAAAGGAGTGTTTAACAAAGGGCCATCTGGTAAAATTTGTGTTACTTGGCTTGTGTTATAGGGCACCTTGAGAAGCCCTTTAAGAGAGCTGCCCAAATAAAAGATGTCATTAAAACTATATCCTGTTTGCAGGGTGTAATTAAAATCTGGCAGACTTTCTATTGATGCTTTTAAAATAAACCCCTGGTCATAAGACTCAATGCTTGTAGCTGTGCTTATAGTTAGTACTGCATTATTTACCTTAAAATCTCTAATAGGGCTAGAGAAAGTGGCTACTTGTTGTAATGTATTACCAGCATTTATTCTATAAACTGTATTGTTGTTATCAGCAATTAAAACGCGGGTGCCAAGTGTTTGTGCTGCAATGTAATTTCCTTGTGTAACTAGTTCCCACTCTTGAAAATCAATAATGTTGTCATTGTTTAAAATAGCGCGGCGAATTCCTCCCTCTGTAGAGGCGGCATAGATATATGGGGCTAAAATTGTGGTCTGAGAGATGTTTATTTGAGAACCAAAATCACCAATAAAATAACTATCTCTAAACTCCAATCGCTCCAAGTCATAGACAGAGACACCAAACTGTGCAGAAATATATATTTTACCATCCAGTTCTGTAAAATGATTAATGCGTTTTTTATTGGGTGGTATGTTTTGTTTATCTCTAATGTCTACCACTTTCAATACTTCATTTTCTTGACCAATGGTAACCACCTCTATGAGTCCGTCTTGATAACCAATAATTAGTAGATTTGTCTGGCTACTGTAGTGTATGGTCGTTATAGGTTCTCCTGCAAGGCCCTGAACACTTGATAGCGTTGTGATTTGTTCTGTAGAAAGATCGTAAATGAATATGGCGTTGTCTGTTCCTACAAAGATGCGGTCATCACCCTGTGAGATGTCTTTAACCGAAACATAAGAGAAGTAATCTTCCCAAAGGTTTTCGAAATTTTGTGCTGTAGCAAAAGGGGCTATACATAACAAAAAAACCAATAAAATCCGTTTCATAAAATCTGTTTTCTAAAAGTAACCCAAGTATTTTGTAACATATAATTATAAGTATAACAAACCCTTAGGGATATTATTGTGATTTAAAAAAGGTTGCCCGTAAGAGCAACCTTTATATAAAATACTAGTTTGCACTAAAGATTAAACAACTCCTTGAGCCATCATGGCCTCTGCCACTTTTACAAAGCCAGCAATGTTTGCTCCCTTTACGTAGTCTACATAGCCATCACCATCTTTTCCGTACTGCACACATGCCCCATGAATATCAATCATGATATTGTGAAGTTTCTGGTCAACCTCTGCTCTTGTCCAGCTTAAACGTAAAGAGTTTTGAGACATTTCAAGACCAGATGTTGCTACACCACCTGCATTAGAAGCCTTTCCTGGCGCAAATAATATTTTTGCGTTTGTAAAAACTTCAATAGCATCTGGTGTTGTAGGCATATTAGCGCCCTCACTTACACAGATACATCCATTGGCAACTAATGTTTTTGCTTCTTGCTGGTTCAACTCATTTTGAGTGGCACATGGCAAGGCAATATCACATTTAATTCCCCAAGGTCTTTGCCCAGATGTGTATGTTGCACTTGGGTATTTCTCTACATATTGGCTGATACGTCCTCTTTTTACATTTTTTAGCTCCATAACAAAAGCTAATTTCTCTTGATTGATTCCTTCAGAGTCATAAATAAATCCTCCAGAGTCAGACATGGTAACCACCTTAGCGCCAATCTCCAAAGCTTTCTCTGCTGCATATTGAGCTACGTTTCCAGATCCAGAAATGACAACTGTCTTTCCCTTAAAGCTTTCGCCAATGGTTTCTAACATATTTTCTGCAAAGTATACATTTCCGTATCCTGTTGCCTCTGGGCGTATTAACGAACCGCCGTATTCACGGCCTTTACCTGTTAATACTCCTGTAAATTCATTTCTGAGTCTCTTGTATTGGCCATACATATATCCTATCTCACGCCCTCCAACACCAATGTCTCCTGCAGGTACATCTGTGTTTGGTCCAATATGACGTGATAATTCTGTCATAAAGCTTTGACAAAAACGCATTACCTCTGCGTCTGTTTTTTCTTTAGGATTAAAGTTACTTCCTCCTTTACCACCTCCCATTGGAAGTGTTGTTAAACTGTTTTTGAACAATTGTTCGAACCCTAAAAATTTCAGGATACTCAAATTCACAGATGGATGAAAACGAAGTCCACCTTTATAAGGACCAATGGCAGAGTTGTACTCTACACGATATCCTTTGTTTACGTGAATTTCGCCACTATCATCAGTCCAAGGAACACGAAACATAATGGTGCGCTCTGGTTCTACCATGCGTTCCAATAATTTTCGGCCCTGGTATCTTTCATTACTTTCAATAAATGGAATTACCGCTTCGGCAACTTCAGTCACAGCTTGTAAGAATTCTGGCTCGTTTGGGTTTAATTGTTCAACACTTGCAATAAAGTCTTTGATACTTTGCTTCATAGTATGCGTTCTAAAATTTATTTTGCACTAATGAAAGTACATTAATTGTTGTTTTTTGTTGGTACTATCCTCTGTGATATTTACAATATAACATTACAAAGAATAACCACTCTATAAGGGTACTAATTCTTATTGAGCATGCCCAGTTTAACTAGCTTGTATCTAGCATACAAGCATAGTCTATACTAAGACAGGGCAAATATACGAGATATGAAATAATTATAGGTTTTAAATTTATACAATCCCCTAAATATAGCATTTATATTTGCTTCTGAAATCGCTTTTATTGAATTTACTATAAGTAAAGCCTCTTATCTGTTTTGGGTATAATTGTTTACATTTACAGCCATTATAAAAAATTAAAAAATGGAAGATTCGCCAAAGTTTGCTGTATTTGGAGGTGGTAGTTGGGCAACTGCGATTGTGAAAATGCTATGTGAAAATCTTGAACATGTTGGTTGGTACATGCGTAATGTTGATGCCATTAAACACATAAAAAAAGAACAGCACAACCCGAACTATCTTAGCGCTGTTGAGTTTAATACCGACAAATTAAAACTTAGCAATGATATCAATGAGATGGTGGCCTATGCAGACTACCTTATTTTTGTTATTCCTTCTGCGTTTATACACCAAGAATTAGAAAAATTAAAGACCTCTTTAGATGGAAAAGTTATTATATCTGCCATAAAAGGTATCGTTCCAGAAAGCAGTCTTATCGTTGGAGAACATTTTAACACCTACTTCAACGTGGCTTTTGATGATATCGGGGTAATCTCTGGCCCTTGCCATGCAGAAGAAGTAGCCCTAGAACGCTTGTCTTATCTTACCATTGCCTGTGCAGATGACACAAAAGCATCTGTTGTTGCCGACCATCTTAGTTGTGACTACATAAAATGCAACATAAGCGATGATGTTATAGGGACAGAGTATGCTGCAATGCTCAAAAACATTTATGCAATTGCTGCTGGTATAGCTCATGGACTTGGTTATGGAGATAATTTCCAGAGCGTACTAATGAGTAATGCCATTAGAGAAATGAAACGCTATGTAAAAAGAGTACACAAAATGAAACGTGATATTAATGACTCTGCTTATTTGGGAGATTTATTAGTAACAGGATATTCTATTTTTAGTAGAAACAGAATGTTTGGAAACATGATTGGTAAAGGATATACTGTAAAAAGCGCTCAACTGGAAATGAGCATGGTGGCAGAAGGATATTATGCTACAAAAAGTGCGTATATTTTAAATAATAACAAAACAGAAAACAAGGCAAAAACTCCTATAATTAATGCTGTCTACGGTATTTTATATGAAAACAAAGAGCCTAAAAGGGTCTTTAAAAAACTTACGGATAAATTAAGTTAACTCCTGCTAACTTTTATAGTACTCTTAAAACTAGAGTGCAAGAATTCCTTTTTGAGGCATAACAGGAATGGTTACCATTTCATCTTCACGGATTGTATTTCTTGGAAACTCAAAGCGCTTATCATACATCTTATTTTCAAGAAAATAAGTGATGGTAAAAAAGTTATCTAAGCCAAACACGCTCTGGTCTATGTATTCTATTTTAGCAAAACCCTTGGCAGGTATGATTTTGACGGTTTTGCGTATAGCAGCCGTCATTTTATTTTCCGTATACCCCTGTGCTATAACCAAGACGGTTTCTATAGGTGTGTTATTAGCATTAATAATGTATATGTTCCAGTCATGGGTGTTGTAGTCTTCATTTAACTCAAAAACTGCGGCCACGTATACATCTTTAACCTTTGGAATGTCAATATCTTTTTTCAAGAACGTTTTATTAAAACCTAGTTAATCTGCACTCTTAAATTGCTGTAAAAAACGAACATCATTTTCACTGAACATACGTATATCTGGAATTTGGTGCAATAACATTGCTATACGATCTATACCCATACCAAAGGCAAAACCACTGTATATCTCAGGATCGATGCCACAGTTTTTAAGCACATTAGGATCTACCATCCCACAGCCCATAATTTCAAGCCAACCCGTTCCTTTGGTAATTTTGTAATCGGTTTCTGTTTCAAGACCCCAATATACATCAACCTCAGCGCTAGGTTCGGTAAACGGAAAATAAGAAGGTCTTAACCTAATTTTAGATTTTCCAAACATTTCAGTGGTAAAAAACTCAAGGGTTTGTTTTAAATCTGCAAAACTCACGCCTTTATCTACATACAGCCCCTCTACTTGATGAAAGAAGCAGTGAGAACGGGCAGAAATAGCCTCATTTCTAAACACTCTCCCAGGAGAGATGGTTCTTATGGGTGGCTGATTGTCTTCCATATAGCGCACCTGTACAGAACTTGTGTGGGTACGAAGCAAAATATCTGGATTGGTTTGCACAAAAAAGGTGTCCTGCATGTCTCTAGCTGGATGGTATTCTGGCAAATTTAAAGCAGTAAAATTATGCCAGTCATCTTCAATTTCTGGACCCTCACTAACATTAAACCCAATATTAGAAAAAATACTTGTAATCTTGTTTTTTACAATAGATATAGGATGTCTTGAGCCAAGTGTAATAGGTGCTCCTGGACGTGATAAATCACCATACACCCCAGAGATTTCTTGAGTAGCATCTATTGCCACCTTAAGGCTGTTTACCTTTTCTTGTGCTGCATTTTTTAAAGTGTTAATAGCTTGACCAAATTCTTTTTTTTGGTCATTACTAACGTCCTTAAATGCCGCAAAAAACTCTTTTAATAATCCTTTACTACCCAAGTATTTAATTCTAAAATCTTCTACCTGTGTAAGTGTGGTAGCAGAAAAAGCTTCTACTTGTATAATATGTTCTTTAATCTTATCTATCATAATATAACATTCAAGACCACAAAATTACAGAAAGTACTTCACATACGATTGCAAATTTGTGGTAATAGTTGCAGTGGTTTTGATTATTGTATGACTTCTTTTTCCAAAAAATATTGAACAATCGCTTCCTTCATTAATACGGTTTGCTCTCCTGGCTTTAAAGGGGGTAATTGTTCAAGTATTTTATAATGAGGCCACCCTGCAGCATCAAAATACTCAAATTCATAATACCCAAAGGGCTCTAGCAAACGACAAATGGCAATATGCATTAGGTTTACTTTTTCGTCTTTTTTAAATTTTTTATGAAGTTGTCCTAACTCCTGCACCCCTACTAAATAAATAATAGCGTCTAAATCCAGGGAATCTCCATCCGCAAAGCGATTACTAAGAAAAGCCACTACTGCCTCCCATCGTTGTTTTAATTGTTCGTCTCTTGCCATATATCGTCTTTACAAAAGGTGCCATACGGGTATCTGCACCTAGTATATACTTTTTTGTAAAGGTAACTTCTTTGTTTTAAAAAGCTTTAAAAACTAACCATTGGTTCATCCTTTAGGTTTTTATATCTTTAAAATCAAAATATATCTCCATGAATAGTATTGACATCATTCTAGGCATTATACTCATTTATGCTTTTTACCGAGGAATAAGAAAAGGGCTTTTTGCTACTCTTGCCTCCTTAATTGGATTAATTGTAGGTGTGTTTGGAGCTATTCATTTTTCTTATTTTGCAGCAAATCTATTATCTAAAACCCTGCAGTGGAGTCCCGAGATAATCAACCTAACCGCCTTTGGAGTTACCTTTTTAATTATATTAATTGTGGTGAATCTGGCAGGAAAAATTCTTACAAAAATTGCAGATTTTGCAGCTTTAGGACTCGTTAACAAACTACTTGGGGGATTATTTAACACCTTAAAAATAGCTTTTATTTGTAGTGTTATTTTTATGTTTTTAAACGCATCTACCAACATCAGCGGGCTACTTATACCCTCTCAAAAGAAAGAATCATCTCTGCTTTACCAGCCTGTTGCCGCAATTGGCCCCTTGTTATTGCCAAACATTATAGAGGAGGTAGACAAGCTTCAAAAAAACACTCAAGATAGTGAGCCTTCTGAGGAAGAAACTAGCTCAGAATAATTACATAGGGCTATTTTTATTGGCCTGAATGTACACCATTGCCTCTTTAAAATCTTTAAATATTTCTAGATCTGAAATTAACTCTGGAATTAAATCTATCTTCTCCATCATCATTCTTGGTTGCTGAGTTAGGTTCACAATTAATACTTTTACATCGGCTTGTTTTAATCTCAAAACAAGATCCTCCATAGCATAGAGTCCAGATTGATCTATATACGGTACTCGTTCCATGCGTATAATAAGGTGAGTTGCCGTGTCTGGCACTTGTTTTGCAAGTTCTTGGAAATCACTGGTGTTGGCAAAAAACAGTGGCCCTACCATACGCTTTATAAACACCTGTTGTTTTAAGTTTTCCGGAAATATAATTTCATCTGCCCATGGTAGGTGTAGCTCGTCAGCGTTATGTAAAGGAACAACCTTGGAGCGTCTCGCTGCAGAATCTCCTATTTTTTTCATGAAAATTAGTGCTGCAAGCACAAGACCAATACCAACGGCAAAGACCAAGTTCCAAAAAACAGATAACAATAAAACCACAAGCATAATAATTACTTCACTTTGTGGCATTTTAGGAATTGCTTTCAAGCCTTTATAATCCATAACACCAATACCTACAGTTACTAAAATTCCTGCAAGAACAGCAGCAGGAATCTGAGAGGCAATAGGACCTAATGCCAATAATACAACTAGTAAAACAATGGCTGCCACCATACCTGATAGTTTGGTGGTACCTCCACTATTTATGTTAACAACGGTTCTTATGGTTGCTCCCGCTCCCGGTATTCCTCCAAAAATAGAGGCAATACTATTACCAATTCCTTGCCCAATTAATTCTTGGTTCGGGTTGTGTTTTGTTTTTGTCATGTTGTCTGCCACTACAGAGGTCAGCAAGGAATCAATAGCCCCAAGAAATGCTAATGTTAAGGCCGTAAAAACATAGGGTGATATTTGTCCAAGGCTAAAACTTGTAAACATTTCAAAATGTGGTATTGGAAATCCTGAAGGGATTTCTTGAATAGGGCGGTAGTCTAATTTTAAAAAGTAGGCCGTCAAACTAACCACCAGAAGCGCAACTAATGTACTAGGTACTTTGGTGGTGATTTTTTTAAAGCCGAAAATAATAAAGATAGTAGCTAACGCTAGCATAAATTCTAACCACTGTATTTGCCCCAATGCGCTTGGAAATCTTTTTAAAGCACCTAACACTCCAGATCCTGCTGTCTTGGCAAGAATAGTAGCTTCTGCTGTTATTTCTTTTGGGGTTATTTCTTCTGCCCTAACAACTGTTTCTTTAAAATTTTCAAGCACTAGAATACCTTCTCCAGCTTCGTCTTTTAAAATTTTATCAAGCAGCACCTCTTGCGCTTGGGGTTTAAAAGAATCAATAAATTGGGTATCATCTGTGGTGTAATACCCCACCATTGGCAGTAATTGTGTGACCAAAATAATAACTCCTATGGCGGTCATAAAACCAGAAACTACAGGATATGGTATGTATTTTATATACTTTCCAAAACCCAAAACCCCTAATATAATCTGGAACAAGCCTGCCAATAAAAACACCAACAAAATAAAAGGCAAGGCCAGGTCTAAGTCTCCATTATTGGCAGCTATAATACCGGCTATAATCACCATAGACACAGCTGTCATTGGTGCCGTTGGGCCAGATATCTGTGTGTTTGTGCCGCCAAAAAGTGAAGCAAAAAACCCAATCATAATTGCGCCATATAGTCCTGCACTTGGCCCAAGGCCAGATTGCACCCCAAAGGCTAGAGCCAATGGTAAGGCAACAATACCTGCAGTAATACCTCCAAATAAATTGCCTTGAAAATTTTTAAATATATTTTTAAACATATAATTAGTTTTTTTAATACAAAGAAGCGCCATTAGTACCATTGTATCACAAAATATAGGCGCATAAACCTCTGCAGTTTCAATATAGTTTAAAAGTTTTTTTAAAAAAAATAATCGTGCTATAACTTCTTTATATCTGAGCTTGGAAGCCAACCATCTATACCATTTACAATAGCTACGTGAGTCCATAAACCATCTGTTTCAACAAGTTGCACTTTTGTTCCCTCGTGTATAACAAAGACCGTGTCGCTGTTGTTTTTAGGCGCTGATTTAATATCTGTAGCTTCTGAGAAAACAATAGCAAATACATTTTTTTGCAGGCCTTGATAGCTAACAGAGGCCATGGTAAAAGCAAGCACAAATAAACAGCCACAAATTATTGCTGTGGTGAAAAACAGTCTCTTTTTGTGTTCTGCACTAGCAAAATAATACCTTAAAAATAGTATAGAGAACAGGACACTAAATAAAACAGCCAATAACGCCCATCCATCAAAAGTAAATTGCCCTGCTATGGCAGTATACCATTTAGAAAAAATTGTTTTTGGTAACGGGGTAATGGCATCAACCTTGGCGTTTTGGGCAAAGGCGAGATTTGTTTTAATCTGGGCGTCATTAGGTGCTAGAGCTAGGGCTTTTTCATAGTAATATATACTTGGGCCCACTTGGTTTAGCTTGTAGTGTGCGTTGGCCATGTTATAATATAAAGAGGCGCTATGTTCGCCATTATTTAAAATGGTGTTCCATTGTTCAATGGCCTTATTGTACGCTTCGTTTTTATAGTTTTGAGTTGCCTGATTAAACAAACCCTGAGCTTGCCCCTGGATACTACCTAGGATGAAAAACACACAAAACTTTATTAGATATTTCATCTTCTTATTGTATTTGTTTATCAATTTGTGAAATAGTGGCAACGGCTTTTTTATAATCTTGCTTTATAGCCACATCGCTTGTGGGAGTGTATCTTGCAAGTTCGCAGCTTTTTAATAATGTTTCAAAATCCAAAACTGCCGTGGCTGCTACTTTTCTCTCTAAAAGTAACTTTGCAATACGCTCTTTACTCATATCTGTTGTTTGTATATCTAATCTGGCTTTTAAATAGTTGTGAAGAGAACGCTCCAGGGCCTCATAAAAAATTGCTTTATTGTGTTTGTTTTTCCTAGCTTCTACCAAATATTTACGTGCCATTTTATTGGCTTTTCGCAATTTAAGTCCTTGAACATCTGCGCGCATAGACCTGTGCTTTTTACCAAGCAAAATAAACAGTGGGATAAGCCCCAAGGGGCCTAAAAGTAGTGCCCAAAACAGGTTTGATTTAAAAAAGGGAGCCGAAGCAATAGGAATTAAATCTGCATTTAATTTTATATATCTAAAGCGCTCCTCAATAATAAGAGGTTGGGTTTTCTGGATTTGGGTTTGTGCTATGGTTGGGTCTTGTTTTGGGGTAGACCCTGCCGTTACCCTTATAACAATCTGCTCAGAGGAAACACTCTGGTAGGTTTGAGTATCTGGATTGAAAAAAGAAAAAGAAATAGGGCTGATGGGATAGGTCCCTTTATTTTGAGGCACCAAGGTATAGGTTTGAGAAATAGACCCGCTTATCCCTGAGGCTCTTGTGCGGATATTTTCTTTACGCTGCGGCTCATACACCTCCAAAGTACTTGGCACTTTTAGGCTCGGTAGAGAGAGGGTGTTTAGATTTCCTTTACCAGAAACGGTAAGAGATACCTCAAGGGCCTGGTCTACCTCCAAGACCTTTTTGTTTGGCGTTACACTGAAAGTGAAATCTCCCACAGCTCCAGTAAAATTATCTGGGCGATCTTTTGTTGGTAGGGGTTTTACAGTAATGGTTCTTTTTCCTGCAGAGATGGTTTTATTAACTCTTGTTGTAAGACTTCTTCCAAAGATGTTACGTCTTTTTCCAGGCACGTCAATAGGTACATCTAGGGTTAAAGGTTCAATTTCTAGTGGTCCCGTTTTTTGAGGATACAACACAGTGGTTTTCAAAACAACATACCTGTAATCCTCCCCTTGGTATTTTCCTTCAAATAAATTCAGTTTTTGACTGTCAATATTTTTACTCCAAAAATCAGCATATCTAGGAGAATTTATTTCTCGCCATTGGCTGGTTATACTCACATTGTTAGAAACATATAGTTTGTAGGTAATGGTGAGGCGTTGGTTAAGATAAGGAGTAGGGTTTGAGATTTCGGCTACCAGATGCACGTTTTGCTCTGCTATGACTTCTGGATTATTGCCTAAGCCATCTGAGGGTGTTTTTACCGCTGGAGTGATCTCAAGAGTTATAGAAGAGGTGGTGTAGGTTTCCCCGGAAACATAAACAGAAGCTTTCCCTATACGTAAGGTACCCTGTTTGAGGGGTGATAAAAAATAAGAGTAGGTTTTAGAATAGGTGCGTTTTCTATTGATATATGAGTTGCTAATAGATTGGTTTGGCCCTCCTACAACCCTAAACCCCTCAAAACTTGGCGGATTAAAATCATCGCCATCTGCATTCATGATAAAATCTACCCGAACTCGCTCATTAAGGCCCAATTTTTTGCGACTCACTTTTGTTTCAAAAGTGACCTGGGCTTGTGATGTGAAGGCAAATAACACAACAAAAAGAACAAACCATATGTGTTTTTGTCTGTTCATGTTACCAATCTTTTTCAGATTTTATTTTTACGCCCTTTTGTTTTTTTGCATTGATTTTGTCTTGAACTTTCTTTTCTTGATTGTTCATAGACTCAAGCAGGTTTTTCACCTGTTGGGGAGACAGTTGCCCATCAGCAGGCTGCTGTTGTTGGTCTTGTTTTGCCTGCTCGTCTTTAGGGTCTTTAGGTTCCTGCGGCTCTTTTTTGTCTTCTTGCTCATCCCCTTTTTTATCCTCTGGATCTTGGTTGTCCTTAGGGTCTTTTTCTTGGTCTTGGTTTTGGTTTTTATCTTGGTCGTCCTTTTTATCTTGCTGATCTTTTTTGTCTTTTTTGTCTTGCTCTTTTTCTTGATCATCCTCCCCTTCTTGCGGCGGGTTTTTCTCTAACAGATCTTTAGCTAGGGCTAAGTTGTAGCGGCTTTGATCATCAGAGGGGTTATTTCTAAGGGCATTTTTATAAGCCTCAACTGCTCCAGAATACTCTTTTTGGTTCATAAGCGCATTCCCTAAGTTATGGAAAGCTTGATGGCGTTGTGGTTTAGTAGTTGCAACTTTTGCTGCATTTACAAACCTACTAAGCGCCTCTTCGTTTTTACTGTTTTTGTAGTAAGCGCTCCCTAAATTGTAGCTTCCTGTTGCCTTATTCTGGTCAATAGCGATGGCTTTCCTGTAAGCAACTTCTGCAGTAATAAATTCATTGTTTTCTATGGCAAGAGCGCCTTGGCTTAGATGCAGGGCTGCCTGGATAGCATCTTGTTCTAAGGCCTTAGAAACCTTGGTCTGTGATCTCATTTGTAAAGCGCTACATACAACAATTATATACAAACAAGTTCTTTTTAAAAAGGTCTTGTAGTGGCTGTTGCCAATATATGTGTGGTTTGTGTTTTTTAAACTATAAGACATTACGAATCTGTTTTTTGTTGATTAAACAAATTGAGTTTGTTGATCCATTTTGTTTTGCGCTCTAAAAGTAACACATCAAGTACTAAAAATAATAAAGCGCCTGCCAAAAACCATTGAAACTGATCTTTAAAGTCTGAAAATTGCTTTGCATCAAACTCCTTTTTATCCATACCTGCTAATATGTTTTGTACTTGCTCTACAAGCTCTTTTGTGTTGCTGCCGTCCAGATACTCGCCATTTGCAGCCTGCGCAATCTCTTGCAAGGTCTCTTTATTGAGTTTAGTAATAACCACCTGGTTGTCTTTATCTCTCTTGTAGGATTGTAATAAACCCGCGCGCTTTAAAGGAATTCTAGCTCCCGCTGGGGTTCCTACTCCAATGGTATAAATTTTTATGCCTTTTTTAGTAGCCTGAGCAGCAATACTTGCATAGTCTCCCTGGTGATCTTCACCATCGCTTATTAAAAACAAAACCCTGTTTTTTTGTTCAATGTCATTGTAATAGGTTTCTGCCATTTCTATGGCCTGGGTCATGGCAGTACCCTGAGAGCTTACCATGTTGGTGTTCATTCCCGACAAAAAAAGGCGTGCAGATGAAAAATCTGTGGTTATTGGCACCTGCGGAAATGCACTACCAGCGTAGCCAATAATTCCAATTCTATCTCCGGCAAGAGTGTTAATTATCTGGCGTACTAATTGTTTTGATTTTTCTAAACGGTTGGGAGCTATATCTTCCGCTAGCATACTTGTTGATACATCCAAGGCAAATACAACATCAACACCTTCTCTTTTTACCGTCTCGAGTTTCGTTCCAATTTTTGGATTCACTAAAGCAAAGCTCATACATGCCAAAACCAGTAGTGCAAGCACAAGTTTTAAACTTCCTTTAAATATCGATTTACTTGGGCTTAACACATCAAGCAAGGTGTTGTTTGCAAAACTACGCTGCGCTCTTTTTTTCCAAAGTACCACCAACAAGTAAACCGCTATTATTGCCGGTAAGGCAAATAGCACATAAAAGTAAATGGGTTGTTCTAGTTGATACATAATTTATATAAAACTTCTAAAAAGGGTGTAACGTAAAAAGAGTTCAAACAAAAACAAAGCCAAAGCCCAAAGCGCCCAAGGTCTATAAAGTTCTGTGTAATTTGTGTATTTAAACTCCTCTATATCTGTTTTTTCTAGGGCATTAATTTCCGTGTAAATTTCTGCTAGTTTGGTATTGCTAGTGGCTCTAAAATACCTGCCTCCAGTTGTCTTTGCAATTTCTTTTAACAGCGTTTCGTCAATCTCTACTTGTTGCATGCCGTATTGGAAACTCCCATCAGCCCTAATGCCAATTGGGCTTTGTGCCATCCCGTTGGTTCCCAAACCAATGGTATACACTTTAATTTCAAATTCTTTGGCGAGCTCACTGGCAATTTTGGGGTCTATAAACCCTGTATTGTTAACACCATCTGTCAAGATTATAATCACCTTACTTTTTGCACGACTCTCTTTTAATCTGTTTACGGCTGTTGCAAGGCCAGAACCAATTGCTGTTCCGCCTTCTATTATTGTGTTATACTCAATACTTTTTAAAGAGGCTAATACAATACTTTTATCACTTGTTAGTGGCGTTTTTGTGTAACTCTCTCCTGCATATTCTACAAGGCCTATCCGGTCTGTAACACGGTCTTTAATAAAACCTGCAGCCACATTTTTTAGAGCTTCTAGCCTATTGGGTTTTAAATCTCTGGCAAGCATACTTGCCGAGACATCAATGGCCATTACAATGTCTATCCCTTTGTTGCTAACGGTTCTTGTTGTTTGGCTTACAGTTCTTGGTCTTGCCATGGCTACAATAATAGCGGCTAGGGTTAACAACCGAAGTAAAAAAAGCAAAGGCCTTAGCTTGGCAAGCCAGTTCTTTGAAGTTTTAAACCCTTGAATACTAGATATTCTAAGACTTGGGGTTTGTTTGTTCCGTTTTAAAAAATACCAAAGTCCAACCACTGGAAGTAGCAATAGCAACCAGAATAGCTCTGGATTAACAAATTCAAAATTATTGAGCATCTTGTGGTTGTTTTTTGTTCTGGGCCTCTGCTGAAACCGGCACCTCTATGGAGCTTATGATTCTTTCTTTTATTTGGTTGGCATACTCAAGGTCTCTCTCAAAAACAACGGTAACCATCTGTATGGTGTTTTGCTGATCAAACAGCAGCATTTCATAACTCATTTTCTCTTTGGAAATGTCTCCGTTTGGTAATTTCAAGTTAAAATCTCCATACGCCTTTACTCCCTTTAATCCTTCATCTGAAGAAAAGGCCTCTTGTTTTACCACTACATTTAATGCTCCAGCATTTTCTAGGGTCTCAAGAGCCTGTTCTATTTCAGCATCAATAGCTACCCCTTGATTCTCTTGAGAAGCTTGCTGAGCTGCTTTTGTAATGGAGAGCGAAATATAAAGGTCCTCTCCTATGGCGCCATAGGCAAACCAACTCCCGCTACTAGGCGATGGAATACTGTCTTTGGCGTTTTTTGGCATTTGTCTTACTAATATCTCTGGGGTATTAACAATAAGCCCAGGAGCACCGTACTGGCTTTTATACCAACGCCCATCTAATGTGTCTTTTAATGTATTTCCAAAAACCGTTTCTTTTAAAGCGGCAAACCCATAGAGGCTAGAAAAAACAGCAGCGCTAATCATTAAAACAAGTACAAGACTTGACCCAGCAAGAACTATTTTTTTGCGTAATTTCTTTTTTTGCAATGCTTGTTGATACAAGGTGTCTTGCATTAATTCTTCTTGAGTTGGCTCTGGAACAGCTTTGTGGGTATTGCTTATAATTTCTTCAACCCTAGATCTATCTGCCTGGGCTTGTCCAGAGCCTTGTTGCATTTTTGCAAACTTCACTAAATCTGCTCTTTTTAAAATAGTCTCTAGATGTTTTATGTCTTGTGATTGAAAATCAAAATTTCCTGATTTTTTTAATAAGTTTAACCTCCCTATAAGCTCCTGCGTTGTACTCTCTAGTGCTGCATCATCTACCTCTCTGTCTAGATATCTTTTTACAATTTCTGTTAATAAACTATAGTACTCTTTGGCATTATTTTGCAGTAAATACTGCGAGCTATCCAGCTCCTCTAAGGCCACCAAAGCCTCTTGATATGGAGGTAGTTGTTTTTTGGCTTCAGCTTTTTGTTTTTTGCGCTTTAAAAAATACCAAATAGCTACTACTGCCCCTACCAGTATAATAAGCCAGTAGACACCGGTGGGAACTTGAAATGGAACTTTATCTACTTCCATTGCTGGCTTTATATCAAACATTTTTTGTTTTGTGGTGTCTATGGCTACATCACGCACCTCAACATTGACACTGTCTGAAAGAAAAAACTTGTTGTTAAATATTATTTTTTGCCTAGGTATGGTATAGCTGCCAGAATCAAACTGGGTGAGGCCGTATTGTTTTCTGTAGTTGATTTTTGAATTACTGTAGGTGGTATCTGTCGCGTAGCTTTCTATGACCTCTAGAGGCAAAAAACTTTGTTGATCTGGAAATACAACCAAATCTGTGGAATCTGCTTGAATCTCGAAAGATATACGCAACTCTTCTCCTATTTTAATGGCAGTGGTGTCTGCCTTTGTAATTACTTGTGCTGTTGCAGAAAAAGCAAGAAAAAACATGAGCCCAGCCAGTACTGTAGCGCATTTATTTTTAAAAATTGATATGTTGTTTGCTTTTTTCAATGGTGTTATCTTCTTTTGAAATACCCTAATAATTTTTTCACGTAACTTTCATCCACTCTGCATGCTATTGCACCTGCACCACTTTTAGCAAACGCATCTTCATAGTAGGCAACCCCTTGTTTATGATGGGCTGCATACTGCTCACGCACCCCTTTAGAGCCGGTATGAACCAACATCGCCTCTCCAGTTTCTTGGTCAAGCATTTGTACCATTCCTAGGTTAGGCAGGGTTTGTTCTCTACGGTCAAATACCCGTATGCCAGTTACATCATGCTTGCGAGCAACAATTTTAAGGGTGTCTTTATATCCTTGTGTCATAAAATCTGAAAGCACAAAAACAATAGCCTTTTTCTTCATGACATTACTAAGATATTTGAGTGCTTGGCTGAGGTCTGTCTTTTTACTGCTGGGTTTAAACTCAAGCAATTCTCTAATAATTCTCAAAATGTGTGATTTCCCTTTTTTTGGTGGCACAAACAACTCTATTTGGTCTGTAAATAATATAATCCCTACTTTGTCATTGTTCTGCATTGCAGAAAAAGCAAGGGTGGCTACAATCTCTGTAATAATTTCGTTTTTAAACTGGGCATCTGTCCCAAAAAACTCAGACCCGCTAATATCTGCCATAAGCATTAGGGTAAGCTCTCGCTCTTCTTCAAAAACTTTGATATGCGGCTCGTTGTATCGTGCCGTTACATTCCAGTCTATGCTTCGCACATCATCACCATACTGGTATTGGCGCACTTCGCTAAAAGTCATTCCGCGCCCCTTAAAAGTACTGTGGTACTCTCCACCAAAAACATGATCGCTTAAGCGGCGTGTTTTGATTTCAATTTTTCGTACTTTTTTTAAGAGCTCTTTAGTATCCATGGTATTGGTGA
>Ga0302126_10000469_pt1 | contig 26125 bp, 27 predicted proteins | sample CB4_20m_MG_FD_203108 | JGI IMG/M metagenome (GOLD analysis project Ga0302126, IMG submission 203108) | Marine microbial communities from Western Arctic Ocean, Canada - CB4_20m | ecosystem: Environmental > Aquatic > Marine > Oceanic | place: Canada: Western Arctic Ocean | collected 2017-09-24 | reverse complement strand
TCACAGCCGAGATTGATCCTGGAAAAACCCTCGAAATTCTACTTCAAGCTGTTGGAGAAACTAATGCCGAGGGAGATGCCAGGGTGTTTTTTGAGCTGAACGGCCAACCTCGAGTAATCCGCGTACCAAATCGTAAGGTCAAATCCGCAACCGTCACCAGGCCAAAGGTAGAAATTGGTAATCCTAATCATATTGGCGCGCCAATGCCCGGAGTAGTCGCCAGTGTTACAACACACGTTGGAGATCCAGTCCACAAAGGAGATCTTTTGCTCACTATTGAGGCTATGAAAATGGAAACCGGAATTCATGCGGAGCGGGATGCTACAATCAAGACTATGCATGTGGTGGCCGGGGCGCAAATTGACGCAAAAGACCTGCTCATCGAGTTAGAATAAGAGTAATCGACGCAGTTTACTCTGCCCGTTTTTAATAGCTGAACATAAACTTGAACTAGTTCCAGATGTTGCTTAATGCCATATTCTTGGGATAATATCTACATACTCTAAGGGTGTGTCTACTGCGATGATCGAAAGTGCCTGCCACCAGATGCCAATGTTTCTGGGCGCTGGGCCTCTAGCCTGTAGGTCTATAAGCTAGGTGGGGAAGGTGGTTAGTTTTACGCTAAAGCCCTAATGTCGCATAATGTGTAAGTGAACCTATGCAGCATACTTACGGAGTTTGACCCTACCTCATGATCCACCTGTTGGGTGTATGCCCAGTTTGGGTTTTGGCTGGCATACAAGAAAATACTTACCTAACCGGAATGACAGCAATCAAACTGGCCTGTAAGCGCCGGCCAAAATTTGAAAAATAAACTACAAATTAGGGCATTTTACCCCTTGCGGGAGAAACTCTCTAAGGCTACTTCAACCTCACTAACGGATGCGGGCGTAGCTCAGGGGTAGAGCATAACCTTGCCAAGGTTAGGGTCGAGAGTTCGAATCTCTTCGCCCGCTCCAGTTAGTCAAAAAGGCCTGCGAATTTTGTAGGCTTTTTTTTGAAATATACTTGATGATCTGAACCTCCCTAAATACCACCTTTCTTGACTATCGAGGTTACCCCTTCTCAATAGTGCGACAGCAACCTATAAGGCGAGCTAACGGAAAGGGCATCAAATGCGTAAAAGCCAAATTACCCGCGATACTGCCGAAACAAAAATATCAGTGGATATTAACCTCGACGGCACTGGTAACTACGACAATCAAACCGGCGTTGGTTTTTTTGATCACATGCTGGATCAATTGGCACGCCATGCGTTAATAGATTTAACTGTCCACTGCGATGGTGATCGACATATTGATGACCACCATACAGTTGAAGACGTGGGCATCGCCCTTGGCCAAGGACTTGCAAAAGCGATGGGCGACAAACGCGGCATTCGACGCTATGGCGACTGCCTTCTGGCAATGGATGACGCTCTGGTACGCTGTGCACTTGATCTGTCGGGGAGACCCTTCTTAGTGTGGAATATTGCAATGCCTACTCAAAAAATTGGTAGTTTTGACACAGAATTGGTCCGTGAATTTTTTCAAGCGTTTTCCACACATGGCAGCATCACACTACACGTTGATCAGTTGCACGGCGTCAATAGCCACCACATCGCAGAAGCCGCCTTCAAATCTGTAGCGAGCGCACTGCGCGATGCGCTGGAAATAGATCCACGGAAATCTAACGAAATTCCCTCGACCAAGGGTAAGCTGTAAGTCCATGCTGACAGCCCTGATAGACTACGACAGTGGAAATCTGCATTCAGCACAAAAAGCTTTTGAGCGTATGGCCACAGAACTGCCAAACGAAGAGGTTGTCGTCACCAAGGATCCAACTGTACTGCAAAAAGCGGATCGTATTGTTCTGCCAGGCGATGGCGCCTTTCCAACTTGCAAAACTGCGCTTATGGACAAAGCTGGGCTGTTTGAAGCGTTGTTGGAGGCGGTAGAAACACAAAGCAAGCCGTTTTTAGGTATTTGTGTTGGAATGCAGATGATGGCAAGCTTTGGCCATGAGTATGTAACAACATCTGGACTGGACTGGGTCAGTGGCAACATCCGCCCCATTCAACCCAACAGTCCCAAAATAAAAGTGCCTCACATGGGCTGGAATGATCTTATAATCACCGGCACTCACCCAGTACTTGATGGCATAAAAACAGGTGATCACGCTTATTTTGTGCATTCATATCATTTCGAAGTGAACGATGTAGCTCAACGGCTGGCCCATGTAGATTATGCTGAAGATATCACAGCTATAGTCAGCAGTCGTAACCGCATCGGCACTCAGTTTCATCCAGAGAAAAGTCAGGGCACTGGGCTCCGGTTAATTTCAAATTTTTTAAATTGGCGGCCATAATTAAAAATATCTGACTAGGTTGATCCATTCAAAAATCACATCCAAACCGCACTCAAAGACCATGACAAAACCACCGACAGTTATCCTCAAACAATAGATTATTTAAGCATCCAAGATGCTAAATATTACAAAATCGTATCGCCATTACTTTTTGCCATCATATGCAGGATAATATGTCAGCAAGTGAAGGCTCTATTATCGTTACAGTTCGTATCTTTTTAATTAAGATTAACAGTTTCCCTCATGCTCGATTACTCAACATGGATATTCCCAGTAGTCTTACTGGGTTCATACTTGCGAATACCAAGCTACCCGCCACAACAAAGTACCCATGGCGCTTAAAATCAAAGCTGTATAAACAAAAATATTTTTGATTATTTTCTAGCTCTGAATTCATCTTAAACTCAGACACATACAGCCCGCTCCATATTACCTTTTTTAATTAAGTTAATTTAAGGTAACTTTGCATCTTGCTCCTAAGCATGACATAGGACCGCCTAATTACAGCCGAAATGAGGCCCGCATGATCCTGTACCCAGCAATCGATCTCAAAGATGGAAAAGCCGTGCGCCTTTACAAAGGCGAAATGGAAAAAGCGACCATTTTTCATGATTATCCAGCAACTCAGGCTTTAACATTTGAGGAAGCCGGTTGTGAATGGATCCACCTAGTCGATCTCAATGGTGCGTTCGCCGGAGCACCGGTAAATGGAGACATTGTTAAAGATATTTTGGCCACCGTTTCCATCCCCTGCCAGCTTGGTGGTGGAATTCGTGATATGGCTACGATTGAGGCCTGGATCAGTCGCGGCTTGTCACGAATTATTTTGGGCACAGTCGCAGTTGAGAACCCGACACTTGTTCGCGAAGCCGCACTTGCCTTTCCCGGTAAAATTGCTGTGGGCCTAGATGCTCGCGAAGGCCGGGTGGCAACACGCGGTTGGGCCTCTGAAACGAATATTATGGTTACTGATCTTGCCCAACAGTTTGAAGATGACGGAATTACAGCCATTATTTATACTGATATCAACCGCGATGGTGCGATGGGAGGCCCAAATGTCGCAGCAACTGAAGCCCTGGCGCGGGCTGTAAACATTCCTGTCATAGCGTCCGGCGGCGTCTCCTCCATGCAAGACCTACATGATTTAAAAGCTACAGGTGTGATTTCTGGCGCTATTTCAGGGCGTGCACTTTATGATGGCGCCATTAATTTAGCAACCGCATTGGATGCATTGAAATGACATTTCCAACACCGCCACCGGAAACAGGGATATGTTGAAAACGCGTATAATACCCTGCTTGGATGTGGCCGAAGGCCGCGTTGTTAAAGGTGTAAACTTCGTGAATTTAGTCGACGCTGGCGATCCTGTAGAAGCAGCGCGTGCCTATGATGCTGCGGGAGCAGATGAGTTGTGTTTTCTCGATATAAAAGCTACCCATGAAAACCGTGGAACTTTATTTGATCTGGCCCGTCGCACCGCTGAGCAATGCTTTATGCCATTAACCGTCGGCGGGGGCGTACGCAGCCCAGAAGATGTGCGCAATTTATTACTGGCTGGAGCGGATAAGGTAAGTTTCAATTCTGCTGCTGTGACAAATCCGGACGTCATCGCGAAATCAGCCAACCATTTTGGTAGCCAATGCATTGTTGTAGCCATTGACGCAAAAACAGTGGCGCCTGGGAAGTGGGAAATTTTTACCCATGGTGGCCGGCGCACAACAGGAATTGATGCAATTGATTTTGTACGCACCGTTGTCGCCAAGGGAGCGGGCGAAATTCTACTGACCTCGATGGACCGTGATGGCACCCGCTCTGGCTTCAACTTGCCACTAACCCGCGCAATATCTGATGCAGTTTCCGTGCCAGTTATTGCCTCTGGCGGTGTCGGAACTTTGGACCACTTGGTGGAGGGCGTGACTCTGGGTGGCGCAAGTGCTGTACTTGCCGCTTCAGTTTTCCACTTTGGAGACTTCACAATTCAAGAGGCCAAAGCCCATATGGCAGCGGCCGGTATTCCTATGAGGATTTCATGATACTGCAAACACTTGAACAGACTATTATCTCGCGCAAAACAGCAGACCCAAATAGCAGCTGGACCGCACAACTTTTAGAAAATGGCCCTGAGAAATGCGCCGAAAAATTTGGTGAAGAAGCTATTGAAGCCATTATCGAAGCTGTGAAAGGCGACCAAAAAGCTTTAACGTCAGAAGCTGCAGATGTGGTGTATCATTTGATGGTAATGCTGGCATCACGCAATATTGCCTTTAACGATGTTCTTGCCGAACTAGCTCACCGTTCTGGCACCTCAGGTCTAGACGAAAAAGCACAGCGATAGCGCCAATCTTCATGCAAGCGGGTAGGTCCTAGCGTTTAGTCACCGCATATAGTCCAACCGCAGCTGCATTTGACACATTTAAAGAGCCAAATCTACCGGCAGCATCAATCCGGACCAAAGCATCACACGTATCTTTCGTACGATCACGCAGACCAGGCCCTTCAGCGCCTAAAACCAAAGCAGTTGGTCCTATATGGCTCCCTAAAGTAGCCTCCAAGGAAGCCGCTGCCTCACCATCAAGACCGAAGATGAAATACCCCATTGCCTTCAAGCGTTCCATTGTGTCTGCCAAGTTCTGAACGCGCAGGTAAGGCTGACGTTCCAACGCTCCGCTGGCAGTTTTAGCCAAGGATCCAGTCTCTGGCGCAGAATGCCGGTGGGGAGCAATTACTGCCGCCGCGCCAAACACTTCAGCAGAGCGTAGAATTGCGCCTACGTTGTGCGGATCGGTAACTCGGTCAAGCAATAAAATAACAGGGGCTTTCCCGTCCTTTATGGCTGCGACATCGACCAACGGCCCCCAATCCAAAGCCTTTACCTCAAGAGCCGCACCTTGATGCACCGACTGCGGATCAATCGGTGCTGAAAACTTACGAGAGTCAGAAATCTCAGGCTCCAAACCACCCGCAGCAACAGCTTCGCCCAAGCGGTCACATGCATTCTTGGTGACTATCAAACGCAATTTGACACGCTTGTGGTTTAGCAATGCATCCCGCACCGCATGTATCCCAAAAAGCCATACAGTTTCTGCAGAAGCAGCACGTTTGTCACGTTCTTTTTCGACTATCCATTTGGGTTTTTTCATGACAAATTTCCAATCCTTGGATCCAATCACATATGCAGGTTTGCAAGTACATAGCGCAAGCTGTTTTCCATGCTTAATATGGAATTTATACCGCTCTAGGCTTCATTAATAAAGTTTCTCAATGCGCAGAGCCGCGCTAGATTACTAAAGCCAATACTTACAGTAGTCTAATTTGCGCTACACATTTCTTTTAAAACTACCCAACCATTACTTCCCGCATCTGGAAAAAATATTCTTTGGCGCATATCCAATATAAGTAATAAAAAGCCAATGTGTATTAAATTTTTAAATCGAATTAAGATAATCTTTTCTAAATAGTAAAAATTGTATTAGTAACGCTGGATATGGAATAGGGTTGAAAAAAAACAAAACTAAGTCTAGATGATTTTATTTTTAAATGTAATGCTTTTATATAATTGTACGGAACAACACTATGCATGTTGCTATCATTATGGATGGAAATGGTCGTTGGGCAGAAAGCCGTGGCATGCACCGTATAAATGGTCATAAAGAAGGGGCTAAACGAGTTGAAGAAATTGTAAGACACGCACCGACTCTTGGTATAACAAATCTTACGTTATACGCTTTCTCGACTGAAAATTGGCAGAGGCCATCGCTTGAAATACAAACACTGTTTCAATTAATCAAGCTTTATCTACGAAAGAAAGTATACATATTAAAACTTGAGAATGTGAAGATTAATTTTATAGGACGGCGCAACCAACTTCCAAAATCTGTTGTCGCCGAAATGCATAATTCTGAAGCCGCTACGCAAAAATGCACGGGCCTTCAGCTAAACATTGCAGTAGATTACGGGGGACGTGATGAAATACTTAGAGCTGTTAATCAGTTCATGTGTGAAAAAATTCCGGCCAGCTCGCAGATTGACGAAACAACACTTAAAAAATACAGCGACCTAAAAGATCAACCAGATCCAGACCTAATTATCCGAACTGGTGGCGATAAAAGGCTATCAAACTTCATGCTTTGGCATGCTGCTTACAGCGAACTAAATTTCGTAGATACTTTATGGCCAGATTTTTCTTTACTCGAACTAAACTCAGCGCTAGAAAATTTTAGCGCCCGAGATAGACGCTTCGGAGCCGTACCTCAAGTGGCGGAGTAAAGTCGCAAAGCTTCAGGTCCGGTCGAGCCGCGGGGACCCCAAATCTGAACATGCAACAGCATTATCAACCCTGCTAACTTCTAATCTAAGCTTAAGCTATCCAATCGTAATTTTCGGGTTGACGTGCGATTTTCTAAGTCGTAACCGTTCCCGAGCCGAGGCAAATCGCCTTAGTTTCAAGTGGGCGACAGGCCGCAAGGTGTGGCAGGGGACTGTAACTCCCTCGCGGAGACGCACGCCTGGTTCGATTCCAGGGTCGCCCACCATTTCTTTTTTGAAATAATCCAGGAAAGAGCCTTACTGTTACATCTCGGTAAGATCAAACGAAACTTAGTACGAAATGGTAGCCTTCCAGCTAGCAACAAAGTTATTACGAAAGTTTCAGGCCTATGATTATCCATTCACTTTTGGTTAAATATATTAAGCTGAAATTATTTAGAAATAATAAGATTTTAGGATGCCCTATTTTGCATCAAGTACTGGTAAACACACTTAATCGTGCAAGCCTATAAAGAATATCCCTGTTTTACATAGCGAAACAGTGGAACAGAAATACTTCTGGGGAATTTTATGAAAACAAAATTTTTACTTAATTTGTCGGCAGGTGAGATCTCTCTAGAACAAAGGTCAACAGAGGGTGTATGGGTATATTTGGGTACCGTAAAGCCAGATGATCCTAACCTTACTGACGCTCTGGCCAAGATGCGTAAACTTGTACAACCTGATACAATAAATCCCTTAGAAGTTATGATTGCCGTCCCAATGGATCAAGTAAAGACGCTAAGCCTTAAAAAACTAGACCTGACAAGGGCCGATGTTGTTACGGCTTTTGAAGGGCAGACCCCTTACAATATTTCAGAGCTGTGTGTAGACTGGGTGAACACCGAACAAGGCAGCGCAATTGCAGCTGTAGCACGCGACACGCTCAACGATGTGGCAGACTTTGCCCAACAGCTCAACTTCACCGCAATTATGTTTGTAGCTTTGCCTGGTGGCAGCTGGCAAAATTATTTTGCAATTTTTGATCTAGCGGAGAGCCCTGTGAATGAAATATCACTGCGATTACCGCCATATGTTACTGCATCTGAGTTAGAAACCAACTCAGAATTAGAGCATGTTTTGTCTATCGAACCGCATCAAAAACTAGCGGGAATGACGAAACGTATTGAAACACAGGTCGACTCCATACAGAAGCCATTGGCAGAGCCTATCTATGTAGACGTGGCTAGTCGTACTTTGGATACTACATGTCAGCCCGCAAACTTTATTCGGACAAGCCTCCCTACAAGTCACCCCTTAGTTGGAGCAGCAAAATTCTCACAATCTTTAGCTCCCATAATCGCACGTGTTTTGAAGTCTGATCCAGATACGACAGCCAAAAATAATAAGTTGGTAATACCTCCTGTGCAACAGCAAGCGCCCTTAAGCAGCACACCAAATAACTTCCTGAAACCAGTGTTTAGAATTTCTAAACACCAAAAGTTAAAAACTAAAAAAGTTATCCCAGTTAGAAAGAGCATGGGGCAAATACAGCCACAAGTCGGTGGGAAGCCGCGATATTTGGGGGTTATTTTGACAACATTGTTAATAACTTTCATGCTCACTGTAGCCGCCTGGGGTACAACAGATAATCTAAAGCCTGACACCCTACTCCCTAGTCTGGTACCAACCACTATTGACCTCACAGAACTTCCAATTATGGCCACAGCACCAAACGAGAGCCCTAATCCTGATGAGAAATTAGAGCCTATCCAAACTACGTCAATTGTGTCCAAATATTTTGATATTACCGCCAAAAATCGTCCAAAGGCACGATCATCCTCGCTTGAAGTGCGGATTGCGAGAACTTCACTTTCTAAGTTTTTATCTGAAAAATTAGTGCCTTTTAGGCCAGTTTCGCGTCGAACTCTACCAAAAGGGACGCTTGACATCGGAATCCTACCAACAGAATTAGCGACCGCAACCTCACTAAGGCCAGAAAAGCGACCAAATTGGATTAAGATTGCAGCCCGAACACCAGCTACAGCCGTTGGTATTCCATCGGAAACTCAAGCTCCGATGACCACAAGCGAGCACTCAGTGATACAGGCTGCAACAATAAAAAATATTATAAATTTTCGGATTATTAACTTAATTGGAATTTTTGGAACCAAACGTAATCTAAACGCATTAGTACGGCTGGCGAATGGCAAAGTGCGCAAGGTAAAAATCGGCGACCGATTGAATGGTGGGCGCGTCACCAACATCCAAAAAACGACTTTGACCTACGCAAAATCTGGCCGTTCAATTATTCTTGAAATGCCGAGTGGCTAGCCAACTTTAGGCGCCAGAAACACCAGCTTCAGTGAATGTTGCCATACCTGATAAGCATGCCACAGCACCTTTTAAAATGCCAATAGCAAGAGCACCACCAGAGCCCTCACCCAAGCGCAGGCCAATAGACAAAAGCGGCTTTTTCCCAAGCTTGCTGAGCAATTGGGCGTGAGCACCCTCAGCACTGACGTGACCCGCTTGTGTATGATCCAGGGCGCTAGAATTCATCGCATGTAACACCGCAGCAGAGGACCCACAAATAAATCCGTCCAATAATACCGGAATCCTTTGTATGCGTGCGGAGGCAATGGCGCCAGCCATTGCCGCAATTTCGCGCCCCCCCAACGCTTGTAACACAACTAGGGGATCCCCCAGCACGTTTTTGTGACGAGCTAAGCCCGCATCTACCACTGAACGCTTCATGGTCAGACCGGTATTATCGACACCCGTACCACGTCCAACCCAAGCCTTTGCACCGCCGCCATACAAAGCCGCAACAATTGCTGCAGCAGAGGTCGTGTTACCAATACCCATTTCACCAGCCACAAAAAGGTCAGCCGTGGGATCAACAGCACGCCAACCGGTTTGAAGTGCCACCAAGAGATCATTCTCACTCATTGCTGAGCCCTGCGTAAAATCCTGCGTGGGTTGGTCCAAATCCAAAGCAATAACATCCATCTTCGCACCGAACACGTTGCAAATCTGGTTAATCGCTGCACCACCTGCTTGAAAGTTATAAACCATCTGTTGGGTGACTTCAGGTGAAAACGCTGAAACACCAGCCGCCGCAACACCATGATTACCAGCAAAAATAACAACCTGAGGCGCCACAAGACTGGGCCGCCCATTACCAGCCCAGCTTGCATACCAAATCGCTAAGTTTTCCAAATCACCCAAAGCACCCGGGGGTTTAGTCAGCTGTGAATTACGGTCTGTCGCTGCAGTCTTAGCCAAAAAATTAGCATTAGGTAAATTTGCGATAATGCCACGAAATTCAGTTAAAGAAGAAAAAATGTCCATGATTTCAGAGAATCCGTTGATTGCTGTTGAACCCTTGTTTACCCAAGGCCTAAATAAGCCCATGCGACGAAAGGCCCTTTTTAATGTCTGACAGCGACACTTGGCGCCCTCAATGGGCTGATGTGCTAGCATCCATTGGGCTTTTGAGCCGCCTGCCCGTTCGGATCGATGACACTTGGGCAAAGACGCGCGGCGCCAATCAAAGCTGGGCCTATTCCTTGGCTGGCGTTATTGTTGGCGCAATCACAATTTTGGTAGCGTCGCTTGGTATGGCACTACACCTGCCTGAGCTGGCCATTGGATTTATCATTATATCAACCACGGCTTATATTACCGGTGCCATACATTATGACGGCCTAGCCGACAGTTTAGACGGGCTTTGGGGCGGTTGGACCGCAGCCCAGCGGTTGAAGATCATGAAAGACAGCCATATTGGCGTCTATGGTGTCATTGGGTTGGTGTGTTTCGCAGGCCTTCAGGCCACACTCTATGGACATATGGTCGCCCAAAGCCTTTGGCCAGTTCTTGGAGTTATGGCGATGTCCCGCGCAGCTATGGTACCGGTAATGACATGGATGGCAAATGCCAAAACAACTGGACTTTCAGCTCAGGTTGGCCGTCCAAGCGTACCAACGGCAGTATTGGCATTAACTGTGGGAGCTACTGTGGCTGTACTAAGTGGCGCTTGGCCCGCAGTTTTTGGTGCAGTCATCGCAGCATTGGCAGTTGGTGCTATTGCGAGGCATAAAATAGGCGGCCAAACTGGTGATATCTTGGGTGCAACACAGCAAATGGCAGAAGTTTGCGCCTTAGTTTTTGTGATTGCCTTCACATAAAATACCGCCAGAATCACAAACTCCAACGGTATTTGAAATAGTTAATACTATGGCATTACTGGCACAACGCGTGCCATCAGCACATCAGTAATTTCTTGGCCTGCTATGATTTCTTCCGATCCATTCACAACAGAAATCTCACGTGTCAACCTTTCCAGCGCAGCTTCATAAAGCTGACGCTCAGAATAGCTTTGCTCCCGTTGATCGTCAGTCCTATGAAGGTCGCGCACAACTTCAGCAATAGCTATTAAATCACCAGAGTTGATTTTCTGTTCATATTCTTGCGCTCGACGCGACCACATAGCCCTTTTCACCTTAGCTTTACCTCGCAAGGTGGCCATAGCATGGGCAACCACCTCAGGTGAAGCCAGTGGGCGCATACCCACTTCTATCGCTTTGTGAGTTGGAACACGCAGGGTCATCTTATCTTTTTCAAAAACAACTACGAAAAGCTCAAGTGTGACGCCTGCAACTTCTTGTTCATCAACGCCAACGACTTTACCGACACCATGTGCTGGATACACAACAAATTCGTCTATACGAAAATCAAGTTTCTTTTTACTCATGTTATTCCTTTCGCGCCGAAGCAGACATCCAACTGCTCTAAGAAGCCAGCCTTAAGGTTAGATTTAAGTGGATACTCTAGGCGCTATATGTGGGTCTACAGCTTTTAATTTCTTAAATATCATAGCAGATAATCAGGTGAGAATAAAGCGGTTGAATTTAGCCACCTGTCCCAGCGGCTTCAGAAAAATATTTTTCTAGCTTACCTACCTCACCATCCCTGGTTTCCGCTTCTGAAAGTTGATCTTTCTTAGTAATAATAACAGGCCAAGACTCAGAAAACTTACGATTAAAATCAACCCACTTCTCCATATCGGGTTCAGTGTCCGGGCGAATTGCGTCAGCGGGGCATTCAGGTTCACAAACGCCACAATCAATACATTCATCAGGGTTTATGACCAGCATGTTCTCACCTTCGTAAAAACAATCTACAGGGCACACTTCAACACAATCAGTAAATTTGCAGGCAATGCAATTGTCAGTAACCACATATGTCATTATTCTGCTTTCCTTTGGCTTTTGAGTTCGCATAAACGGCGTAGACATATTTGGCAAGTTGGGCTAGCAATCGTTCTTTTCAAGATCTTTTTTAAATTTTTTTAAAGCTCTGCGGTCCCGTGCCGTTGGCTTGTGGTCTGTTTTAAGGCTGGTTGTATAAGCAGGTTTCGGCTCTGGCGGCGCAAGGTCTTTGTAAAGCAATTGTGCTTCTGGGGCTGGGCCACGGCGTGTGCCAAGCTTAATAATCTCAATAGCCCGTGTATCAAACGCTTGGGGAAATGTTAACACATCCCCAGCCCTTACATTTCGGGCGGGTTTAGAAAGCAAATCGCCATTAAGCCGAAGCTTGCCCGACTGCACAAGCTTCGCAGCTAAGCTCCGAGTTTTGAAAAACCGAGCTTGCCAAAGCCATTTATCAATTCGCAAGCCCAGCCTTGCGCTACTCATTTATTATTAAACCCCATCAACGCTGCAGCAAATGGATTGTCAGGATCAATTGGTTTTTCTTGTCTTGGTGGACGGGCTTGAAAGCTTTCAGCCTTGGGATCGCGGCCAGGGCCTTTTTTGGCTTGGCCTTTCGTACCTCTGTCAAACTGAGACTTTACACGGGGTTTGGTGTTTTTACGCGGTGCATCAGTGGTACGTTCAGGACGGTGCACGCCCCAAGTAAAGGTATAAAATATTTCCATATCAACAGGTTGTTCCAGCTCAGTAGCTACAGAAGTTTTCTCAGGAGATAGAATATCAAGGGCTGGCGCGGCCTCAATTACATCAGAGGGCGTTTGTGCTTCACCATCAGCTGGCGTAGCAGCCTCCACTGATTTGGGTAAGTCGGACACAGGTACGGATTTCACCTTCTTCCGCTCTGCTTTTTCTGCCCGATAGCCAAAGCCCTGCATCAAATTGGCAAATTGTTCTAGGGTCATGCCTGTGATCGACAGCATATCAGCGGTGGCCTCAAACCCAGCTCGGGTATTTTGCGTACGCAACATATCTGCCAGGCGCTCAGCCATATCAACACGTAAGGCACGCTCACCAGCGGCACGATAACCAGATTTTAAATGATACCCCACTGGAGCTTTTTTATCAGTTGGAACTGTGACTAATCCCGGAGGCGGAGCCTCTGGAAATTCTTGCAAGCCAGAAAATAACGACCAAAGTAGTAACCGCAGGCGAGTTGGCGCAGGCTTCAGCATCAAGGGCATAAACACGGTAAACTGACCGAAACGAATACCATGCTTTCGCAAGGCGCCACGGGCTTCTTGGTCCAACGTTTTTACATCCTCGCCCACATCCGTACGATCCAACAAGCCAAGGCCTTCGATCATTTGAAAGGCAAAGCCACGCGCCATACCAGTGAGAGTTTCGTCACGCTCCATAATCAACAGAGGTTCGAACAGGGTTGCAATCTTGCGATCAATGAAATGCTGCAACCGGCGTGTGACTTTCTCAGCCGTCTCAGGCCCTGCTTCTTCATCTACAAAGGCTAGTACATGTGGCTTCAGCACATCTGGGCCAAGGATCAATTTACCTACAGCGGAGGCGCCCCACATCAAGCCACCCTGCTCTGTAAAATCAATCTCAGTATCTGGCGCATTATACATACGATCAGCGCGCAAATGAAACTCAGGCGCTAAAGCCTGTAAGCTTGCACTGCGCAGGATTTTGGCCTCATCAGGCGAGGCGCTCGCATCTTGCTGAAATCGAAAGCCCTCAAGCCGCCCTACAAACTGCTCTTCAACAGTCACTTCGCCATCTTTATTCACTTCAGCCACGAGGCTCTCCTTCTGCTTCAATCGCCGCATCAATATAGATGTGCGCCGATCAACAAATCTTTGGGTCAGCGCGACATGGAGCGCGTCTGACAGGCGGTCTTCTACGGCGCGGGTTGCCTCACGCCAACGCTGATGATCACCAACCCAATCTTTACGCTGAGCAACATAGGTCCAAGTTCGAATATAGGCTAGTCTTTTCGATAATGCATCTATTTCACCTTGGGTGTTATCGATACGTTTTATTTGTAGAGCGAGCCAATCTTGTGGAATCTGCCCTTTTTCATGCAGATAGTTGTAAATAACACTCAGCAGATCTGCATGCTCTTGCCCAGAGATCCCGCGGAAATCTGGAATTCGGCATACATCCCACAGCAGGTTAACAGAGGCGCCATCATTGGCGCGCGCTTGCACTTCGCCATCTTCAACCAACGCTTTAAGAGCACCCAAGTCGTCACTCTCACGTACGCGGGTCAACCAATTATTGTCTGTATGAATTTCAAGCGACGCAATAAGCGCCTGAGTGGTACCAAACTGGAGTTTTGAATTGCGCCAATAGAGTTTTGACAATGGTTGAAAACGGTTCTCAGTAATCGCTTCAACAACCTCATCATGCAGAGGATTAGCTTCTCCAGTCACCCCAAAACTGCCATTATTCATATGCCGCCCAGCGCGGCCAGCAATTTGTGCCAGTTCATTAGGCATAAGAGGCCGCATACGATTACCGTCAAATTTGCTGGTGGCAGAGAATGCCACATGGTTCACATCTAGGTTCAAACCCATGCCAATCGCATCTGTAGCAACCAGATAATCAACCTCACCGTTTTGGTACATTTCAACCTGTGCATTACGAGTCCGGGGGCTCAGAGCCCCCATCACAACCGCCGCACCACCCTTTTGGCGTCGCAAAAGCTCAGCAATGGCGTATACGTTGTCTACACTGAAGGAGACAATTGCGGAGCGTGCTGGCATACGGCTAATTTTTTTTTGCCCACTGTAGCTCAGTTCAGAAAAACGATCCCTGTACATAAAATCAGCCGTTGGCACCAAAGCCGCAATGGCTTTGCGCATGGTCTCCGCACCTAAAAATAGCGTCTCGTGAAATCCCCGGGCCCTTAAAAGCCTATCAGTGAAAATGTGTCCACGTTCTGGATCAGCGCAGAGTTGGATTTCATCGACAGCCAGAAAGTCACAGCCCATGCCCTCTGGCATCGCTTCAACTGTGCAAACCCAGTATTTAACCCGGTCAGGCACAATGCGCTCTTCCCCCGTGACCAAAGCCACAACAGACGGGCCCCGAAGCGCCACAATTTTGTCATAAACTTCTCGCGCCAATAAACGCAACGGCAGGCCAATTACGCCCGAACGATGCGCAAGCATACGCTCAATTGCATAATGGGTTTTACCTGTATTCGTGGGGCCAAGAACAGCCACAATACGATTATTTGGGGCCATCGGCCAATCCCCTAAAGGGTTACAGGGCTTGCCCTTGGGTTTTCGCATCTAAACGGTCTCTTACCGTCGATAGAATTTCGGCGTGGGGATGTATAGCCTCTATCATTTGAAAAACCTCAAATGCTTTCACGAATAAGCCCACATCCTCCAAAATGAACATCAAACCTTCCAAAGCTCTAAAATGCCTTGATTCAAGTACCAAAGCCCGTTCAATTGCAGCCAACGCTGGCCCAGCCTTGCCGAGTTGGTACAGCGCCACCGCACTCAGGTTCCAGCCTTCAGCAAATTCTGGCGCGTGATCTGTGAGTGCATTCAGATGTTGAAGGGCGGCCTTATAATCCTGTGCGTTTATAGCTACCTTTGCACGGGTAAGCAGGTAATCAATTGCAGCAGAACCACTTTTCGACCACTCCAGCAAAATTTTAGCTTCCAACGCTGGTGCGTCAACAGGCCCCACCTTTTTCAGTTTCTTAAATAAAACTTCCAAATCAGGTGATTGCGCGCACAGCGTACCGGCAGTTAAAAATAAAATTACTGTTATGGTCAGTACGGATTTGAGTTTAGAAACTAGTATCTTCATAAGGTTATTATAGCACAGATTTTAAGGACTTCAGCCCCTTACAATATAATTTTATAAATCAAGGAATACCCCTATGAGCAACCTACTAGACCAAGCTGTAAAAGCCCTAAATAAAAAATTGGATCATATTGGTTTTGATGGCGTCGCAAAATTTTTAATCACTGACGAAGGATCAGTGATTATCGATGGTACTGGCGCACGCATTTCTGACGCCGATGCCGATGTCACTCTTTCTGCATCCGCTGAAGTGTTTCAAGCGATCATGGAGGGCGACCAAAACCCCAGTACCGCGTTCATAACCGGCGCGCTTTCCATTGATGGAGACATGGGCATAGCGTTAAAATTGGCTGGAAACCTCAGATAGATTGCTAAAATAGCACCCCGCCAGACTGACCTTATACAAAGGCCCAATAGCGGAAAAGGCTATAGGCTCAGGGTGCGAGACGCGGCTTTATATGTAAAAAATAATACATCATGGAACTGCTCAAGCTTCAATCCAGCTTTTATAGCCAGACCTGTGCATTTTCCGAGTGCCATCACCCGATTGCGTGAATAACAGCCGCATCCGCATTCGCACCAGCTTTCATCCAACCCTGCTCTGATCCAATAAAAAACATGTGAGGGCCATACTGCGCCCATTCGGCAGCCTTGGTCGAGTTGGGCACGAACGTCATGTAGGCTTTCCCAGATGCTTTTGCTGCGTCGCCTGTGCGTTTGAGTGCATCCAGCAACTGTTGAGAATTAGTATTTGAATAGCCCATGGATACACTCATATCCGAAGGCCCAAGAAACAACCCATCTATGCCATCAGTAGCGGCAATAGCCTCCACATTGGTCAGGGCCTCTGGTTCTTCTATTTGCGCAATCACTACTGTTTCACGCTCAGACTGCGCCAAGATATCTTCCATAGCGTGCTGACCGTAACCAGCCCAACGCGTAGCCCCAGCAAACCCACGCCCACCATTACCAAAATGCGACAGGCGAACTAAATCGGCCGCTTGCGTGGCATTTACGATATGAGGTGCTACAACACCGACAGCCCCCATATCCAAAACTTGAAGGATGGTTTCAGATGAGAAATGCGTCACCCGCACAAGTACTGGAAAATCCAATGCCCGGGCGATCGCCAAACAGGCATCGGCCCGACCACGATCAAAGGGGCTGTGTTCCATATCAAGGCAAACAAAATCCAAATGGCTCGTGGCCAAAACTTCAATCAATTCATAGGCTGGTGTTTTAATAAATGTCCCAGCCATTAAATCTCGATTGGCCATACGAGTCTTGAAATTTTTAATACGCATGATCTCTCCAATTATAACCATTAGTCACAAAGGGATCACGAACTGATTGCAATTTCAATTATCAATTTCAAAGCGCATATAAGCAAAGCCTAACGAGACACCAAACCCACTCGCGTCAACCAGAAATGACCAGTATATAAAATATTTATTATCAAAAATAGCCTTTCACAATTGGAACAGTGAATATAGGAAACATTCCAAATACATATTGTTTGTTGCAGAGCATTGCTGACCATGAAGATCCACTCTCGCGGACAGTCGTACAAACACTAATTGCCAATAAGGATCTAATCATGTTGAAAAACAAACGAGTATTTGATTCCAACGCTCATGGCGGTGGTGCATTAGGCGATCTTCCAGAATGGGATTTGAGCGATCTTTATACCAGCGAGGATGCGCCAGAATTATTACGTGATCTTGACTGGATTAAAAAATCTTGTAAAAATTTTTCAAAAGATTACGAGAGTAAGTTAATCAATTTAGATGCAACTGGTTTGCTGGGAGCTGTGCAGCGCTACGAGGCGATAGATGTGATAGCCGGGCGGATCATGTCCTTTGCCAGTTTGCGCTATTACCAGCTCACATCTGACCCTGGGCGCGCCAAATTCATGTCTGACATGCAAGATAAGCTTACAACTCTGACTAACCCGTTAGTTTTTTATGGACTGGAATTCAATAGATTGAATGAAGAAGTTCTTTTAAAATTGATAGGTCAAAATAGTGAACTTGCGCGTTACAAACCAGTATTTGATCGAATGCGGGCTATGAAACCCTACCAACTATCCGATGAGTTAGAGAAATTCTTACATGATCAGTCCGTAGTTGGCGCAGCGGCTTGGAACCGCCTATTCGATGAAACAGTCGCTAGTTTAGTGTTCCATATCGATGGTGAAGAACTACCATTGGAAGCTGCTGCCAATAAGCTTTCCGAACAGAACCGCGATACCCGCGAGGCTGCTGCGCATGAGATTGCCCGGGTCTTACGTGAGAACATCAGCCTATTTTCTAGGGTACATAATACATTAGCAAAAGAAAAAGACATAGAGGATCGCTGGCGCAACATGCCGTCCCCGCAAACCGGACGTCACTTATCTAATCATGTTGAGGCAGAAGTTGTAGAGGCACTTCGCGATGCTGTTGTTGCCGCATATCCAAAGTTGTCGCATCGCTACTACGCTTTAAAAGCAAAATGGATGGGCCTTAAAGCTATGCAGGTTTGGGATCGAAATGCTCCTTTACCAATCGAAGATAGCAAGCCGGTAGATTGGGCTACAGCTCAAAAAATGGTGCTGTCTGCCTACGCAGAGTTTTCACCAGAGATGGCCGAGATTGCAAAGCCATTCTTCACCGAAGGTTGGATTGACGCCGCCGTCAAACCGGGCAAATCTCCTGGCGCATTTGCTCACCCCACAGTCACCACTGTGCATCCTTATGTGATGCTCAACTACCTCGGAAAACCGCGCGACGTGATGACCTTGGCTCATGAGCTCGGGCATGGAGTGCATCAAGTTTTGGCTGCGGGCCAAGGGCAACTGTTATCATCCACCCCTCTCACATTGGCCGAAACTGCCTCTGTGTTTGGGGAAATGCTGACCTTCCGCAAGCTTCTCTCAGCAGCCAAAACACAAAAAGAGCGCAAGGTGCTTTTAGCTGGCAAGGTTGAGGATATGATCAACACAGTGGTGCGCCAAATCGCATTTTATGACTTCGAGTGTAAACTGCATGCAGCGCGCGTTGAAGGAGAGTTGACCCCAGACCAAATCAACGAAATCTGGATGAGCGTGCAGGCCGAAAGCCTTGGCCCAATATTTGAATTTATGGATGGCTATGAGACGTTCTGGTCCTATATCCCGCATTTCGTACATTCGCCTTTCTACGTATACGCATACGCGTTTGGGGACGGCTTGGTTAATGCACTATATGCAGTTTACGAAGAAGGAGATCCGGACTTTCAGGAAAAATACTTCGACATGCTACGCGCAGGCGGCTCTAAGCATCATAAAGAGCTATTAGCCCCCTTCGGTTTAGACGCCAGCGATCCAGCTTTCTGGGACAAAGGTCTGAGTATGATTTCAGGAATGATTGATGAATTAGAAGCTATGGAAGACTAGGTCTTTTGCTCAAAGCTATCGGTTGAGGGCGGCCTGGTAAGCCACCCCTTCCCAGTGACACAATTAATGAAAAGCTTGGACCTCGCTATAAGTTCCAAAAAATGTCCTGCAATCAGCCAAACGCTCCGTGGTTTTAAGTCCGTTGCCTGTAAAGACAGAAATTAGATCGCCATCACTAAAGCTAGAATGATCTATAAAATCTGAGCCCGGTTGCGATAGTAATAATATTTGGTTCAAAATTCACGAAGTAAACACGTGATAACTAAGGTAACTTTGAGGCAACGGATAGGATCGTATCAATCGCTACTTGGGTGCCCCGAGCTTGCTCCAGGCTCCAAGGATAATCCACCCCTTTATAGATGCTATGGCCAAAGGCCTCAACCTGATTGACATAGTGGTTAGCGTTGGGAAATTTTTCCACCAGAAGGCCCAGATCAGGTTGATGCAACTCCACCCGCGCCTCCCCAAAAACATTAGGATTGAACGGCGCGGTGAGCCGTAGTAAGCCATCTGTTCCATGAAACACCATTTCCTGATGCGGATGCATGCGCGTGGACACATAGGCAGAATACGTGGCCCCACCAAGCAAACCCTGCACAGATGCAAAAACATCAAACCCGTTTTCATATCGAATATTCGCAGAAATATTCTCAAGATCACAACCCATCACATAACGTGCAGACCCAATGGTATAGACCCCAATATCACGCAGGCCACCGCCGCCCATTTCTGGCTGATTTCGAATATTACCTGGATCGCCACTGTTGTCGTAGGAAAATCCACCAGTGATGTGAGTCACCTTACCAATAGCCCCGTCTACCACTAATTGTCGCGTACGTTGCCACTGCGGGTGGTGCACGATCATATATGCTTCTGCAGCGATCAAACCTGTCGCGTCACGGGCTGTAACCAGTGCATCAAAATCATCACCATGCATTGCAATCGGCTTTTCAGCCAAAACATGTTTGCCAGCATCGAGTGCTTTAATCGCCCACTTCGCATGCAAGTGATGTGGTAGCGGAATATAGACCGCATCAATTTCTGGATCATGGATGAGGGTATCATAGCTGTCCATTGCGCGGCAGCTGGGCGCCATCTGTTGAAATGGCTTCACTTTCACTAAATTACGGCTTGCAACGGCCGAAAGCACAGCGCCACTGGCCAAGTGGATGGCAGGTGCCATATGTTCTTGAGCAAATTTAGAGGACCCAAGAATGCCCCAACGGATTGGTGTCATGCTAATTCACTTTCATCGCTCATACAAACTTAGCGGGAAACAAATAGACCTGCCAATAAAAAATTACAGTAATTAGGGTATTCGCACTCAAAGACCGCAGAATTATGCCCCGAGCAACATACCTTTATCTTCTGCAAGTTCACGCATCCGGTTCTGAAGTTTTTCAAATGCCCGCACTTCAATTTGGCGGATACGTTCACGGCTGACATTGTACCGAACAGAGAGCTCCTCCAAAGTGATCGCCTGATCCTGCAAGCGCCGTTGCATCATAATGTCTTTTTCGCGGTCATTGAGAACACTCATAGCCTTGCTTAACATCTCACTACGGACAGATATTTCGTCGTTTTCCGCATAATCACCGGCTTGATCAGCCGAGTCGTCTTGCAACCAATCTTGCCATTGGGTGGAACTGTCACCATCACTTCCAACCATCACGTTTAGCGAAGCATCACCTCCCGACATGCGGCGGTTCATCGACACAACCTCAGCTTCCTTAACACCCAAATCCGTAGCAATTTTCGTAATTTGTTCAGGACGCAAATCACCCTCGTCATAGGCCCCTATTTTAGATTTTGCTTTTCTAAGATTGAAAAATAACTTCTTTTGCCCAGATGTTGTTCCCATCTTTACCAAAGACCAAGACCGCAACACATATTCTTGAATACTGGCACGGATCCACCACATGGCATATGTAGCCAAGCGAAACCCTTTTTCAGGATCAAATTTTTTCACCGCTTGCATCAACCCCACGTTGGCCTCCGACACAACTTCAGCCTGCGGCAAGCCATAGCCACGATAGCCCATTGCAATTTTTGCAGCCAATCGTAGATGGCTGGTCACCAATTTATGAGCAGCCGCACTGTCCTGGCGGTCGACCCAGGCTTTGGCCAGCATATATTCCTCTTCCGGCTCAAGCATCGGAAACTTACGAATATCTTGCATATAACGGTTCAATCCGCCTTCCGGTGTTGCTGCCGGTAAATTTGCATAATTTGCCATGCTGTTCCCTTTCTTGCCCCCCCTTCGTTTGTAGGCTTGAGGTAGATATGTGGACCTTCGCACCCAGTTTCAAGAGGGCAGAGAGCACTTACTATAATGTGTAATTATTAGCAATTTTTTTCCCTGCACGCCCCAAATTATTTCGACGACTTGGAGATAAAGCACTTAAATCAGGTCAGAAGAGTGATTAGCTCCTGCATATCGGGCGGCAGGGGAACCGTAAAACGTAAAGCATGGCCAGTCAGAGGATGTTTGAAGCCCAAAAGACCCCCGTGCAGCGCCTGCCTTGGGAAGGCAGCCACTTGCTCGGTATGCTCGCCCCCAAGCTTACGCCGGCGGCTGTAGGTTTGATCGCCGAGTAAAGCATGTCCTGCATAGGACATATGCACCCGAATTTGATGCGTGCGCCCAGTTTCCAATTTGCATTCCACAACCGATGCAGACCCGCCGGAGAGCTCTTGCAAAACACGCACGCGTGTCAGCGCATGTTTGCCATTTTGCAGCACAACTGCCTGTCTTTGCCGATCAGTTTTATGGCGGGCAAGCTGAGTGATGATTTTCAGCTGATTACCCGCCTCAAAGCTTGTACCAGAAAGTCCCATCAAGCGCGGATCTGCAGCTGAGGGAACACCAAAACAAATCGCTGTATATAAACGATCAATGCTATGATCTACAAATTGCGCAGCTAAGCCCTGATGGGCAGCGTCAGATTTTGCCACAACTAACAGGCCGGTGGTATCTTTATCAATTCGGTGCACAATACCCGGTCGCTTCAACCCACCCACGCCCGACAGTCGATCCCCACAATGAGCCAAAAGGGCGTTGACCAATGTCCCCGAGGGTGAGCCCGGTGCTGGATGTACAACCATACCCGCTGGTTTATTCACCACAATCAAATTGTCATCTTCGTGCAGAATATCCAAAGCTATATCTTCGGGCAGCATATGGCTTTCTACAGCCTCAGGCACGTGGATGACAATTTCGTCACCTTCAACGACCCTAGCCTTTTGTTCTGTGACCACAACGCCATTTACCTCTACAGCACCATCTGCGATCATACGCGACAATCGAGACCGACTGATAGCTCGCTCTGGCACATTGCGCGCCAACGCTTTATCAAGGCGAGGTGGAGGATTTTCCCCAATGGTAAAAAGGACGTCAGTCATGGCAAGTCAATCTGAGATTACAGCGAATCCACCTGAGCCGGCGAACCTGCGGTTTTTAAGGCGGCTAGTAACAACGCTCACAGCCACAATGATTTTAGGTCTCATAACAATCTTTGCCGTGCTTGTCATCCGGTTGCAGACCACAAGTCCAATGTTTCCCGAAATAACTGCTTTGCCCGCTGACACTGATGTAATTTCCATAAGTCGCACCACCAAAGAATTGGTAGTAATAGACCAAGCAAGAAAAATATATGTACTGAGTTTGGATGGCAAAACAATAGTACAGGAATTTGAATTGAAAACAGACTAATTATTCCATGTGTTAGCTTAAGCTTTCACATGCATAAGGGCAACGGTACCTTCTGAAACATAAACTCCTGAAATTAATCCCTTATTGACCTTCATCCGCTCTTTGCGAATAGGCGCAGAGCGGTCAAAAGCTTCTTTGTCTGGATAAATTGAGGTTAAGGACGCAGTCAAAGGGCCTGTGCGCACAAAAGTTAACAAAGATGCCTCGCTAAATTCTGTTGGTGCCTTCTCAGTGTATTGGGCCTGAATAGTATCTCCAGACTCTTCTGAAGAAAAAGTGAGTGTATTGATGCGAGCATAATTCATGTGGGTTCCTAATTCTTGACAGCTGGTGCGATAGTCGAGTGGTAAAGTCAAAACACAGGACAAGAATTTATGTTTATCTTTCGCAGCACAAAATTCAAGCAAATAAAGGTTTCACTATTGGTACGGAGGCTAGAGCGGGATCTACACATTTCAACCAATGGATAAATAAGCGTACAACACCCATAAAAGATAAAATCTTCAAAAAAGCTTTCTGCCAAGCAAATATTAAACTTAATATTACACAAATCTGGTGTACCTAAAGCCCATTAACTTTATTGAAACGAACCATGATTAAGATAGGAGAGATTAAATGGTAGAAGCAAGCCTAAACGCCCTGTCGGGTCCATAATAACAGCTAATGGATTTGGGACGAAAAAAGTTATTTCGGCCCATTAAATTTTTAACAACATTTTAGACTAAATAATTAGTACAAACAGTCGTTGTTAATAGTATGACTGATAATGAAATTATATACATGATTTGGGGCATGGACCCGCTGAAAAAGCAGTTTGAAATTGCGCCATATTCATTAACATTAGACGATATGAAACTTCTAAAAAATCAAGAACTTTTCGAAATTCGAAAGTCTGAAGAACTACAAAGTCAGCGACTAACGCCAACTTCGAAAGAAAATACTTTAGAAGTAACGATAGTAAGTAAACGGAGAGGTGCTTGGGCGCCTTTTGGCGTCTAGGAGCGCCTCCTTGATTAACTTGCCGCATTAACAACAAGCCTTCAAAATCAATATAACTGCGGCCACGGGCGCGGCACAAAAGCACACTAAAATTATGGCAAAAGCACTTATTTAACTTAGAATTATCAATTAGGTGGTACCCGCGGCCGGACTCGAACCGGCACGGCCGTTAAGCCTGAGGATTTTAAGTCCTCTATGTCTACCATTCCATCACGCGGGCACAGTCGAGAACATAGGCAAATCGTGGAGCGTGTAAACCCAAGTTTTCTATAAATCGGTACCCAAATTTGGGATTAAATTGCGTTCTGGCGTAAAGGGGTTCAGATTAAACAATTTCCGGAATTGAATTTCCGCTTTTGCCACCTGCCCTAAGGCCAGATACGTCAGGCCTGCCCCCGAAAGCGCCCCCAAATGTCGCGGCCGAATGGACAACGCCTTTTCTAGGTCCGGCAATGCGTCTTTAAATTTCGAGCTAAGATAGCGCGCAAATGCACGCTGATTGTAGCCTTCAGCATAATTTGGGCAATATGCGACAAGTTCGGTAAGATCAGCTTCTGCATCATCCAAATCGCCTTGGTGCATTTTTAGCATGCCATTATTCAACAAACGCTGCGCTTTTCCATCAGGCGCCTTAGTCCAAAGGCTCCACAGCTGATCCGTTACATGCTGTGCATCTGCGGAAAATTTTGCAAATTTTAATTCATCATAAGCTCGGTTTAAATCTGTGCCTATCGACGGATTTTTTGGACAAGTCGCCAAACCAGCAGTAGCTAGAAAAGCAAAAAAGAATGCTATCATGTATTTCATGACGTTAAGTTGGCCCGTATGGACAGTCTGTCAAGTTGCAGAGAAAATTAGCCTAGTTACTTTTCCGTATAGCCTTGGAGAGTTGTGAAAAAATCTGGTCATTGGAACCAATAACCGTTCCATCTTCCAACATATTACCGCCAGGGTGTATGGATTCAATAAAGCCACCAGCTTCTTTCAAGATAACAATACCAGCCGCCAAGTCCCAAACCTTTAGTCTACGCTCCCAAACGCCATCAAACCTGCCTGCTGCAACATAAGCCAAATCAAGCGCAGGTGAGCCCAAATTTCGAACTCCAGCCGTTATAGGTAGAATTTGAGCTAAGTCTTTCAGGGTTTGTGGCAGATCAGATCGGCCAGCACTAGGGAGACCCGTTGCAAATACGCAATCAACCATTGAGCGACGACCAGAGACCCGCATCCGGCTTTCATTCATCCAAGCGCCCTGACCTTTTTCGGCAAAGAAGCATTCGTCTTGTGCGGCATCATAGATTACGCCGGCAATAATTTCGTTTTTATGCTCCAGTGCAATTGTCACTGCGTAATGCGGAATGCCGTGTTGAAAGTTTGTTGCGCCAACCATTGGGTCAACGATCCAACGACGGGTTGGATCTTTGCCCTCAATTTCGCTTCGCTCAGCGGCCAAAAAGCCGTAAGTCGGACGTGCGTCCATCAATTCTTCTTTGACGACTTGATCGGCATGCATATCGGCGCGGGCCACAAAATCGCCTGCCCCTTTTACCGACACCTGCAGGTTTGCAACTTCACGAAAATCCTTAGCTAATGCTCGACCAGCCTTGCGCGCTGTCGCGATCATTACATTCATATTTGCACTTTGTGCCATGGTGATGCTCCTGCAGATCAGGGTGGGCTATACGCGCCCTACGCTGTCTTGCCAAGGCCTAGCTGCGTTGCATTTTAACAGGCTCGGTACGCGCCAGTTTCAGCAGATGAGCCATAAACGGTTTTGTAGTGTCTACCCGGCGCGTTGCCGCGAAAAGTCTACGAGTAAGCCCGTGCTCTGTAAGCGGTCGCGTAACGTACTCTGAATTATAGCGCACCTCGCGTACAACCCAATCTGGCAGCACTGCTACACCACGATTTGAGGCAACAAGCAGTAATATAACCGCTGTAAGCTCAATCTGACGCACCGACCGCGGCTCAACCTTAGCAGGCATCAAAAGCTGAGAGAACACGTCCAGCCGTGGCCGCTCCACGGGATAGGTTATCAAAACTTCATCCCTAAAATCTTGGGCTTCAATCCACTCCTTCTGGGACAACGGATGTTGGCTTGACGCCACAAAAACTGGTTCGTAATCGAATAGGGGTGAAAATTCCAAATCTGGGTGTTCCTCAGGATCGGAAGACACCACGACATCCACCTCTTCTCGTGCCAAAGCGGGCAGGGCGTCAAAAGCTAAACCTGGGCGAATATCTACATCTACGTCAGGCCAAGCTTTTCTGAAGGTTTCCAGCACCGGAAACAGCCATTCAAAGCAAGCATGGCACTCGATCGCTATGTGCAAGCGCCCGGTCTTTCCAGAT